>MEHZ011207807.1_pt1 | contig 18244 bp, 16 predicted proteins | sample 897221 | NCBI WGS metagenome assembly MEHZ01 (sample SAMN05514161, study PRJNA337945) | marine metagenome | isolation source: marine surface water | place: Arctic Ocean | collected 2007-12-13
AAATTAATGGACAGATGAGATCTTTCGAAGATCTACATTCATTAAAATCGGCAGAATTAAGTGGAGCATCAGTTGATTCAAAACTTTGGCGTTATAAAAAGAATGGTGATATTGAATCTTTTGCTGAAGGCGATATACAAGATGACGATATTGTATTTGGCGGATCAAAATCAGACTTAAGAAGATTAGAAGATATTGAAAGAAATATTTCTGTACTAGCAACTAAAACTATGGTTGCAAGTTCTATATCTGATTATGATAGTGATGATGATGATTGTTAGAACGTATTTGATAAAAAAGTAAGATTTAAAAATGAAGATGTAAGATTTACAAATAGTAATATTAAAATCGATAGTAACACAACAATAGATTTAAATGGTATTAAAATAACTGAATTAGGAACACCTACTGCAAATACAGATGCGGCAAATAAAGCCTACGTCGATGGATTAATTGCTTCAACAAACGAAATTGGAGAATTAACAGACGTAACAATATCTAGTGCAAGTACAGGACAAATTTTAAAATACAACGGAAGTGCTTGGGTTAATACTGCTGAAGTAAACGAATTAAACGAACTAACAGGCGTAACAATATCAAGTGTAAGTAACGGACAAGTATTAAAATACAATGGTAGTGCTTGGGTAAATGCCGCAGATGCAGGCGGAATTGCATTAACAGATTTATCAGTCGGTGCAGAAGGCTCAGCAAGTGGTGACGGTTCTATTGCATACAACAATAGTACAGGTGTGTTTACATACTCTCCACCAACAGCGGCAGGTATTGGTGCACTAGCAGATTTAACAGGTTCAAATTTAGATACACTAGCAGACGTAACAATATCAAGTCTGCAAACAGACCAAGTATTAAAATATAACGGTAGTGCATGGGTTAACGGTATAGGCGGAAGTGCAACAACGTATGTTGCAAGTGCTGGAGCACCAAGTAGTCCAGCAGACGGCGACGAATGGTACGATACTGATAATGGTAACTTTTACAAATACATTAATGACGGTACTACTAAACAATGGGTAGAGTGGTCACCTGGACAAAGTGGTCCAATGTTAGATGGAACAGTTGCGGTAACAGGTGTTATTTTACCAGATGGAGATAATACTAGAGATTTAGGTTCTTCTGCAAAACAGTTTAAAGAGATTCACGCAGTAGCATTTTCAGGTAAAGCATCATCGGCACAGTATGCTGACTTGGCAGAGATGTATGCAGGTGATAAAGATTATGAAGTAGGCACAGTGGTTATGGTAGGTGGAACACACGAAGTTACAGAGTGTGACAAATATGCTAGTTCACAAATAGCAGGCGTTGTTTCTGATAAACCTGCTTACTTAATGAATAAAGACATAGATGCAGAACATCCAGTTTGTGTAGGTTTTGTAGGACGAGTTCCAATTAAAGTAATTGGACACATTGAAAAGGGTGATATGTTAACATCTAGCGAAATTAAAGGATATGCAACAAAATTTAGTGGCAATTATCAACCAGGCTGTATTATCGGTTTGGCGTTAAATAACAAAGTCGATGAACAAGATACAGTAGAAGTACTGTTAAAGAGGAGTTAAATTATGGCGGCAACATTTCCAGCAAGTCCATCAAACGGGACAGTAGTAGTTGTAGGAGGAGTAAGTTTTGTTTACAACAGTACAGACTCTGTATGGCAACAATTAAATACAGCAAATACTTCCCCAACTTTAACAAATGCACAATTAGATACATCTGTTTCAGGTAGTGCTGTTAAAGACGAAGATGCTATGACATCTGATTCGGACGAACATTTAGCCACACAACAATCTATTAAAGCATATGTTGACGCAGGATCACACGCAAGACCTTTTGGAAGTAGAATTGATATTATAGTACAATCTTTAGACAAAACTGCAACACACAGATACAACGGTACAGGCTCGTCAAAGGGATACTTTATGGATGGAATTGAAGCACCATTTTTTGTGTTTACTCCTGGGAGAGCATATAGATTTGATACTTCACACACTACAAATGCTACACATGGAATTAGATTTTTTTTAAAAGCAGATAAAACTTCTGCATATACAACAAACGTAACACAAAATGGAACTCCGGGATCATCCGGAGCCTATACAGAAATTACAGTCACAGACGATACACCAACTGTGCTTCATTACCAATGTGAAAACCATGCATACATGGGTAATGCAATACAAATGAATACGAGAAACTTAACAGGTTTCACTATTGATTATGACAACTTATCTAACAAACCCACTATACCAACTTCATTAACTGATTTAAGTATTAGTGATGGATCTAGTGACATGGTTTTAAAAACAGATGGAAGTGGTAACTTTGGATTTACTTCTATTAGTTCTATTCAGTCTGCAGGTATATCTAATATTATTGAAGATACAACACCGCAATTTGGTGGACCGGTTGATTTTAAATCATTGTCAAGTGATCCGTCAAGTAATTTAGCGGCAGGACAAGTTTACTATAACAGTGATACAAAAAAATTAATGTTATATGATGGCAGTGATTGGGTACAAGCCGCTGGAAGTAGTGGAGCATCACCTTTCTTAACAAGACAAGTTATTACAACTGGATTTGTTATGGGCGGTTACCAAAGTTCAAGTCCATGGAAAAACGTAAACACAATGGTTCATGCAACTGATGTTATGACTAACAACGGTGATGTTTTACCGACACCATCATCTTACACATCGGGAGTATGTTCACTAACAACTGGTTATCTTTGGGGTGCTGACACCGCCTGGCCAGGTACAACAACTAATACGGTAAACTTTCATATGACAACTTATAGTGGTAGCACTGGACCGAGCAAAATGTACGCCAGAAACGATTGTGCTACACTGTTTAAGGAACACGAAATGGCTTGGATCGTAGGAGGTGGGGCGGCACAAGTAGATACTATGAATTTAACAACTGCAACTATGTATAGTCATCAAGGACAATCATCACTGAGTGGTGATGGTGCCCAGGAAGGTTGTGCAAGTCACAGTGGTGAAACAGCGGCATATGTTTGGCAAGATACAAATGATAACAGAAAATTTACGTTCGGAACAGGAACAACTTGCAGTATATCAACACCGAGTAATTCGCCAGGATTCCACAGTCAGCAAAAAGGATTTAGTACTAAACTTGGCAAAGGTTATGCTGGTAACGAAGGAAGTTACAATGGTGGTAACAGTTTGAGAGTTTGGAATTACACAACAGAGTCAGTGCAATCTACTGTAGCCAAGCCAGTAACAAACTCTGGTGAAGAAAATTATGACATGGGTCAAGCACATCAATATATGATGGGTAACTACGATGGTGCTCAAAACAATCGTGGACACAAATTTACATATGCAACTGACTCAGGATCAGAATTAGGATCAGGATCATTAAGAACAGGTGTCGCAGGCGGAAGCTCAGGTCACTGTGTTTGGAGAGCTTAATTATGTATATTTTATTTAAAAGCAAAGCACAACAACAAATCGGACCTATAGAAATAATTGGTAGATTTCACGAATACTGTATAGGACATATTCCGGAGACACACGTTGATATTATTCCGTACTTACATTTAAATCCGGCAATACTTGAAGAATCTGTAGCAAAAGCATGGATATTTTCGAGTACGGGCTGGAAAGGAACAATTAGTATTAGACCAGGAACTTTACAAGATGCTCAAATGAAGTTACATGAAAGTACTGAACCAACAGGTGAAAAAGAATCATACACATTAACAAGTGATGATACTACAAATTGTACTGCATTTTTAAACGTGTATATGCGTAAACAACTAGATGAAATTTATGACCATAAATTACAAGCACTAAATATTAATGTTAGTACATTAGAAAGCAGTACTTGGGAAAAGCAAAAATCAGATTACATCAAGTACACTAATAACAATTCAGCCAATGTTCCATTACTTGACGCACTAGCAACAAGTAGAGGAATTGAAAAAGCAGACATGGCAGTACTAATAAGACAAGCAATCAATAATTACGATGAAAAAGTTAGAATTTTACTAGCAAGTAAACAAGTCGTAGAAACGGAAATCAAAAATTGTGCAGACATCAGCGCCTGTTTTGTATTACTACATACTAGATTTGGTTATAGAATGCCAGATCCTTTATTAACAACTACAGGAACGACGACTGCCGCACAATTTAATGTGTAAGGCTCAATGTTCAGTATACCACTTAACCCAAAGTTAAATAATACCCAGTTACAACATTTTGTAGATTTTTGTATCAATCACCGAGAAGTGATTTACGATATTTACTTTACTTGTAGAATGCCCCCTTTTGAGCAAGATGCTATGGGTGATGTATTCCAGTCTGATACAAATGAATTAATAACAGTAGCACTTAAAATACAAGAAGCAACAGGTATACCTATAAGTGCAACATTTAATAATATTGAAGTCAGACCTTCGCAAGAAAATTTAGACACGTGGATACATAACTTCGATCAGTTATATAATGCAGGAGTACACAGTGCAACTATACCTCATACACATTGGGTAGCAACTGGACAAATACAGAAAAAATTTCCAAAACTTTTAATAAAAAATACAATTCTTAGACAAGTACAAACTGCTAAAGATGTTGCTGAATTAGGCAAACACGGGTTTCGTTATGTAAATTTACACAGAGACTTAATGCGAGATCATGACAATCTTGCTCGTATACGAAAAGCCGCTGACAAGTATAATATGAAAGTTTCATTACTGGCAAACGAAGGATGCCATGGCGGGTGTGCTATGATGCCTGAACATTTTCAATTTAATAATACCAGAACAAACGGGCCACAATATTTCAACGATCCAATAAGTCGTACTAGTTGCCAAAAGTGGAATGTAGAAGATCCTAGTAGTCCACTTAAACGTGCAAACTTTCCTCCATGGAGAGAAGACTGGGTAGAACTAGCAAAGTATGTTGATGTATTTAAAATGCATGGCAGAGAAAATATACAACGTTTTTATGAAACATTAAAAATTGTAGAAAAATATCATAATAATGAAGACATATTATATGATGACTTTAATAATTATTTAGAAGACACTAATTTAAAAGACAAGCCAATAAATGCTTGGCGAAAAATAATTAAGACTTGTAAATTTGATTGCTGGGATTGTAATTTTTGCGATAAAGTTTATGAAAGTAAGTCTGGAAAAGCCAATAATAGCAAGGCAATAACATTAGTACAAGCACTAGTGTCGCATGAAAACAACGACTATACTAACAACATACAAGGATTAACTAGTGAACGAGTAAAAAAACTCTTGCATCAATTAGGAAAAGATAGTATAATGTATTTAGAAGTAGGTAGTGCTATGGGCTCTACTGCTATTAGTGTTTTAGATACAAATATTCCAGTAACCTGTGTTGATAATTGGAATGAAAATATCAATCCTGAAAGCGGAGAATTTAAACTACCAACTAATAATAAGAAACAGTTTGACAACAATACAAGCAGTTATAAAAATTTAAAAGTTTATAACGACGATATGCTTAATGTTAAATTGGAAGACAGTGGGTATGATTTGTTTTTTTATGATGGCCCACATGACCAAGAACTAACTGCAAAAGCAGTTGAACATTATAGTAAGTATTGGGCAGACGAAGCCATATTAATATTCGATGATGCTAATTGGCAAGGAGTTGTTAATGGTAGTAAACAAGGAATATTAAACACAAATTATAAAATAGAATTTGAAAAGTTAATTCTTAACAATATAGAAGATAAAACTAAATGGTGGAATGGATTATATGTAATGGTAGTTAAAAAGAATGAACATATTTAGGATATTACAAGCCGACGTTTTTACAAAATCTAATTTAGGCACTGAATCACAACGTGCTTCTATGATCGAGTATGCACAACAAATAAAACAGGATTCGGAACAAAAGCAATTAAACTTTAGTAATAAAGGATGTTGGAGACACGAATTTGATTATCCTGATATAAGTTGGTTAGTGGAAGAACTCCGGCAATTAACAAACAGTGCAATAGAAACTTATGCAAACAGTGATCCATTATATAATGAAAAACTTAAAAGTTATGGACCGCCAGTTATAAATTATTGGACAAATATAAACAATACAGAAAGTAAAAATGCATTACACGATCATCGTTTACATCATTATGTAGCGGTATATTATTTGCAAGGAACAGATACAGGTGATATTGTTTGGCACAATCCAATGAATTTAACAGAAAGTTGTCACCCTCACGCACCTTATACTAGTAGATATGCATTAAGTCCAGAAGATGGACAATTAATATTGTGGCCCGCTTGGATGCCACATGAAACAGAAGTAAACAAAAGTAATATGCAACGAATAAATGTTGCTTTTAATATTAGGTTTCAAACACCTAGATATATTGGAGAAAATTAAATTATGAAGTTTGATAAACTAAAAGACTCGATGAATGTTAAAGGAGAGGATCTAACAACAGATACAGACGAATTAACACAAGAGCAAAAAGATATAGTAGGGTATAGTGTTAGTAGAAATTTTACTATGCCAGAATTCAAAGCAAAACATTTTGTCGGTGGTGCAAATATTACACCATTTGGGGCAATGAAACAATACTTACTTGAACTTCAATCTAGAGAATCAGGCATCAAATCACAAGAATATGAACTTGCAAAAATCGAACTTGCAATAGATGAATTCGTAGATAAGCGAGACACAACTGATAATAAATTTGATAAACGCAGAGCACAAATTGAAATAGATTATGCAGAAGCAAAAAGAGAAGGATTTGTGAGATCTCTACGTGGTCAACGTGAAGAACGTTTATTATATTTAAAACTAATTGAAGAATTATCTAATAGCGAGTTTGGTGTAACAAAAGAGGGAATAAAACTAATTGATGTGTTTGACGATAAAGATCAATTTGAAAAACACGAAAGAGATTATTGGATTAAAAGATTAGCCAAACAAGCGGCTATGGATATGATTGCATACGGGAAAGTAGGTGTTGGAAACATGGACAGTTTAACAATGTTAACATATGAAGACCAAACTAAAGCAATAGAACTTGCAAGTGATGTGTTTGTACACAATGAACGCAGGACTGCACAAATAGTACATAACAGTAATCAACAAGCACAGTTAGGTAACTCTTCGGAACTTACGGAACAACTAAAGATTTCGATACAAAAAGGAAACAATAATTGATTATTGACTTAATATTAAAAGGTCAAATATATTTATTTTTAATCGTATTTGTAATGATGATTGCAGGTATGGTAAAAGAAAATGGATTGTTTAAGGATCTGTTTTGTTTCTTTGAACAAAATTTAAAAAGTAAAAAATCTGTTGTAGCAATAGTGAGTGCATTAACAGGCATACTTCCTATTAAAGGAAGGGTTACAGTGAGTGCAGGAATGCTCGAAACTATGGCACCCGACAAAGGATGTTGTGGTAGAGATAAGTTTGGTCCTATTGATTATGTAAGCACACACCATTATTATTTCTGGTCACCGTTAGAGAAAACAGTTATTTTACCAATGGCGGCGTTTGGAATCTCATACGGGCAATTTATGGGAATGATGTGGCCCTTGTTGGCAGTATCTCTTATTTTTATTATCTCATATTTAGTCTCGGGTGTGAAAGAAAGTGATATTGAAATTGGTGACTGCGGAACAGAAATTAAAGTTAGTAGAATAACTAGATACGTTTTTCCTTACGTTGCAGGTGTGGTCGGTATTATTGCCGGACTAGACTTTATGTGGGTATTTGGGTCTTTAACTGCTTACTACATACTTGTAACAAAGACTTTTAACATCAAGAAGTTATTAGGCTATGTTGATTTTAGACTAATTGGCTGGGTCGCACTTATCATCATTGCGGCAAATATTGCTAGAGAAAATACAGAACAAATTAAAACATTTTTAGAAACAAGTGGACTCGACATTAACACTCTTTGGGGGTTTACTATGTTAAGTTTGGCTAGTTTTGCCGGTGCATTTGCATTAGGCAGTAGTTCACGTTTCGGTGCATTAACAGTTATTATGGCAACTATATATGGTATAGAATATTTGCCATGGTTCTTTGCAGTAGACTTTGTAGGATATTTGATTAGTCCAATGCACAAGTGCGTAGCAATAGGAATGCTTTACTTTGGTACCAAATTGCGTTATTATGCTACCATACTCGGGCTTTGGGGTAGTTTGGTTATACTAACAGCCGGAGCAATGCTTTTCATATAAATATTACTAATATAAAGGTAACAACATATGAAACTTCCATTTTACTCAGACGACTACGAAGGCGAATTTGTTATACACAACGTTGATTTAACCGACGGTGTTAGAACAGAAGACCGAGAGTGGATACCCAGAACGATTATGAACGATGACCATCGTGGTTATGCAGTTGTAGTTGGTAACGGTAATAGCAGAGTACGAAAACAATTTTCCTTAGAGTATATTGAAAATCATAGTGGAGGTTTGTTAGCAGACAAACGTTGTCAAACTTATGGGTGTAATGCTATATATAGAGACATGAAACCAGATTTCACTATCACCATGTTAGATGATATCACAAAAGAAATAGCCGACTCAGGCTTTAGTGAAAATAATATTGTATATACAACTGCTAGGAATGTTGTAAAATACCCAGGCAAGTTTCATTTAATTCCACAGAATATTAGTTACTATAACTCGGGAACAATCGCAACATATTTGGCTTGTTTTGACAAGCATAAGGAAGTATATTTGATTGGGTTCGATAATCAAAGAGATACAGAATTAACAAATAATGTATATGCGGATACAGAAAATTATCCATTATCAACAGACCCGTCATCGGATTCGAAATGGATTGCACACATGAAAGTTATATTTGATTCCTATAAAGATGTTAATTTTCACTGGGTAAATGATAATCCTTCTTACACATTTCCGGACGAATGGAAGTGGTGTAAAAACGTAAAGTATTTAGACTACAGAACTTTTATTAGTGATATGGATATAGGCGTTCAGTTAAAGTATAACTGGAAAGATTAAATTACAACTCTCCAGTTTTTAGGAGCATACTCCCCTTCATAACTTTTAAGCCATTGTGTACCGGTCCATTTGTATTGGATACCAGTTGTAGCATTAGTAACATAACTTAATGTTTCGGTTGCACTAGCGTCAAAATCTATAACCCATTTATCCCCGTCCCATTTAATAATATCATTTGTGTTAGCAACAAAGTCTACACCTGCATTGCTTTTCCAAAAATCTGGACCGTCTACTTGTGCCGGTGATGTTGTTTTTCCAATATCTTCTAAAATTAAATAACGATTACCTGTCGTTTTAACTACACTTGTCGCTGTCGCTTTAGATGGGCGTATGATTGAATTAATTGCTGTTAGTGTATTAACCGGGATCGTGTCACTATCTACCGTTACAAGGAGGATATGAGGGTCTGCTGGGTGATATGCAATGGTTCCTACAACCTCAGCGTCATTGTCTTGTATAAAACGTATTTGTGTTATGCCTGGATTAATAGGCCCGTATTGTTCTAGGACTGCTCTCCAACTTGGTTTTTTTAAATTTTCAGTAAGAATTACAGTAGTATCTAAAGTGTCACGAGTACTTTCTGCGTTTGTGTCAACAAGTTCTGCTTGACCATTTAAAAGTACAGCACCATAATTGCCTGGTGTAACAGCACGTCTTGTTCCCATAACTAAATTGTCATCACTAACTGAATTTACCAAGTCTCCACTTCCATCATAGACGCTATTAATAATTTTGTGTATAACACCCATCTTCTTAACATTAGCAGGCATACTTAACCAAATAGGCATACTAAATTCTAGTGTTGCAATATCTATTTGGTCTTCAGTTCCAACAGGAATACTTCTACTACTAAAGTTTACGTTTTCTAATTGTACTAAACTTAAACTAGTCCAGTCGACATAATTGTCTGTACTTTGTATTTCTAAACTTGGATTAAACAAACATAAAATTTGTTCTAATACTTGTAGTTTCATTTCGGTGTTAGTAGTCCAAATATCTAAGTTTAATCTTAGGTCATAAGGAACAGGCATATGTCTTTCAACAGTTACAGCATTGCCTTGAGTACGACTATATGTCTGCGTACTGTCATTAAATTTTCGTTGTCTAACGTGTAACTTATCTACAAAGTTAGGCTCTTGTACACGTTCTCTACTATATGTCATACTTTGTATATGCGTAGTCATTCGAGGAGCACTTAATACTTTGTTCTCACTTGCATCTCTCATTACTTGGGCAACATTACGACTCATGTCGCCGTATGTTACTGGAATTGTAAGCAAGTCTCTATCACCACTGGCATTCTTAGCACCAACTTCTACTTGAAAATTACTAAACAATCTTACAAATTGTAGTAAGAATCTTCTAATTTGATTGTCATAAAAAAACTGTCTTGCCATTCTAGTTGTCCTCTTCCGGTGTTAGAACATCACTTAAACGTTGTCTAGACTTTCTAACAGTACCGTCGTCGTCTGTGTATGTGCTTGTGTTATTAACAAAGCCGTCTTTCTGTGTAGAACCAGCACCGCCAGTTGTACTTGTGCGAACTGCATCTTCAACTTTGACCCAACGTTTGCCATCGTACCTAAACAAACGATTTGGTTTATAATCTAATCTAAGTACAAAATCTCCAATGTCTGCACCACTTGGGAAAGCAGTTGCCGGAGTAACAGGGTACCCGTTAGGAGCAATACCGTCACCTGCCATACCACCTGGACTGTCATATCCTTCTTGACTTGGTGTAACAGGAACTTCGTCAGCAGTAACAAGTGTACTACTTGCTCCAACTGTTGTTGTATCTGCACTATCTTCTTCTGGATCAGCAGGAGTACCATCATTATTAGTAGGTACAACAAAAAATGAACTTGTGTCGTAACCGCTCTTAGGTAACTCTTTTTCTGCTTCAGTAATAATAGCAGTGTTAATTTCAAGCTCTTGCTTGTATGTACTTAATAAATCTCTTAACTTGTTATCAGCACCAGTAACATCTGAACCGTCTTGTTTTTTAGCAGTTTGATCAAATATACTTCTGTACTCTTGCGAGTCAACTAGTGGAGTACATTTAACTCTCCATAAATGCGGATACCACGTTGGACTAAATCCTTCTGCGGCTCTGTTACCATCTTGCACAACATAATAGCGTCTTAGTGCCGCTGGTAATTCCGAGTCTAATGGATAAAAATCTCTCATATGAGGTAGTTCTATAACGTCACCGTTGATAAGTTTTCTACCTAAACTTTCTACCATGTCATTCATATGAACTGTAATAAACAATGTATCGTTTTGTAAAAACAATCCAAATTGTGTAAGGTCAAAATCTATATCTGAAACATTATATATGCCACGCATTTCATAAACAGACGTATCATATTTTCTATCTCTGTTCTCTAGGAATAATAAATCCTGAATATTTTGCTCACTTTGTGTAGCATAACTAGGCTGAGTGGAATCTTTCCCGTCGTTGTTAGCCGTATCGGCTCCTAAGAATTTATGAATGTTTACACCGGTACCACCGATGGTGAACATCTCACGAACCCTGTTGTCGAAAAAGTTGTAGTCTTGCCCTTTCTCAGGCTTCCACATGGATAGTTTTGGCATATTTGTAACCTCTTTGTAGTATTTATATAGAAACTATTCTTAACTAAAATGCAGAAAGATAAAGAAAGATAAAGAAAAAGGTTGACAAATAGCGTAAAGATAGTATATTTAAAGTTAATTGTATATATAAAGTCATACAGGAGCAAATTTTGGGAACAGGAACATCAGTGAAATTACCACGTAAAAAGCCAGCAAAGGTGAGAACACCTAAGTCTGCAGACGAACAATACACGGGTCCAGAGCCTATATGGGACGATTGGCAATCATGGCCCATTGAGCAATACCACAGAGAACGCACTCGAGTAACTGCTTATTATAATCATTACTATCAAGCCAAGGATTTACTACCAAAAGTAAAAATATGGATGACTGCTAATGGATACACTAAAGATGATCTACAAGCCGTTAGTGCTTGTGAGTCGTGGAGAATGAGTATTACAACGTGTGCTCAGTGTTGTGCATTACTTAAAGGTATGCCCACGTGGCATGATGAATACGATGCATACTTAGAAACGTTACCAGGCGTAATTGGAGGACAATCAGATCCAACAATATTTGTCCGTAAGTCGATTGACGACGTGGTTGCATTAGGTAAAGAAATTTTAATTAAAAAGGGCGGTCAAATTGAAGAAAAAGAAAAACTTTATGGTGGACCTGCATTAACTATACAGGACAGGCTACGAATTGCTTCATTGAACTTAACTGATGAAATAGAAGAATTTCTAGATGTTGCAATAGACGACTTAGAAAAGTTTGATATGAAACAGTTCAATCCGTTAAGCATACTTCGAAAGCAACAGGCAAAACCTGCTCATGCAAAAATTATTAGGGATCACTATACTCCTAACTTAACAGAAATGCAAGAACTAATTGGTCCTGCAAAGACAGATGATGAATGGTATGACCAATTATTAGAAGCATACGAACCAATACCGAAAAAGCAACGTAAAAAAATGCATGACATTTATGCAGAAATTGATAAGGCTTGTTCGATGTTAATTGAGCATGGTAAAGCAGAACGTAAACCTCGTAAAAAGAAGCCAGTAGCAAAAGAGAAATTGGTTAGTAAGATGAAATATCTAAAGGAATTTGGAGAGCTTGGACTAGTTAGTGTTAACCCTGTTGAAGTAGTTGGGATGAATGAACTGTGGATTTACAATACTAAAACTCGTAAAATAGGAAAGTATGTTGCTAAGAATATTGACCCCACAGGGCAACAACGTGATGGTAGTGGGTTAAGTATTAAAGGTACAACTATTACACAGTTTAGTGATGCTAGTGTACAAAAGACTCTACGAAAGCCTAAAGAGCAACTGTCGGCGTTTAAACACGCAGGAAAGATCCTTTTACGGAAGTACTTGGATGAAATAAAGGCAGTGGATACTAAACTAAATGGCAGAATCAATGACCAAACAATACTGTTGAAAGTTGCTAAATAGTGTATATAAGAGGAATTATTCATGGCAGATTTAGCGACAGAACAAAGTAAAGTATTCGAATATTGCAAAGCCAGTTTAGGCGGAGGCATGGTCGAAGTTGAACTTGATCCTGCCCACTACCAAATTGCATTAAACAAAGCATTTGACGTTTACAGACAAAGAAGTTCTAATGCAGTTGAAGAAAGTTATGGATTTTTATCTCTTGTAGAGGAACAACAAGAGTATATATTACCTGACCAAGTACAATCAGTAAGAGAAGTATTTCGTAGAAGCACAGGTGGATCCTCAACTGGTACAATGTTTGAACCATTTGAAGCAGGATATATGAATACATATATGCTACAAGCAGGCAAAGTCGGTGGACTTGCTAGTTATGATATGTTTGCTCAATATCAAGAATTAACAGCCAAAATGTTCGGTGGGTATATTAACTTTACATTTGAGCCTGTATCTAAAAAACTAACAATCGTTAGAAAAATCCGTGCTACTGGTGAAAATATACTTCTTTGGATGTATAATGAAAAACCAGATGTAACACTATTAACAGATTTGCGTTGTAAATCGTGGCTTTATGATTATACACTTGCACGTTGCAAGTATATGTTAGGTGAAGCAAGAAGCAAATTTGCTACTATTGCCGGCCCACAAGGCGGAACCTCACTAAATGGTGATTCTTTAAAACAAGAAGCAATAACAGAGCTTGACAAACTCGAGCAAGACTTGTATAATAAAGTAGACGGACAAATGCCAATGACTTGGGTAATTGGCTAAACACTAACAACTAAGGTAAACAAATGATTATTGGAATATGTGGGCTCATCGGGTCTGGCAAAGGAACAGTTGCCGACACATTAATAGCAGAGCACGACTTTAAAAAGATAAGTTTCGCTGATGCACTTAAAGACGGTGTAGCAACAATATTCAATTGGGATCGTAAAATGCTTGAAGGTGATACTAAAAATAGTAGAGACTGGAGAGAAAAGCAAGACGATTTTTGGACATCTGAAACTGGCAAAGAAATTACACCTAGACTAGTATTACAACTGTTTGGAACAGATTGTATGAGAGAAGGCTTCTTTGACGGTATATGGGTAAGTTTAGTTAAACAAAAGATTTTAAACAACCCAACACAGAATTTTGTAATACCCGATGTACGTTTTCCAAACGAAATTAACGTAATTAAAGAGTTAAAAGGCGAAGTTTGGCAAGTACGAAGAGGCGAAAAGCCGTTATGGTGGTCAACTGCTATAAGTGTTAATCAACATATAGATAACTTACAAGGAGTTCACTCTATGAATGTAGTGTTTCCCGAAGTACATCAAAGCGAGTGGCGTTGGGTAAGTGATGATAAAGATTTTGATATTGTTATAGAAAACAATTCAACGTTAGAAGACCTTAAACGTCTGGTATTAGATCGCCTTTCTTAGAATTCCATCCCGAGTGTCCTAACTCAATTAAACAATTTAAACATACAGATTTAAGATTACTATGCTTAATATTAATTAAGTTACCATCTATAAAGTATACTTCTAATTGATCGTAGTATTTTGCTTTAAACCCACAGTTCTCACAACTACTTTTCTTCTTATAACCTGCTTTAGCCCAGACTGTTAGTTTGGGTTTTCTTACGAAGTTACGGTTGCAAGTATCACACATTCTACGGTAATACACCTTTTCGCCCTTTTTATAATTTATGGCGGCAGACTTCTTCTTGCATTTAACACATATGGGTCTAGTTTTCATACAAGTATTTATATACCGCTCTTTAAAGGTGACGTTATTCCTGGTTACAAAATAGACCTTTTTGTAGTTTTTTACTAAATACAATAACAAAGTTGTAAACGAATTAAAACGAATTACAAATAAAATAATTTTGCGAGGTAAAAAATATGGCGCTTGTATCACCAGGTATTGAAGTTAAAATAGTCGACGAATCACAGTATGCCAGTACGGCAGTAGGTACTGTGCCTATGTTGGTTATTGCAACAGCAACGAATAAAAACGACCCGACTAGCACAGGAGTTGCTAGTGGAACTGCACAAGTAAATGCAGAAAAAACTTATTTAATAGGATCACAAAGAGAACTTGTAACAACGTTCGGTGAACCTTCATTCTACAAAAGTACATCAGGTACTGCACTACACGGCTATGAACAAAATGAATATGGCCTTATGTCTGCTTACTCACTATTAGGTGCAAGTAACAGAGCATACATTGTTAGAGCAGATGTTGACCTAGGTGAACTAACAGGACAATCAGGAAGACCAACTGCTAAACCAGTTAATGGTACTCATTGGTTAGATACTGCTAAATCCAAATTTGGTATTTTTGAATGGAATGCAACAACACAAACTTTTACTAATAAAGTTCCAACAGTAATTACAGATAGTACTAAAATCTCAAGTAATGTACCTCTTGCTTCAATAGGCAAAGCAGGCGATTATGCGATTGATGCCAGTACTAACAATAATACTGTAAGTGTAAGAACTGCATCAGGATGGAAAGCATTAGGCACAACTAATTGGCATACTGCAATTCCAACTGTACAGGGTACTGCATCAGGCGGCACTGTTTCAAGTGGCGACAGCATTACTATTAACGGAGCAACAGTTACTACAACTAGTACAACTTATGCACAAACAGTTGCTGACATTAATGCGGCATCTATTACAGGCGTTACAGCGGCACTAGTAAATAGTAAAATTGAAATTTATGGACAATCTACAGCGGCAAGTAGTCAAATTGTTATTGCTAACGTTAGTGGAACATTATTAACAGACATTGGTGTAACAGCGGCAACATATTATGTTATCTCTGTAGTACAACAACCACATACATCTATTCCAGAATGGAAAACAGCAGATGCTACTTCGGCGCCAACAGGTAGTGTTTGGATTAAAACTACAACTCCAAATAACGGAGCAAAGTTTGATGTAAGTGCTTACAGTACAACACTAGCCAAATTTGTTGCTAAAGCAGTAAATGTGTATCGTGGTGATAGACACGCATTATACGGTTTAGATTCAGTAGGCGGCGGTTTGAATATTGATGCAGGTACAGTTTACGCACACGCATTTACAAACTCAAGTGGATTTACACTATACAAATTATACGAAAGAAAAGTTAAAGGTTCAACAGTTGTTACTGGTACCGCTACTGCACCAACATTTGTTGTTGGTGATGCGTTTACAATTACGTCATCCGCAAAAGGCGTTAACACAGTTACAGGTTACACAGTTACAGCAACAGGCACAACAGCGGCAGATGTAGTAAATGATATTAACACAGTTAATATTCCCTATGTTACTGCTAGTTTGGCTTCAACTGGAGCAATTACATTAACACACTCATTAGGTGGCGTTATGATACTTGCAAACACAAACAACACTCCTTTGGCTTCAGCAGGCTTTACAACTGCTAATACATACCTTAGAGAAGGTGCAACAGCAGGAAACTTGGTAGCAAGTAACTTCCAACAACTAGTTTACACAGCAGGATCAATTGAACCTTCAACTAATCCAGCAACAGGTAGACTATGGTTCCACAATGTAACTGATGAAATGGATATCATGATACATAACGGTACAACTTGGAAAGGTTACCACAATGTTTCTACAGATGCTAGAGGATTTGACTTGTCAACAACAAGTCCAAATGGTCCATTAGTTAGTGCAACTGAACCGACACAACAGTCAGATAAGTCAGCACTAGTTTACGGTGATCTTTGGGTTGATACAAGTGACTTAGAAAACTTCCCAATTATTAAAAGATGGGAACAAGTTTCAGGTACAGACAAGTTTGTAACAATAGACAATACAGATCAAACTAGTGAAGATGGTATCCTATTTGCAGATGCAAGATATATGGGTAACGCAACTACAGACGTAGTTAGTGGTGATATTACAACTACTAAAACTTTACTAACAAGCGATTACACGGACTTAGATGTACCACTAGCGGCTAATTACCCACGTGGTATGTTAATGTTTAATATGAGACGTAGTTCTTACAATGTAAAAGAGTTTAAGAAAGATTTCTTTAACTCTACAAACTTCCCAGGTAAAGTATTACCAACGGAAAAAGATGCATGGGTAAGTAAAGCAGGTTTACAAAATGATGGTTCTCCATTCATGGGTAGACAAGCAGTACGTCAAGTTGTGGTAGCGGCTATGAAATCTGCAATTGACACAAGTTCAGAATTACGTGAAGAGCAAAGAAACTTTAACGTAATGGCGGCACCAGGATATCCAGAACTAATTGCTAATATGGTATCATTAAACAATGATAGACGTAACACTGCTTTTGTAATTGGTGACACACCAATGAGATTAGCGGCAAATAGTACAGATATTCAAAACTGGGCAACTAATGCCAAACTAGCAACAGATAACAACGATGATGGAATGGTTACTGCTGATACATACTTAGGTGTGTTTTACCCGAGTGGTATTACTACAGATTTAGGTGGTAATAGTATTGTAGTTCCTTCAAGTCATATGATGTTAAGAACAATGATTCGTTCAGACGACGCTAGTTATCCTTGGTTTGCTCCGGCAGGTACAAGGCGTGGTATAGTTGATAACGCAACAGGCTTAGGATATATTGATGTAGCAACTGGTGAATTTACTAGTGTTGGAGTTAGAGAATCTTTAAGAGATACTTTATACGAAAACAGTATTAACCCAATTACATTCTTACCAGGCAACGGTGTATTAAACTATGGTAACAAAACTAAAACGGCAACAGCGAGTGCTTTAGATCGTATTAATGTATCTAGACTTACTGCTTATATACGTGAACGTTTAGCAGTTATTACAAAACCTTTTGTTTTTGAACCTAACGATAAACTAACACGTGATGAAGTAAAACAAGTTGTTGAGCAATTAATGAATGATTTAGTTGCGAAACGTGGTCTTTATGATTATTTGGTTGTATGTGACGAAACAAACAACACAAATGACAGAATTGACAGAAACGAGTTGTATATAGACATTGCTATTGAACCAGTTAAAGCGGTTGAATACATCTACATACCAGTTCGTATCCAAAATACAGGCTCTATTTAATATAGAGCCTTATTAGGAACAAGGTAAATTAAGCGACTAAATATTATTAAAGCATAGAAGCAGGAGCAAAAAATATGTCAGTAAGTTCATTAAGCAAATTTACAGTACCTTTAGCATCG
>MEHZ011657897.1_pt1 | contig 18149 bp, 21 predicted proteins | sample 897221 | NCBI WGS metagenome assembly MEHZ01 (sample SAMN05514161, study PRJNA337945) | marine metagenome | isolation source: marine surface water | place: Arctic Ocean | collected 2007-12-13
CCGAGCCTTCTCCTTTGATCTCGGGCTTCGGTTGGCCACTGAGGAGAAATGCCCCAATGTGGCGGCATAACTTCCGACGGTTTTTGGGTCGTTCACTGCGCCTCGGACTTGCTGAGGAGATGAGCTGTGAGGCACTCAATCCAACCTGCCGTGGATCGAGCAGGTGGATGCCGAAATCGATGACGGTGCGTTCAGCTTTCATTCCGGTGGTCTCTCTGAAACGGAATAACTTCATGATGGATCCTGCGCCTCTGGACACTGTCGCTAAACCCTCAAGATTGGGTCAACGTTGCTCATGGCTCGTCGCAGCGTTTCCTAAGCCATACGCTTAGACTCGTCGTGCATTGCTTCGGAAGTCCGGTGAAAGTCCGGCACTGTCCCGCAACGGTAGAGCCTTGGAGACGAGGACGAGTCCGGTCAGAAGCCTGCACTACGAGAACCAACACACCCGCGAGGAAGGGCTGGTTCGGGACCAGGTTTTTCCCTGCCCGACCAGCAGGAGAAACCCATGAAGGCCGCTTCTTGTTTGCCCTGGTTTTACCCTTTTCTGCCAGTTGTGACAGCGAAGCCTCACGATCGCATCGACGATGCACGACCTGACCTGGCTGGCCATGTCACTGACCGGCGAGCGATGCTCGCGACCGGTCCTGCCCCGGATCACACCTCGCACCCCTCGAACCAACCAAGCTTGAACCAAGGAGAATCGACCCATGGCTACTGAACCAATCGAAGAGAACCCTGCTGCTGATAAATCAGGCTTCGCCAAGTCCGTCGTCGTCGTGAACACCGGCGATGGCAAGGGCAAGTCATCGTCCGCGTTCGGAGTGATGATCCGTGGCGTCGCGCGCGGCTGGAACATCGCCGTGCTGCAGTTCATCAAGTCGGGCGAATGGAACGTGGGTGAAGAAAAGATCGGCGTACAGCTCGGCGTCGACTGGTTCAACGAGGGCGAAGGTTTCACGTGGGACTCCGACAACATCGACCATGACAAGGCCCTCGCGCAACAGGGCTGGGACCACGCCGCTGCGCTAATCGCTGCTGGCGAGCATGAGCTCATCATCCTGGACGAGTTGACCTATCTGATCAACTGGGGATGGATCGAAGCCGAACCCGTCTACGAAGCGATTCGCAACCGCCCCGAAAAGGTGAACCTCGTTATCACGGGCCGAGACGCACCCCAGGAACTGATCGACGTTGCCGACACCGTCAGCGAAGTCCGCAAGATCAAGCACGCCTTCGACAAGGGCATCTTGGCCAAGAAAGGCATCGACTACTGATGCAGCTCGGCCGGGGCCTATCACTGCTGGTTGGCGGTGCCCGCAGCGGAAAGAGTGACCTGGCTGTCCAGCTAGGTGAATCCTGGCCGGACCAGGTCACTTTCGTGGCCACGGCGACCGCAGGCGACGCCGACATGACAGCACGCATCAGCCAGCACCAAAACGAACGCCCTGCTGGCTGGACACTCGTCGAATCACCAAACTTCTCCGCGACTCACGCTGAAGCACTTGCTGTTGATGACCTTGTCATTCTCGACTGTGTGACGCTGCTCGTATCGAACCTGATGTTCGCCGACAACGACGAGTCGGCCATCAATCGTCACATCACCGAACTTGGTCAAGTACTTGCTTCTCGCGCTGCGCCCACGCTCGTGGTCAGCAACGAAGTGGGACTGGGAATCCACCCAGAAACCGAGCTCGGTCGCATCTATCGCGACACACTAGGGCGAGCCAATCGCTCACTTGCGGCCGCAGCCGAGACCAGCCTGTTCGTGGCAGCCGGCAAGGTGCTTCCTCTGCACGAACTGACGATCCGCTGGTAGAGAGCTATCCCCCTGGGATTGCGTCCTGGTGACAGCTGCAGCTCCACAACCAAGGGTCACGAGAAACAGCCACAAATCGAAGCGGCCATTCCAATCGCATCCAACGGTGTCTGCGTAGCGGGCGTACTCGCTCGATACATCGTCGCGACGGCTGGCGCTGTTCACGCGGTGGGCGTAGCGGGCAGAAATTTGGCAGAGTAGTTCTATGACTTCTGCTGATCCGATTCATCTGACCCTCGAGCGCTTCCACGCCAACATGCGTGGCCAGCTCGAAGGCGGATTCGACACGCTGCTGCACCCTGATGTCGTCTTCTACTCACCAGTCGTATTCACACCTCAAAAAGGCCGTGAGATCACCAAGTTGTACCTGGGTGCAGCCGGTAACACGCTGCCAGGCGATACAGAATCAGATGGCGACACGAGTGACAGCAGCAGTGGTGGGACATCGTTTACGTATACCAAGACGATCGCCAGTGGTCACCAGGCGATGCTCGAGTTTGAGACGACCATGGATGGCAAGTACGTCAACGGCGTCGACATCTTGACGTGCGACGACGACTCACTCGTGACCGAGTTCAAGGTCATGATGCGGCCACTGCAGGCGGTAAACATCGTGCATCAACAGATGAAGGCAATGCTCGAGAAGATGGCTGCAGGCGGCTGATCATGGCCAGTAGTCGCGATGTCATCGCCATGCTCAACGAGCTCATCTCGTTAACTACGCTCGACGAAGAAAGCTCACAGTCCTTCAAGGTGCGGGCCTATGACAACGCTCGACTCGCTGTCGAGTCCTACACCGGCAACATCACCGAATTGTCCGAGAAGGAAATGATCGAGCTCAAAGGCCTCGGCAAGGCCACGGCATCGATGATCCGCGAAGTGCTAGACACCGGGACCGTTGCCAAGCTCGAAGACCTGCGTGTCGAGTATCCGCCTGCATTCGCCGAACTGTCGCGCATTCCCGGTGTTGGACCAAAGACGCTCAAGGCGATGCGACGTGAGCTCAACATCAACAATGTTGAACAGCTCAAAGCAGCGCTCGACACGCAGCAGATTCGCACTCTTCCCCGCATGGGCGCCAAGAGCGAAGACAAGATCGCCAAGGCGCTTGAACGTATTGGCATGAGTGGCAAAGACCGCCGCACGCCCATCGCCGACGCTATGCCGTTAGCAGAGCGACTCGTCGAGGCCTTCCTGGAGCTGCCCACGGTCACCGATGCCGTCTTCTGTGGCAGCTTGCGCCGTATGTCTGAAACGATCGGCGATATCGACATCACCGTTGCGTCGACCAACCCAATCTCGGTCATGGAAGCCGTAAGAGAACGCAGCGAGGTCGCCGACATCGTCGTGAGCGGCGACACGAAGACCTCGTTTCTGACAAACACCGGGCTACAGGTCGATGTACGAGCAGTGTTGCCCGAACACTTCGGTGCAGCCACCCTGTATTTCACCGGCTCAAAGCAGCACAACATTGCGCTCCGCCAGCGCGCCATCAAGAAGGGCTGGCTTCTCAACGAATACGGGCTGCTCGTCAAGCCCGACGAAGACGCCGAAGATCAGACGCCGACCGAGGTCGTTGCCGCCGAAACCGAAGAGAGCATCTACCGGGCGCTCGGACTGGCATTTATCCCCGCGCCGATGCGCGAGTCGACTGGCGAAATCGAAGCCGCTGAAGAAGGCGACCTCAGCGATCTCATCCAGCTCAGCGACATCAAGGGCGATCTGCACTACCACACCGAACAATCAGGCGACGGCCGTTCATCGGTGGCCGACATGGTGCAGGTCGCCGCCGACGCCGGCCACGCCTACCTAGCAATCACCGACCATGGCGAAGACCTCGCCATCAACGGTTCGACGGCCGAAGAGATGTTGGCGCACCGCGAACTGATCTACAAGATCCAGCACGATCACCCGGACATGAAGCTCCTATGGGGCTGCGAGCTCAACATCGACGCCACGGGCGGCATGGACTATGAAGACGACTTCCGTGCCATGTTCGATTACACCGTGGCATCGGTGCACTCGCACTATGACCAGTCGGTGACCAAGCAGACGGAACGACTTGTGGCAGCAATCGCCGATCCGAGCGTCGACTCGATCGGCCATCTGACCGGCCGCAAGATCGGCCACCGACCGGGTATCGAACTCGAGATCGACATCGTGCTTGAAGCACTGCTGCACTTCGATGTGGCGCTCGAAATCAACGGCTCGCTGAACCGACTCGATGCCGCGGCCGACGTCGTGCGCCGAGCAGTCGACCGCGGCGTGAAGCTCGTGATCAACACCGACAGCCATCACACCAGCGAACTCGGGCGCATGGAATATGGCGTTCTGACCGCTCAGCGCGGTTGGGCACCCAAGGACCAGGTCATTAACACCTGGGACCAACACCGTTTCCTAGGCTGGGTGGCGAGCCACCGGTCCAACTAGTCAGCGATACCGGTCAGCCCTGTCGAACCGCTGGGTCTGACCCTGGAGTTCCGCTCGGCTAAGTTCGCTGGGACGATCGACGGCCACGCGGCCACACACTAGGGAGCAACGAAATGAGTATCGGAGGCGTTCGACCCGCAGTTCAGGCCATGCCGGCATATCGGCCTGGCAAGGCCGCTGAGCAAGCCGAAGAAGAGCACGGCATCGAAAACGCCATCAAGCTGGCGTCGAACGAGAACCCGTATCCGCCGGTGCCATCGGTCATCACCGCGATGGCCGAAGCTGCTGGTCGGGTGAACCGGTACTGCGACCATCTGGCCATCGATCTGCGAACCGCCATTGGCGCGATGGTCGGCATGGAACTCGACAACATCGCCGTGGGCTGCGGATCGGTCGGCCTGTTGCAACAGCTATGCCTGGCTTACCTGGATCCTGGCGACAATGTCGTCTATCCGTGGCGCTCGTTCGAGGCGTATCCCGTCAACGTGCAGATGATGGGGGCTGAATCACGCCAGGTACCTCTCGTCGATCATGCCTTCGATCTCGATGCCGTGGCCGCGGCCGTCGACGCGCGAACCAAGATCATCATGTTGGCGACGCCCAACAATCCGACCGGAACCGCGGTCAGTGTCGACGCGTTGCGCTCGATGCTTGCCAAGATTCCCGACAGTGTGATCGTGCTGATCGACGAGGCATACCGCGAGTTCCTCGACCCAGGCTTCGGTGACCCGGTCGAACTGTTAGCTGACCACCCGAACGTCGTTGTGAGCCGGACCTTCTCCAAGGCCTTCGGTCTTGCTGGGGTACGCGTTGGTTACTTGGTCGCCGCCTCTGCCATTGTCGACGAGGTCAACAAGGTGCTCGTTCCCTTCGCCGTGAACGGCATTGCCCAGGCGGGTGCCCTTGCTGCCCTGCATGCCCGTGACGAGTACGAGCCCTTGCTGGCTGGTCTGCGTAACGAACGAGCCCGAGTTGTTGCTGCTCTTACCGAAGCCGGCTGGCAGCTTCCTGACGCACAAGCCAACTTCGTCTACTTGCCGCTTGGTGAACGCACGCAAGCTGTCTATGTCGAGATCGAGAAGCGCGGCGTCGTAACCCGTCCGTTCGCGGGCGAAGGCATCCGTGTCACAATCGGCACGCCAGAAGAGAACGACCGTTTTCTCGCCACCCTCGCGGAAGTCACCGGCCCCTAACAATGCAACGGTGCCAGGCACCGTTGCATTTAGTCGGCCGGTGGGCGGTAGAAGATTGCTAGTTGGGCCACGCCTGCAACGACACCACCGCCTGCCGCCAGGATCAAGCCGAGCCAGCCGTCAAGGTCACCATGAATGCCAAGGGCATTGTCGAGCGACCATTCGCCTGGGCCGAGCATGGCTATACCCACCGCGGCGGCGGCGAGGATGAAGGTGTACTCCCAGCCTCCGCTGACGATGAAGAAGCCGCTAGCTCGATGGACGGTGTAACCCGCCACCAGCATGATGCCGACGAATCCCATCGCGGAGAACGTGGTTAGCAGCCCGAGGGCCAGCCCGAGCCCTGCCAGGATTTCAGTGCCCGCTGCCAGCCGGGCATGAACCGCGCCTGGCCTCATGCCAATCGAGTCAAACCAGCCGGCTGTACCGGCAAGTTTCCCGCCCTTAAACACCTTGGCATAGCCGTGTGCGGCCATCGTCAGCCCAAAGGCGACCCGCAGAAGCAACAAGGCGGCGTTGTATTCGTCCATGATGCGACACTAGGACCTGTGCCCTGCAGCGCGCCAACGGCTCCCCGGGCGCCTCTGACAGGCAGCCAGGTCGCCCTCTGCTCTCAGAGGGCTGTCGTGCCTCAGGAGCCGCTCTCTGCCCGGGAATTGCACGATGCACCAGTAGCCTAAACTGGTGGGAACGGTCATAAATATCGTTATCGCGGTCGCTGCCTTCTACTTCATCATGCGGTTTGGTCTGAAGATGCTTGGCGGCTTCTCGCAATCAGTCGCTGAGCCGCCTCCGCCTGGCGAGATGCGCAAGGTCAAGTTGAACTACCGCTGCGATATCTGCGGTTCTGAAGCTCGTATGACCTTGGCACTAGACGAAGACCCGCCAGCGCCTCGCCATTGCCTCGAAGACATGGTGCTCATCACACCCGTCGAATAGCACGAGTTCTTGACACACCTGGGGTTGCCGGGAATTCGGTGTCAAGAATTGGGATCAGCTGGCAACGACGGTGCGGGTGCGCCAGGAATGACGGCAGCTGCGTTGCCGTCGACCCGGCGGTCGTTGTTGTCAGCGATGAACTCGTCGAGGCCGAAGTCGCCGGCCACGTCAAGAGTTGCTTGTGCGGGGCGCAAACTTCCTAGAAGGCGTAGGGGCAAATGATGCCCGCTTGTTGGTGTTCAGACGTGAAGCATCGCTGATGGTCTTGTCGCCGATCAAACGCAGACCGTGCACCACCTCGGACATGTTGAGATCAACCCGCAACGTATTGGTGAAGTCGTCACCGACGAGCAGATCGTCTCCGGTTCCACCATGCAGGTTGTCATCGCCCAGGCCACCTGAGACCAGATCGTCACCATTGGTCCGGTAGTTGCCGAGATCATCACGGTGGCGGGCGCTACGTTCGTTGCCGCCGGTCACGACATCGTTGCCGCCGCCACCGGTGACCAGATCGTCTCCGGGTACTTCAAGGTCGATCAGGATCAACAGCGTGTCGCGCGTTGCCACGTTTACAGGATCGACGCGAGCCGCAATAACGAGATCTGCCTCAGAATCGCCTTGGCGATCTCGGGATCACCGGCGAACAGGTCGTCGGTGTCGGCGGTGACATAACCGACGATGGTGCCGGCTTCTTCGATGAAGACATCTCGATGCCATGAGCCGTCGGTGTTCTGACGGGGCGTGCCATGTGAGGCCGTGCAATGGTTCACCCGCTCCTTCGAACAGCTCGACTTGACCGTCGATGACCCATCACTTCGGGCGCTGCTGCTGGTTCAGCTTGGTATCACCCAGCAGTATTCGCGAGCTCAAGGCCATCGCGAGACGCTGCTTCAGGCATGGTCGATCGTCGCCGGCGTCGGCGATACCGACACGCTCATCGAGATATGTCTGGCAAACACTCGGGGGACCTTTGCAAACGTATGGAACGTAGACGAAGACAGGGTGACACTGCTTGTACAAGCGCTCGATGTCATCGCCGATTCACAGGTCGCGGCACGTACGAGCCTGCAGGCAGCCTTGGCTAGCGAACTGTGGGACCTTGATCACGAAGTGATCAAGGTCCCACAGGACACCGATTGAGCTGGCGCGCTAGTTTCATCGCCCGTCGATCTTGACCGACGCACTGCTGCGCTATGCCCGGGCTCGTGGGTGTTATCTCTCGATCGACGATCATCGAGCGGCCAACGTCGAGATCAGCAGCATGTTTGATGAACACAAGATCTTGGCACCGACAATGCTGGTGACACTGCACCAGCTGGGACTCCATGTCGCGCTCCAGAGCGGCAACGCTGACGCCGTAAGACAGGCGATTGTCGAGGCTTGCTCGCTACCTGCCCGGATCGAACTCCCGTACATCGAAAACGAAATCGAGTTGCTCGACCTCATCGAGATTGGCCTCGCTGGCGACCCTGAACAGTACGAAGCTGCATCAGCAGCACTGCTCGAATACAACCTGGACAGCGGCGACGCCGAGGCATTCTTCATCTACGAAGCCGACCTTATGTGCGCACGATTGATGCAGTGCCGCACCAGCGAGCTGCTTGGCGACATCGAAAGGATCATTGCCGAACACCCCGACACAGCGCGGTACCAGGCAGTCGCGGCCCTGTTCCATGCTGAAGCCGGCAACCTTGTAAGAAGTGCAGACCTGCTCGCTCGAGCCCATGAACGAGGCCTCGTCGAGGGCAGCAATGTCTGCGTGGTTCAATCGCTCGGTTTTTGGGGCGGGGTCGCGGCGAGAGTCGGGAACCTTGCCCCAGCGCGGGTGCTCTACAACATGTTGGAGCCCTTTAGCGGCCAGTTCTTGAGCAATATGACCCAGCTCACTCAGCCGGTCGGTCTGACGCTGGGCCGGTTGTGCACCGCCCCTGGTCGTTTCGACGATGCGGCCCGTTTCCTGGAAAATTTCGCAGTCACCGCCCAGCAGTTCGAAGCACCCTGGACGGCTGCACGCACCGTGTTGTGTCAAGCCGTTTTGGCCACCGCTGATGGATAATCACCCGACATTGTCGAAGATTTCGCCAACCAGGCACTGACAATCGCCAAGTCGGGCGATTATCGAGCCATCATCCGCAACGCAGTAGCCTTTTTGGCCGTCAATTCTTGACACCCTTGGGGTGTCAAGAATTCAGATCAGTGGAACTGCGTAGCGGTCACGATGCCGCCCAGGATCAGACCAAGGCCTCCAAGTAGGTACCAGTTGTTCACGCCACCAGGGACCCAGCCCATGTAGTTCATGATGATGACGAGTGCGCCTGCGATGAGCAGACCAAACATCAGCACGGGAATCCATACAGGGCTGACCTTGCCTGGTACGTAGCCAGAGCTGTACGGCTGCTGAACAGGAGCTTGATCGCCCTTGGGTTGAGTTCCCTTGGCGGTAACTCGACCGCCCTGGACTTTGCGTTTTTGTGGGCTTGCCATGTGGATAGGTTAGTCAAATACGAGCGTCACGAAACGCCTGCACCAATACAGTGCACGTCATGGCACCTCGTGTGGTCGTAATCGACAACTACGACTCGTTCGTCTACATCCTCGTGCAGTACCTGGGCGAGCTCGGCGCAGACCTCCATATTCACCGTCACGACGAGATCACTGTTGACGGAGTTGCGGCGCTCGAGCCCGATGCAATCTTGATAAGCCCCGGGCCTGGCACCCCTGACGGTGCTGGCATTTCGCTTCAGGTCATCGAGCAACTCGGGCCAACAATTCCGGTGCTCGGGGTCTGTCTGGGCCACCAGTGCATCGGCCAGGCCTTTGGCGGTGACGTCGTGCGGGCCCCAACCGTCATGCACGGCAAGACATCGACCATCTCACACACCGGCCAGGGTGTGTTCGTCGGACTCGACACTGCCTTGACCGTCACCCGCTACCACTCGCTTGTTGTCGAGCCCAGCACCGTGCCCGACGCACTCGAGGTCACGGCCACCAGCGAAGACGGGGTGATTATGGGATTGCGCCACCGCAGCTTTCCCATCGAGGGTGTGCAGTTCCATCCTGAGTCTGTTCTGACCGACTCAGGCCACACGATGCTCACAAACTTCCTAGCCATGAGCAAACGCTGGGCCGAGACCGGCTCTACCTCGCAGCCAGAGTCAGTCGACTAGTCCTGCATGCGACATCCCTGCTGCACTAGACAAAGGTCCATGGCATCACCATCGGGCTTCAGCAACACACCCTTCCCAAGAAGCTCGGCATCAGAACCGGTCACGCTGTTGCGGGGCCGGCGGGCCAGCACGCCTCGCCGAGATCCTGGTGACACTGCCCGATAGCGTCAAAATACGCACTGGCGCTCAGGGAAAGCCCAACGTCTCGCTGGCTGACTTGGCCGAAGACGGCGTCCGCGAACTCGTGCCCGGTCGAGGGCTCGTCGACATTAAGATCTATGCCGTCGACGTCGACTAGTCAGGCCTGAAGCTCATGGTCCGCAAAGAGCTGCGCTGGCTACGCAACCTGCGTGTTGTACCGGAGGTTGTACGCAGGTTGAAGCGCCGGAGCGCGCATGGAACAAGTAGGCACTGGCGCTACTGCCGACGCCTGTTAGCCGTCGAAGTCATCGTCTTGGCCTTGGCCTTGGCCTTGGCCCTGGCCCTGGCCAAAGCCACCGTTCCCAGAACCAGGGTCAGACCCATTGTCGGCCTCCGGGCTAAGTAGCCCGGTGAACACCTGTATCTGCTGGCCAGGCACAACTACCGAATTCGGGCCGGGGTTCGTGTCGACGACCTTGCCGACCAGTGTGGGGTCGGTCACGAACTGTCCAAGCTCCACAGCGACCAGACCTAAGCCGTCGATCTCGATGAACACTTGTCCCTTGTCGAACCCAATGAACGACGGCAAGATCAGATCCTCGGGGCCCTCGCTTAAGACGATGGCGACTTCGCTTCCCGGCTTGGCGGCTTCACCGGCCGCAGGGATAGTGCCGAGCACGAGATCGCGCTCGATCTCGTCGTCAAATTCAAGTTCGAACTGGTCCAGGACGATAAACCCTTCAGCCTCGAGCAGTTCGCGTGCTGCCACTGGCTCTTCGCCTCGTACATCGGGTATCGGCAGCTCTTCGGTCCCGATAGACACCTGGTAGACAACCACCGATCCTGGATCGGCAAGCGAACCTGGTGATGGTTCTTGCCCAACAACTTCGCCTTCGGGGGCAAGGTCGCTGGTCACGGCCTGGCGTGACGGTTCGAAGCCAGCGCGACTAATCGCCTGCAGAGCTTCATTCTCAGTCATGGTGAGCACCGACGGAACCGACCTCACGTTGGCTCCCGAGCTCACAAATATGGTCACGGTGGAACCAAGGTTGACCACAGAATTCGCTGGTGGGTCAGTGCGAATTACCTGGCCGACCGGAATCGAGTTATCAGCTGTGGCCACGGTCTCGACCACGAGCTGCAAGCCCTCGAGCGTGCTGCGAGCATCTGACTCGACGCGGCCGCCGACCGATGGCACCACGACAGTCTGGGCAGCCGTCGCTGTTGGCAGGCCGTCACCGTCGGTGGCGTTGTTGTTGACCTCTTGAAGCAAAATCAGGAAACCAGCCAGGAGTAGTCCTGCCAGAAGCACACCAGCAACCATGAGCCCACCGCGACGCCGAGGGGGCTCTCGATAGGTCACTGGCAACGGTTGGGACTGGCTGGGCTGTGACGGGACCGCAGTGGTCGCTCCAATGGCCGCACCACCCGCCCCCATCAGAGCGCCAGGCACTTGCCCTTGCACATGCGGCATAGCCGCCGCAGCCGCGATTGCCTGTCCTTGGCGGAACCGATCCAGGTCAGCAACCAGCGCGCCGGCAGACGGATACCGATTGTCAGGATTCTTCGACAACAACTTCATGGTGATTGCAGCCAGCGCCGGCGGGATCTCGACGCCATGGTCGGTGACCGGCACCACGGGCTCTTGCACATGCTTGTACGCGATCGACACCGGTGTCTCGCCTGTGAACGGCGGCTGTCCAACCAACATCTCGTACAACAACACACCAAGCGAATACAGATCGCTGCGGTGATCGACCTTGTGGCCTTGAGCTTGTTCAGGCGAGAAGTATGTGGCGGTGCCCATAACAGCGCCCGTCTGGGTCAAGTTGGCGTCGGCATTTGCTGTCATGGCCGTGGCGATGCCGAAGTCGGCAACCTTCATCTCGCCCTTGGGCGATACCAGCACATTGCCTGGTTTCACGTCGCGGTGCACGACACCACCCTCGTGGGCGAAGCCAAGAGCCCCAGCAACATCGAGAGCCACCCGTGTGACCTGTTCGACAGTCAAGCTTCCGTCGCGACGCAGGATCTGGGCAAGGCTCTGGCCCTCGACGTATTCCATCACGATGTAATACGTGCCGAGTTCTTCGCCCCAGTCATAAATCGAGACGATGTTCGGGTGGTTCAGATTCGCCGCTGCCTGCGCCTCTCGACGGAACCGTTCGACGAACTTTGGGTCGGTCGCATATTCAGGAAAAAGCACCTTTACAGCGACCGGTCGCCCAAGCAATTGGTCGCGCGCAAGAAACACGTCGGCCATGCCACCCCGGGCTAACCGACGGTGCAGCTCGTATCGCCCACCAAAGACGGTGGGGCTCTCCTCGGACATTCTTAGCAATGTTACGGGTGTTCACCCTGAGAATCTCGGCATGGGGGACCGGACCCCAATGAATTCGTGCCGATTGATCCAGCATGTGTCCTGTCCGGTGTGCCGCCGAGAAAGCCTCAGGCCTATCGCAGCCGTAGATCGGCACGCCAGAAAACAACTGAAGGGCGGCCTCACGGGGGGGCGAAAAAGCACGCGGGACCTCCGGCGTAATCAGCTCAGACAGGCTGAGCGAAGCGAATCCGGACTACCCGAAATATGTGTCAATCAGCGCTGCGGCGATCGGAGTGGCCACTGCGCCGCCCGTTTGTTGGCCCTGACCGGGTACTGCCTCGACGATCACAGCGAGGGCAAGTTCGGGTTCACCTTCTCGTGGTCCGGCAAAGGCAATCACCCAGGCATGGGTGTCCTCGGCGCCAGAGAACGTGTTCACTTCGGCGGTACCCGTCTTGGCGCCAACAGTCAGATTGCCGCGAGCTAGCGATGTGGCGGTGCCCGATTCGACGACACCAACCATCATGGCCGCGGTCGTGTTGGCAACCGAAGGGACGACCGCCTGACGCCACAGATCAACATCAACTTGCGCAAGTAGGGCGCCATCGGCTGCGTCGCTCACCCGGTCAACCACGTGGGGCTCCATGATGTCACCGTCGTTGGCAATGCCCGCAGCAACCAATGCCATCTGTAGCGGTGTCGCCCGCACATCAAATTGTCCGATGGACGCCTGCGCAAGCAGCGAGGACCCTTCGACGATCGAGGCCGGCGGATTCTGATCGGACTGCCCGAGCTGAATCCCAAAGTCATCGGGGAAACGGGAATCTGCGATAAGTGGGATGTCGAACGGTGGGGCATCGTTGAAGCCGAATCGCTCAGCCGTCGCAATCATTGGTGCCGGCCCCAAGTATTCGGCCCCAAGTTTGGCAAAAGTCGTGTTGCACGATCGCGCCAGAGACTGCGCCAAGTTCCCCCCACACACACTTCCGCCGAAATTTTGCAGCGACACCTCGGTCAGTGGGAGCTGATAGTTCACGACCTCAGGAAAGACCGGATCGCTCGAAGTGACCACGCCGTTCTCGAGCCCCGACGAAGCGGTAACGACCTTAAACGTGGACCCTGGCGGGAAAACCTGGCGGTGTGCACTGGTGAGCAGTGGTTCACCAGGCGCGCTGTCCAGCGCCTCCTTAGCGGCCCGAGCTGCCTCCAGATCGGTATTACTGATCGCGTTCGGGTCAAAGGTCGGCCAGCTATAGAACGCCAGCACGGCGCCCGTCCGCGGATCCAACGCAACAATGGAACCACGGCGCTCGCCCAAGGCGTTGGCCGCCACTCGTTGTAGCTCGCTATCGATTGTCAGCGTCACGTCTGCGCTGATGTCACCGTCGCCGAAGAAGTCAAAGAACGATTCGAAACGCTGGGTAGCGCTGTGACCAGCGAGCTCATCGTTGTAGCTGCGCTCGACACCGGTCGCACCGAACTCAAATGAGAAATACCCCGTCACATGGGAGAACAGCGGCCCCTCGGGATAACGGCGTTCACGGTCGAACTCGCCTTCAACATCGATCGACTCGGCAATAACCAGGCCATCGGCGGTAAAGATGTTGCCGCGGCGTTGTCCAAAGTCGCGCACTACTCGGCGGGTGTTCAGCGGGTCAGCTGTTAGCTGCTCGGCGTCGAACACCTGCACCCAATTTAACCGGGCGAACAACAACGCAAACAGCACCAGCATCGCAACACCAAGTTGACGGATCTGCCGGTTCATCGAGCACCTGCCGCAACCTTGGGTCGACGCCGCCCGGGTGCGGGGGCATCGACCGGACGGTCGGTTTGTTCATCGCTGATTCGCACGATAATCGCCAAGATCGCATAGTTCGCCAGCAGCGACGAGCCGCCGTAACTGACGAAAGGCAGCGTCACACCTGTCAGCGGAAGAACCCGGGTCACACCGGCGATAATGATAAACGCCTGAACACCAAGAAGCCCGGTCAGGCCGGTCGCCAGCAGCTTCGAGAATGGACGTCGAGCCCCAAGCGCTGCCCGCAGCCCCGATCCAATCATCAAGAGGAACGCCATGAGCACAGCGGTCGCGCCGAGTAGCCCAAGCTCCTCACCAATGGTGGCAAAGATGAAGTCGGTCTCAGCAGCAGGAACCCGTTGCGGATACCCACGCCCGGGACCAGTGCCGGTGATGCCTCCACTTGCCAAGCCGAACTGCGCTTCAATGACCTGGTAGCCACTGCCCAGAGGATCGTCCCATGGCTTAAGCCACGCATCGACACGGGTCTGCACATGGTCAAACTGAGTCCACGCAATATACGCGCCAACCATGAAGAGAACCATGCCCGTCAGCAAATACGCCAACCGTTCCGTGGACACCCAGAGCATTAACAAGAAGAGCATGAAGAACAGCAGAGATGTGCCCAGGTCCTTCTGCGAGATCATGACGAGCAGCGAGACACCCCAGGCAAGTAGTACCGGAGCCACATGTTTGGGCTCGGGAAGACGCAGTGGGCCGACCCGCCAGGTTCCGGCGCGGAACAACTCTCTTTTGTCGACGAGGTAGCTCGCGAAGAAGATCGCCAACGCGAGCTTGGCGAACTCACCAGGTTGGAAGTTGACCGGACCAACACGCACCCAGATCCGAGACCCGTTGATCGTCTGGCCTATGACCGGCATGAGCGGCAGGACCAGTAGCAACAAACCGAAGAGCAGCAAGATGTACCGGAACTGTTCCAGGTCGTGGCTACGGCGAACTATCAGCAGCGTCAGGCAGTAGAGGCCAACACCCAGAAACGTCCACACGGCCTGTTGGGCGGCCAGTTCATCGTTCAATCGGGCGATGAACACGTACCCCAAGCCGTTGAGCAAGCCGGCTAACGGCAGCAGCAAGCCGTCAGCTTCGGGGGCCAAGAAACGAGTGGCTACGTGGGCGGCGAAGAAGAGCCCCAGGACCACGATTAGGAACGGCAATACGTTCGCTGGGATCGAAGAGAGTCGGCCAACAGCGGCCAATACATAAGCACCGGTGGTTACGACACCGCTCAGGATGATGAGGACCAGCTCGCTGTTGCGACGATGCCGTCCGACGAAGAACGCCTTCATGGAAGAGGATCTAGTGCCTACCGGCGCCAGGACCAGCGTTGCTTTGGCACGGCGTCCTGCATGGGTTCGTCGATGGCGACGGCCGCTTGCTCGTTGGTTGGTTCGCTGGCTTCGACGACAGTTTGGTTCGCCAAGGCTTCTGGATTGGACGGCATGGATGCCTCGTCGGCGGCAACGACGTCAGCGATCACAGCGGTGATGTTGTCACGGCCACCGCCCTGGTTGGCCGCGGCAACAAGTTTCTCGGTTGCGACATCGGGGTCGGCTTCGGTCGCCAAGATCATCGCGATGGTGTGTGCATCGACCTCGTTGAACAGGCCATCGCTGCACAACAAGTACCGGTCACCGATCTTGGGAACGAAGTGGAACGAGTCGACTTCGACGTGTTCGATGACACCCAGCGCCCGAGTCACGATGTTGCGCTGCGGGTGCACCTCGGCCTCGGCTGGGGTGATGCGTCCTTCGCGTACGAGCGCTTCGACCAGGCTGTGATCTTCGGTGAGCTGTTCGAGTACATTGCCGGTGAGCCGGTACATGCGGCTATCGCCAACGTTGATGGCCCCAAGAGCCACACCGTCCTCGACCTCGATGAGACCAAGAGCGACCACCGTGGTGCCCATGCCGTGAAGATTGGGGTCAGCAGCAGCTTCGTCGAGGATGCGACGGTTGGCATGCTCGACACCGGTAACGAGCGCATCGAGCACAGGCGAGTCGAAGCGGCGAATCATCTCTTTGGCCGCAACTGCACTTGCGACCTCGCCACCGCGATGGCCACCCATCCCGTCGGCTACAACCACCAGACCGGGCGCGGTCGCGTAACTGTCCTGATTGATCTGGCGAGCGACACCAACATGGGTCGCTGCGCCGATTCGAAAGCCGAACACTACGAGAACTCCATGGTTGTGCCACCGAACTGGAGCACGTCACCTGGCACCAGGGCTGTGGTTGCGACGATCGCTTGGCCGTTCAGTGTGCTTCCGTTCCTCGACGCCAGGTCTTCGATGAAGTAGGTGCCGTTCGTGTTGAAGATACGGGCATGCACGGTGGACATGTACGTGTCGTTGACGACGATGCCATTCGTGTTTGCCCGGCCCAACGTGACCTCGGCGCCGAGTGGAAACATCATTCCGGTATCGGACATACGGAGCTGCCCAAGCGCTGTTGGTGTGACCACGGCGAGTGCAGCGGCCTGCCCAACACGGGTGGGCGCTGACGGTGGCGAGGCCGAGCGACGAGCCGTCGTGCGCGCCGACGCAGCCACAACCGGGTCGAGGTCGCGCCGCTTGCGAGTCACGGTCCGCGGATCACGGAGCTCGCTGAACACCGACCACAAGACGCGAACAAAAAATAAATAGAGACCCGCAAGCAGCATGATCTTCATCACGTTCAACAGCGGTTCAGACACGGCACATGCATCGTAGTTCGGCCGAAACACACGACATGGTCAGCGGACTTGGAAGGTGGCAGGTGTAGCACCGAAGACGATCTGATCGCCCAGCTGTAATTGGACCTCGGTTACGGGGGCGCCATTGACCGTCGTGCCGTTCGTTGAGCCATGATCGGTCAGTGTCCAACCACCTGGCACCCGTTGAATGGTGGCATGGTTTCGGCTCACGTTTTCGTCGCTCAGGATCAGCGAGCAGTTCGGAAGACGGCCGACAGAGAAGGCGCTGTCACCAATGGTGATTTGTTCGCCCGTTTCCATGATGAGTTCGGCGCTCATCGGCGTGGCAGCACTCTCGCGCCATTGGGCCTGCACTTGCAGCGTGCCCTCGGGGTATTCGGGAGCTTCGACAAGCACGACCGAAGCCGGACCGAGAACACGGTAGTTCTCGTCGGTGATATGGGTACGGGCGGCCTCGATCAACTCGTTGGTGAGTGGCGTCTCGACCTCTTGGAAGCGCTCGTAGTCTGCGGTTGAGATGTAGACCCAGTAGTGGTTGGGAACAGCGAGCGCACCGTCGACTGCCACCGACTGGTTCGCATCGATCTCGCGGACGATCCGGCGACCGATCTCGATCGGGTTCAAACCAGTTTTAAAGACGCGAGCAAACGTGCCCTCGACGAGATGTTCTAACCGCCGTTCGAAGTTCCGCAGCACCACACCAGTTACCCTACTATCCGTTGCGGTATGCGGCGATCTGATCAGCCATCGTGACCAGTGTTTCGCCTCGGAACTCTCGCATCATGCGGCCATAGGCCTTTGTGTCGAGGGCAGCAAGAGCCACTGCTTCCTCGACTGCTGCGGCGACGACTTGGTCCCACGGAACAACGCGATCCAGAAAACCAACGTCAACGGCTGCTGTCGGATCAGTGATACGAGCATTCGTAATCGAGCGCTGCAGATGGCGCTTGCTGATGCGTTCCCTTACGATCGTGTAGGCCCAGTCAGGCAGTGTCATGCCAATAGCAACCTCGTTCAGCCCAATCTTGAACGGGCCTTCGGCGCCGACCCGTATGTCGGCACCAAGCAACATGAGCGCACCGGCAGCCAGCGCGTGACCGGTGCAGGCGGCCACGACGGGCACGGTTGCGCCGTAGATGTGGCGGACAAGCTCGCCGCCGTCGGCGACCATGGCAACAACCTCGCTGGAATCGCCGGCTTGGATGACGCTCAGGTCGAAGCCAGCAGAGAACCGGCCTTCGCGACCAGCGATCACCGCAGCGATGCAGTTGGGGTCCGCCTCGGCTGCGGTAAGCGCAGTGCGGACATCGGCAATCATCGACCTAGAGAGCGCATTGGCCTTGCCGTCATCAAGCGTGATCAGAGCAACCGAACGCGGATCTTGGTCGCCGTCGACGTCGACATGAGTGGTGACTACCTGTTCTGACATCCCCGAGTGATACGACAGCCACACCCCTGCTACCAAATCGGGCACCAAATCGGGCACCAAATCGGGCACCAAATCGCAGGCGGCACCAGCGTTTAAGCCGCAGGACTAGACCAGCGTTTAGACGGCAGCGTTTAGACCACGGGTTCGATCGTCGCGTCTTCCCAGCTACGGCGCAGCACCAACAGGTCATCGTCGATG
>MEHZ011483196.1_pt1 | contig 18097 bp, 13 predicted proteins | sample 897221 | NCBI WGS metagenome assembly MEHZ01 (sample SAMN05514161, study PRJNA337945) | marine metagenome | isolation source: marine surface water | place: Arctic Ocean | collected 2007-12-13
CCGACCTGCTATCGATTTGACAAGCGTCGTGCAATTTCAAGGTCAAACTGCTCGGTTGGGAGCTAAAGTGGGTATACTGTTGTCCAACTGTATAACCCGCTTTAGCTTAACGACTAGACCATGACCACAGCAGCCTCTCAAGTCACCGGCGATTTGCCACGGCATGTCGCCATCATAATGGATGGCAATAATCGCTGGGCGAAAGCGCGACAGCTAAAGCCGCAAGATGGCCACAGTCGTGGTGCTGAGGTGGCGCGAAAAATTGTCGCTGCTTGCGTCGACCGCAATATCCCCTATCTTACCCTGTTCGCGTTTAGCAGTGAGAACTGGCTTCGTCCACAGACTGAAGTGCGTGCGCTCATGGCGCTATTCCTGAAGGTTCTGCGTCGCGACGAAATCACCCAGCTTCATGCCATGGGCGTACGAATTCGCTTTATTGGTAATCGCTCGAGCTTCTCGAAGGCATTGCAGAAAGGCATGCTCGAAGTCGAAAAACGAACGGAAGCCAATCTGAAGACGACAGTTTTTGTAGCTGTGGATTACGGCGGGCGCTGGGATATCGCGCAAGCAGTCTCTCGGCTCGTTGCTGATCTTCCCTCAGAATCAGACATCGCTGGCTCCATTACTGCGGCTACCTTGCACCAATATACGAGCCTAGCAGAGGCTCCCGACCCCGACCTTTGCATAAGGACTGGGGGAGAGCGTCGACTGAGTAATTTCCTGCTCTGGCAATTGGCCTATACCGAACTCTATTTCTGCGACACTTATTGGCCCGACTTCAACGAGGCGGAACTTCAGCTTGCCATCGATGATTACGCGAGTAGGCAGCGGCGCTTCGGTGGGCAAAACGCCTGCGCACACGACAGCGTTGGGCAGCAAGAAAATACTGAGGTGCTCGCCGATGCTTAAACAGCGCATTGCCACTGCAATTGTTTTGTTGGTCGGCCTAATCGCGATGACAACTAGTTTAGGCCTAGAGGCGTTTGCGGCTGTCACAGGCGCATTAGTCTTAATTGGCGCGTGGGAATGGGCTGCCTTTGCGTCTCTGGGATCAAAGTCTCGGCTAGCCTTTGTTGGAACGCTAGCGCTGTCTATCGCGTTGCTGTCGCTTGCACTTGGTCTGGTTGGAGAGAACGGTTATGACGCGAGCGTTGCCCTCGGCTTTTCATTACTTGGCGCGCTATTTTGGGCGCTTATGTTTGGTGCGATCGTGTCCTTTCCAGAGTCAACTGAGGCATGGAATGACAAATCCCGAATCTCTGTGATGGGCATGCTCTCGCTTCTCGGCACGTGGGTAGGCTTGGTGACTCTGAAAGCATTGTTGCCTAGCGGCGCGCTTGTGATCATGCTCATTATTATGGTCGCAGCCGTCGACGTCGGTGCTTTTTTTACAGGAAAACTGTTTGGCAAACGTAAGCTGGCACCTGCTTTAAGCCCCAATAAAACCTGGGAAGGGGTCTGGGGCGGGGTCGCTCTTAATCTAATCGTGTCGTTGGCTTTTGCGCTTTTGCTCGACAAATACGTCCAAGCATTTGCGGCTATCGACTATGCCATTTTTGCCGCGCTTGCCCTTATAGTTGCCTTTTTTAGTGTTGTTGGCGATCTCGCTGAGAGCATGTTAAAGCGCAATCGGGAGCTAAAAGACAGCGGGTCTATTCTGCCTGGCCATGGCGGTCTGCTCGATCGAATCGATGGACTTATGGCGGCGACGCCGATCTGCGTGGCCGTGCTTATTCTTCTGCTTGGAGGCGTTTAGCGTGGAGCTTAATACCCTGGCTAGTGACGCGTCGCTTACGCTGCTTGGCTCAACCGGTTCGATCGGCGAGAGCACGCTTGCCGTCGCTCGTAAAATAGAAAACCTCTCTATTTTTGCGCTCACCGCTAATACCAATGCGGCAAGGCTACTGGCGCAGTGTCTCGAATTTAACCCGCGTTACGCAGTCTTGGTCGATTCAGCGGGGGCAGATCAGCTCGCTAAAGCGCTCCGCGCAGCAGGGTGTAACACAGAGTTGTTGGTTGGGCCGGACGCGCTCGATCAGGTTGCTGCGGATGCAGAAGTCGACATGGTTATGGCGGCGATTGTCGGTGCGGCAGGGCTTGCAGCAACGTTAGCCGCAGCAAAGGCCGGGAAACGACTGCTTCTCGCCAACAAAGAGGCCCTTGTTATGACAGGCGACATCCTTATGGATGCGGCGCGGCATAACGGTTCCACTCTGCTACCTATCGACAGCGAACACAACGCGATTTTCCAGTGTTTGCCGACGGTTAAAGACGGAATTAGTACTTCGCAGTTTACGTTTGTCGAAAAAATCGTCCTCACGGCGTCCGGTGGCCCGTTTCTCGACACGCCGTTAGATCAGTTTGCCTCCATAACACCGGCGCAAGCCTGCGCACATCCTGTGTGGTCTATGGGAAGTAAGATCTCTGTTGATTCGGCGACCATGATGAATAAGGGATTGGAGTTTATTGAGGCGTGCTTCCTGTTCGGCCTAGCTGCTGATCAGGTTGAGGTCATCATCCACCCGCAGTCGGTTATCCATTCGATGGTTCATTACAGCGATGGGTCTGTGCTCGCGCAAATGGCGAGTCCAGACATGCGGGTGCCTATCGCACACTGTATTGCCTGGCCGCAGCGGATCACAACCGAAGCCCCTAGGCTCGATCTTGCTACAGGGCAAACATTGGAATTTCGCGAACCTGACCTCGCACGGTTTCGCTGCCTCGAATTAGGCATGGAGGCCGCGCGAGTCCGAGGCACTGCGCCGGCGTTATTGAATGCGGCCAACGAAGAGGCCGTCGAAGCGTTCTTAGCGGGGCGTCTTAGCTTTAGTCGCATCGCGGCGGTCAACGCCGACGTCATGGCACAAATACCTTGTGAATCTGCCTCTAGTCTCGATATCATCTATGATGCGGATTCACGCGCTCGGGCACTAGCTAATACCCTGATTAATAATAGTTAATTTAACTTATCGCTACTGGCGCCAGCGTCAGACGAGGCTGTAATGATTGAAAATATCATCGAAATCACCACCAGCGTGCTGGCCCTTTTAGTCACGCTTGGAATACTCGTGACCGTTCACGAATTCGGCCATTTTTGGGTGGCAAGGCGCTGTGGCGTTAAAGTCCTCAAATTCTCTATTGGCTTTGGTAAGGCCGTCAAAACATGGGTAGGCAAAGACGGGGTTGAATACGTTATCGCACCCATTCCGCTCGGTGGGTATGTGCGCATGCTCGGGCAAGAAGACACTTCGTTGCCAGACGCTGAGGCTGTGCCCGCAGAGGATCGCTCGAAGTCTTTCGCGGCAAAAAGCGTCTGGCAGCGGATGGCTATCTCTGCTGCTGGCCCCGCGGCTAATTTTCTGCTCGCAATAGTCATTTTTTGGATTATTAATATCGCTTACGGCACATCGGGCGTTGCACCGATTATAAGCTCGGTGGTTGAAGGTTCTGTTGCCGAGCGCGCAGGGCTTGAGTCAGGAGATGAAATTCTCGCGGTCGATGGTGAACCGACGCTTATTTGGCAACAAGTTGCTCTGCAGTTGATTGGCCGTATGGGCGAGAGTGGTAGCGTTACTTTTTCGGTAAAAGGCGCGGAGTCTTCTGCTGCACGAGACGTCAGCGTGCCCATTTTGAGATTTATGGCGGATTCGACTGAGCCCCGTCCACTCAAGGCCTTGGGCATAACGCAAATAGACATCCCTGCGGTTATCGACAAATTGGTTGAGGGGCAAGCGGGTGACCAAGCGGGCCTGTTAGCCGGCGACCGCATAGTGAGCGTTGCTGGCCAGAGGGTTGATGGCTGGAGCCAATGGGTCGAAATAATCCGCGCCAGTCCGGAACTAGCGCTCATTGTGGCGGTCGAACGGGGAGACCAATTAATAGAGTTAAGCCTCACTCCCGCGCTAACCGAACTTCCCGATGGCAGCAAAATCGGCATTATCGGCGCTTATGTGCAGCAAGTAGACTACGATGCGCTCGTTCCGCGGGAGATGCGGCGCGAAGTAAAGTACAATGCTGCGTCGGCGATTATGCCTGCCATCACCGAAACCTATGAAAAATCGGCTTTTGTGCTGGCCTCGATCAAGAAAATGATCGTCGGGTTGATATCGGTTAAGAATATTAATGGGCCTATTACTATCGCTCAAGTCGCGGGAGAGACCGCGTCCTATGGCCTGAATGTCTATCTTGGTTTCTTGGCGCTTCTCAGCATCTCGCTTGGCGTCATGAACTTAATGCCAATCCCTATCTTGGATGGGGGGCATATTTTGTACAATTTGATCGAGATCGTCACGCGACGACCCGTGCCGGAGAAGGTGCAGGCTTTCGGATTGCAAATTGGACTATTACTTATCTCGGGCATCATGGTGTTGGCCGTTTATAACGATGTAACCCGTTTGCTCTAAAAGGCGCAACTTCACGCCTGAGGTTGAGTTCAAACGGTTCAGACAAAGACTACACGGCTGCAAAAGAAGTTGTGGCGTGCGGGAGCGTGTATGCGCTCCTCAAATGAATAACCCGAGAAAGCATTACGAATGAAGAAACTGCTCTGTTGTTTCCTGCTGGCCTTTGGCTTTGCTAGCCCGCTCCACGCGCAAAATTTTATAGTCGCCGACATCATCGTCGACGGCTATCAGCGTATTTCGCCCGGAATAATCTATAACCTGCTGCCTGTTGGTATTGGAGATGAGGTTAACGCGCTGACCTCAGCTCAAATAATTCGCGAACTTTCGCGTTCTGAATACTTCGATGAAATCGAAGTGTCGCGCGAGGGGAATATTCTTGTTGTCACCGTGTTGGAGCGGCCATCGGTTGCCGAGATTACTATCGAAGGTAATAGTGTTCTCAAGACAGAGGACATAATTGAAAACATGGGATCGGCAGATATTGCCGAAGGACAGATATTTACGCGGGCCGCGCTAGAGGTCATCCGGCAAGGAATACAAGACGTCTATTCTTCGCGCGGTCGCTATGGTGCGGCTGTAGAAATTGAAGTTGAAGAGCTGCCGCGAAACCGAGTTAGCATCAAACTAGATATCAATGAGGGCGAAGAGTCTCGCATCCGTCACATTAATATCGTAGGCAACGATTCTTACGCTGAAGAAGACCTCTTGCAGCTTTTCGAACTCGGCACAAAACCGTTCTATCTAATTATGAGTCGTCGCGACAGATACTCTCGCGAGCAGTTGTCTGGGGACCTCGAGCGTCTCGAATCTTTTTATCTCGACAACGGCTATGTCGAGTTCAGCATTGATTCTACGCCCATTGCAATTACGCCAGACAGGCAAGAAGTTTACATTACGATCAATATCTCTGAGGGCAAACAGTATGCGATCCGTAATGTCGAGCTTGCAGGCGACTTAGTCGACGCCGAGGACTTGCTGCGAGCGGCACTTTTTGTGCGCTCGGGCCAAATCTATTCGCAAGGCTTAGTTACTGGGACTGAAGAAATCATGGTTCAGTTTCTCGGCAATCTCGGCTATGCGTTCGCCGAGGCGACCGGCGTGCCCGAGGTTAATGATGATGAACAAACGGTCGACGTGACGTTCTTTATCGAACCGGGCAATCGAACTTACGTCAACCGCATTAGCTTTGCTGGCAACGTATCGACCGCAGACGACGTGTTAAGGCGCGAGATGAGACAGCTCGAAAGTGCGCCTGCCTCAAGTCTGCAGATAGAGCAGTCTAAGGTTAGATTGGAGCGTCTTGGTTATTTCGAATCGGTTGAGGTCGACACTGCAGAAGTAGCAGGGATCGAAGATCAGATTGATGTGAACTATGACGTAATCGAACAAAATTTCGGTGCTGTAAGTTTTCAAGTAGGTACTGGCGGCGGCGGTAACTTCTTTATAAGCTCTAGCCTCCAGGCGCAAAATTTCCTCGGAACGGGCCGAACCATCGGAGTCGGTGTGAACAGAAGCCGTTTCCAGCAAGGGCTAAATTTCCAGTATGTCGATCCGTATTTTACCCCCGATGGCGTGAGTCGTGGATTCAATATGTTTGCGCAAAAAATGGAATCTCCGTTTAACGTCTCGGCATTTAATACGAGCTCCTATGGGGGTTCTGCGAGCTTTAGCTATCCGCTGAGCGAAATTGAAATGCTTGGCTTTGACCTTGGTTTTACGCACACTGAATTGAGCGCAGGTATGGGCTCTGTGCAAGAAATTATGGCAAGCCCGATACTGTTCGAGGGCGTCGATAAATACATCATCACGCCAGCGAACGGCAATGCCTTCGACGGCCCCGTCGTCGACTCAGTGCTAGGCAATGTGGCAGACCTAACACCGCAGCAGTTGCGTAGTCCGAATGAGCAAGGGTTTGTCGACAAATTTGGTGATGAGTTCGATAACTTTACGATCACAGGCAACTATTTCCGCAACACCCTCAATCGCGGTCAACTCCCGAACGCGGGCTTTCTCCATAGCCTCGGGATTGAAGTCACGCTGCCTGGGTCTGATCTCGAATATGCTCGAATAAATTATAATGGACAGTTCTATTGGCCGGTCTCACAGAACAGAGATTGGGTTGTCTCGTTGCGAACCAACCTCGGTTACGGTATCGGTTATGGCGATACTGATGAGCTTCCGTTCTTTAATAACTTCTTTGCAGGTGGTCTTAGCGCGGCTGGTGTCTTGCGTGGATTCGAAGAGAATAGCTTAGGCCCTCAGAGTACGCCTGGTGCGAGATATCTGACACAAGGCGGCATCAGTCTGCTCAAGGATGATGAAGGTAATATCATCAAGAGAGAAGACGGGTCTGCAGTGGGTCTCAGTAACGAGTTCGGCTACAGCACAGCGCCTGTTTTCGATGCTAATGGCAACCGACTCTTCGACGAGAATGGCAACCCTGAGGTCGCGCTTGCGGTGGAAAACTTCTTCCTAGATGAGGATTTCGACAGCTTTGGTGGTAACATATTAGCAACAGCGACGTTGGAGCTTTTATTCCCGCTGCCTTTCGTAGAGGACAGGAGTAGGGTGCGCTCTGCTTTCTTTATCGATGCGGGCAATGTGTTCTCGTCTAGCTGTTCGGAGAGAAGGCGACTCCTGAAGAATTGTTCGGACTTCGACCTAGCCGAGATTCGTTATTCGGTCGGTGTTAGCGTTACTTATCTTTCGCCTTTCGGCCCTTTGACTTTCTATCTTGCCCAGCCATTCGGAAAAGACGGCGATGACACGAGGACGTTCGATTTTACGGTAGGCCAAGGTTTCTAGAGAAAAGAATTTTAGTCGTCGGCTATTGCGCCGATAAATCATCAACTGAGTAGAGGCGTGTGGCCAGCCTCTCTTTACGAAGTTTTGTTAGATTTGGAGAACATAAGTGAAAACATTGAAGACCTTAATTGCCGTAGTGTGTTTGGTTACCGCATCTCAAGCTGCGATGGCACAAGACACAAAAATCGGTGTTTTAAATGCTTTGCAGGCGCTATTTAATTCCGATGCAGCGCGTATTGTGCAAGAGGAACTCGAGCAAGAGTTCAATGCCGATGAGACTCGCGCACAGGAATTATCTGAGCAGCTTACTGCGCTCAGCGAGAAGTTTCAGCAGGACGAGGCAGTGATGACGCAGGACGAAATTCGTCGCATGAATTCGAACGCACAAGACCTGCAGGTACAGCTGCAACTAATCCAAGAGCGTGTTCAGAAAGCGCTTCAGGAAAAGAACCAGCAGTTCTTGCAAAGCATGCAGGGTACTTTAGCCGAGGCTGTATCTGATGTTGTCGCTGAGGGAGGCTATGACCTCATTCTCAATGTTGATAGCGCACCTTATTTCGCACCTGTACTTGATATCACTGCTAAAGTGACAGCGAAACTGAATCAGAACACCGCAGCCGCTAACTAGGACGTTGCACCCGGCTCGAGCGAGCCGGGTCGCAGATTCTTTTTGAGTAGTGATCGCTCTACCTAAGGAGAGGGGCCTTGCCGCAAGCTAAGCAATTCAGACTTGCCGAAATCGCTGATCTTCTTGGGGCGAAGCTGGAGGGAGATGGAGACATCATCATCTCCGGACTGTCGCCTTTAAGCTCGGCCGGCGAAGGTCAGCTGAGCTTTCTTAGCAATCCAACCTATACCTCCCAACTCGCTGACTGCCAAGCTAGCGCGGTTATTCTTGCCGAAAAATCCGCCAATTCGTTTTCGGGTAATCGACTTATCGCACAAAACCCCTACGTGACTTTTGCTTACGCGACGCAGCTATTCGCGCGCGAAGACGCTGTCGTAGCCGGTATCCACCCAACCGCCAGTATCGCTGCGTCGGCGACGCTTGCCGATGATGTGAGCATCGAGGCGAATGTGGTGATTGGTGAGGGAGCAACGATCGGTGCGGGCTCGAGGATTGGGGCTGGCGCTTTTATTGGACGTGACTGTCAACTTGGCGAGAGTGTGCGTATCCACCCGAATGTTGTGCTTTATCACGACGTCACCCTCGGCGATCGAGTGATCATTCACTCAACGAGTGTCATTGGTGCAGACGGCTTCGGTTTCGCGTTTGACGGCGAGCGTAGTGTTAAAATAGCGCAGCTAGGCGGCGTGCGTATCGGTAATGATGTCGAAATCGGCGCGGCGTCGACGATAGACCGCGGCGCGATGTTAGACACCATTATTGGCGATGGCGTAAAGATCGACAATCAAGTGCAGATTGGTCATAACTGCGTCATCGGTAAGCATACGATTATCTGTGGTTGTGCTGCGCTAGCTGGCAGTGTCACGGTCGGCGAGTACTGCATTTTTGGTGGCGGATCGGGTGCAGTGGGTCATATTACCGTCGCCGACCGCGTGCAAGTAAGTGCTATGGCGCTGCTTAGTAAATCGGTCACAGAGGCGGGAATGATTTCCTCAGGCACTCTGGCGTCGCCCACGCCCGAATGGAAGCGCAACGCGCTTCGTTTTCAACAATTGGACAGTATTGCCAAGCGGCTCAAGAATCTCGAGCGCAAGGCCGACTCCTAATCGCAAGTAAATGACGACACTACAATTGAGACTAAGATGCTTCTAGACATTAACGAGATAAAGGAATACCTGCCCCAACGCTACCCTTTCCTGCTGGTGGATAGGGTGCTGGAGATGGAGCTAGGTAAATCGATCGTAGCCTATAAGAATGTGACGAATAACGAGCCTTTCTTCGAAGGCCATTTCCCTGATAATCCCATTATGCCAGGCGTGCTGATTATCGAGGCTATCGCTCAGGCTGCAGGGATTCTTGGATTTAAAACGCAAGAAAAAAAGCCCAAAGACGGTTTTCTGTATTACTTCGTTGGCGCAGATGATTTGCGACTTAGGCGCCCAGTCGTGCCTGGAGACCAGTTAATCTTAAAAGCGGAGGTGATCACCAATCGCCGTGGAATATACAAATTTAAGGGAACCGCTTTTGTGGGCGAAGAGTTAGCTGCGTCTATGACAATTATGTGCGCTGAGAGGAAAGTGGATGTCGATTGATCCTAGTTCTCGGATCGATCCGAGCGCGGTAATTGAAGACGGCGTGACCATCGGCCCTTGGTGTATTGTTGGCCCCGCGGTTTCTATCGGGGCGGGCAGTGTCATCGAATCACACGTGGTGATTAGAAGCCACACTCGTATCGGAAAGAATAATCGCTTCTTTCAGTTTTCCTCGATCGGCGAAGATCCGTCGGATAAAAAGTTCGAGGGCGAGGAGGCATGGCTCGACATTGGTGATAATAATGTCTTTCGCGAGGGCGTAACTCTTCACAGAGGAACGGGCTTCGGAGGTGGGTTGACGAAAATCGGCAATGATAATTTGCTGATGCCTTATGTGCATATCGCCCACGATTGCGTGGTGGGTAATAACACTGTGTTTGCTAATAATGCAGGCTTGTCTGGCCATGTTGAAGTCGATGACTGGGCTATTCTCGGCGGTTTTGCAGGCGTTAACCAGTTCGTTAAAATCGGTGCTCACGCAATGGTTGGGGGTGTTACTCACGTAGGACAGGATGTTCCGGCCTACATGCTAGTGAGTGGACAACCCGCGGCTGTGCGAAGTATTAACACCGTCGGCCTTTCTCGCCGTGGTTTTAGTGACGAGGCGATTAAAGACTTGCGTGCCGCATTTAAAGTGCTCTACCGGCGAGGCCTTAGTCTGAGTGAGGCGCTTGAAGAACTCCGCGGAATGCTCGCTCGCTGCCCCGAAGTTGCCGCTCTAATCGCCTCGATTGAATCGTCTACCAAAGGTATACAACGCTAAGAAAGCGGGAGGCGTTATGCCTAAGTGTTTCGGTATTGTCGCCGGCGAGAAGTCCGGCGATATACTCGGTGCAGGGCTTATTCGAAGCCTCAAATCACGCTTTCCTGACGCACACTTTATCGGCGTTGGCGGCCCAGAGATGCTGAGCGAGGGCTGTGAGAGCATCACGCCGATGGACCGATTGGCAGTGATGGGTTTTGTTGAGCCGTTAGGCAGGCTGCCTGAGCTTTTTCGCCTAAAAAAGGCGCTACGAGAGCTTATGGTTGCGCGAAAAGTGGATGCTTTCATTGGCATCGATTCCCCCGATTTTAATCTGCGACTCGAAGGCGAGCTTCACGACCTTGGCGTGAAAACCGTTCACTACGTGAGTCCTAGTGTGTGGGCCTATCGGAAGAAGCGCATTCATAAAATAGCGCGCGCAGTAGACTTAATGCTTACGCTTTTTCCCTTCGAAACTGAGATCTATAATCAGCACGCCATTCCCGTTTGCTGCGTCGGCCATCCGCTCGCAGACAAGCTCGAAGATACGAGCGAGCAGGCGAGCCTTGCTCGCACTCTGTTCGACCTGCAGCCTGCGGATCGGGTTGTCGCGTTACTCCCTGGTAGTCGCGGCGGTGAAATATCACGTTTAGGCCCCGTTTTCCTTGCCAGCGCCGTCGCTGCGTTAGAGATTGATCCATCACTTAGGTTTCTAATCCCTGCAAGCGGGCCCGAATCGCGTGCGCGCCTCGAAGCATTGTTGCGTAGCTATGGTTTGGTTGATGGGACGCCCTTTAGGCTTGTGGACGATTCGCAGCTTGCCATGCGGGCGGCGAATCTGGTTGTCTTAGCCTCGGGCACTGCGACACTCGAAGCGATGCTGCTAAGGCGGCCGATGGTCGTAGGATACAAGCTAGCGCCGGTGACGCATTTTATCGCGTCCCGGCTCGTAAAAATTCCTTTTGTGGCGCTACCCAATCTGCTCGCCGGTACACGTTTAGTGCCCGAATACATTCAACATAACCTCACAGAAGCCGCCTTGGTTTCCGAGATAACGGCATTTTTTGCAGGCGAGAAAGAGACTGCAGACATGTTGAAAGCTTTCGATCGCATTCACGCCTCAATTCGATTGAATGCCTCTGAGCGAGCGGCCACCGCGATCGCGGAGCTTGTGTCCTAATGGTGACTGAGGCGTGGGAGCGTGTCAGAGTAGGCCCCGACAAAGCGGCCGGATGTGACGAGGCTGGACGTGGGCCCCTTGCGGGTAATGTGATCGCCGCTGCAGTCATTCTAGATCATCGTAATCTGATCGAAGGGCTAGCTGACTCGAAGAAGCTCAGCCAGAAAAAAAGAGAAGCGCTGTACGAGACCATTCTTAGCAACGCGATCGCCGTTGGCGTGGGAAGTGCGTCGCCGCAAGAAATTGATGAAATCAATATTTTGCAGGCAAGCCTTCTCGCCATGACTCGCGCGGTCGACGCTCTTCCCATCAGGCCTGATTTTGTTTTTGTTGATGGCAACCGTTGTCCCCAATGGTCTTTTGCCAGCCTTGCTGTGGTGAAGGGCGATGCGAAAGTGGCGAGCATATCCGCAGCATCGATTGTTGCCAAAGTAGTACGTGACCGCGAGTTACTCCTGCTTGATCAGCAGTATCCTGAGTATGGCTTTGCTCAGCACAAGGGCTACCCTACAGCTGCGCATTTCGCCGCACTAGAGCGCTTAGGGCCGACGCCAGCTCACAGGCGTACTTTTGCGCCAGTTGCTCAGAGGCTCATACAGGGGTCGAGTATTTCTTCCGGTTCTTAATGCCCCTATTCAGGCTAAACTTTTGTAGGCAAACACGGTATATTCAATTCTCGTTTTAGTCGTATCCGCCGCGACTCTAAATGCCTGATTTGCCCTAGCAACCGCCGAAACTAATTCAATGTCTGATTCACCTGAGTCACCCAAACAACACCCTCTCGCTAGCGACTCAACGCTGGGCTTCGTGCACCTGCGACTGCATACCGAATTCTCGATAGTCGACGGACTCGTCAGGATAAAGCCGCTGCTTGCGCGCGCACGCGAATTGGCGATGCCCGCGATTGCAGTGACCGACCTTGCCAATATGTTTGGTCTGATCAAGTTTTACAGTGGTGCGATCAAAGAAGGGATTAAGCCGATCTGTGGCTGTGATGTGCTGGTCAAGGGAGAAGAGGGAGCCGCGGACACACGCTTGTTGTTACTTGCAAAAGATCGCGAGGGATATCTGAATATCTCACGGTTAATCTCAACAATTTACACAGAAAACCCAAACCGCAGCGACGTGAGTCTTCGATTTGATCAATTGGCAGCGTATAGCGAGGGTGTTATCGCGCTGTCGGGTGGTCAATTCAGTGACATTGGCGCGTCGCTCTTAGAGGGTGATCATGCTAAAGCAGTGGAGTGCTTGGCTCGATGGGAGGCTATTTTCCCCGGCTCTTTTTATCTTGAGTTACAGCGAGTAGGGCGCGATCGCGAAGAGGATTATATCGATGCAGCCCTCGACCTTGCCGCTGAAACGAGAACACCTGTAGTTGCAACCAACGACGTTCGATTTATCAAACAAGATGACTTCGAAGCGCACGAGGTAAGAGTTTGTATCAACGACAGGCGCACACTTGACGATCCGCGCCGGTCGCGCGAGTACACCGATCAGCAGTACTTGAAAGATTCGGCAGAAATGCTTGCGCTATTCGAAGACATTCCTTCGGCGCTGGAAAATAGCTTAGAAATCGCAAAACGCTGCAGTTTGTCACTAGACCTCGGCACTCCACGCCTACCCAATTACCCGGTTCCAGACGGGCTAACAATGGAGGATTTTTTCTCCCAAATCAGCGCCGATGGTTTAAAGGTTAGGCTGGCCAATTTATACGGTGAGGACTATGCGACGCGGGACGGAATAGCGCTCTATTGGGAACGACTAGAGTTCGAGCTGAAGATTATTAATCAGATGGGCTTCGCGGGCTATTTTTTAATCGTGATGGAGTTTATCCAATGGTCGAAAGACAACGGTATTCCCGTCGGGCCAGGTCGTGGCTCCGGTGCCGGCTCCATTGTCGCCTATGCGCTTAAAATTACCGACTTAGATCCGCTTAAATACGATCTCCTTTTCGAGCGTTTCCTAAATCCAGAAAGGGTTTCGATGCCCGACTTCGACGTTGATTTCTGTATGGAAGGACGCGATCGCGTGATCCAGCATGTCGCCGAATTGTACGGAAAAGAAGCGGTTTCGCAGATCATTACCTTTGGTACGCTGGCGGCGAAAGCAGTTGTGCGGGACGTCGCGCGGGTACAAGGCAAGCCATATGCGCTTGCAGATAAGTTAAGTAAGCTTATTCCTTTCGAGCCAGGTATGACGCTAACCAAAGCGTTTGAGGAAGAGCCTGAGTTAGGTGTTTTCGTTGATTCGGATGAAGAGGCGCAAGAAATTATTGAAATGGCCTTTAAGCTCGAAGGCATCACTCGCAATGTAGGTAAACATGCGGGTGGCGTGGTAATCGCGCCGACTAAACTGACTGATTTCACGCCGCTTTATACCGACGAGGCAGGGCAAGGGCTCGTTACACAGTTCGATAAAAACGACGTTGAAACCGCAGGGCTTGTGAAGTTCGACTTCTTGGGGCTGCGAACGCTGACGATAATCGATTGGGCCGTGAAAATGATCAATGGGCGCCGCGAGGAGGGCGCTCCTGAGCTAAATATTGATCATCTCGAGTTAAACGACGAGCGCGTCTATAAACTCCTTCAGAGCGGGGAGACAACGGCTATTTTCCAGCTCGAATCTCGCGGCATGAAGGAGTTGATTAAGAAACAGGTCCCTAATTGTTTTGAAGACATAATCGCGCTGGTTGCGCTATTTCGTCCCGGGCCTTTGCAATCGGGCATGGTTGACGATTTTATCGACAGAAAGCACGGGCGTACCAAAGTGTTATACCCGCACCCAGAACTAGAGCCGGTGCTCTCTAATACTTACGGAGTCATCCTCTATCAAGAGCAGGTGATGCAGATTGCGCAGGTGCTCGGCAACTACACGCTCGGCGGCGCCGATATTTTGCGCAAGGCTATGGGTAAGAAAAACCCAGATGAGATGGCTAAGCAGCGGGTCTTGTTTACCGAAGGGGCGATTAAGAGAGGCATCGAAAGCGATCTTGCGGAATCCATTTTTGACTTGATGGAAAAATTCGCGGGCTACGGTTTTAATAAGTCGCACTCGGCTGCCTATGCCTTAGTGTCTTATCAGACTGCGTGGTTAAAAACTCATTACCCTTCCTATTTTATGGCGGCGGTGTTGTCTGCTGATATGCAGAACACCGATAAGGTGGTGACTCTCATCGATGAATGCCGTGCGATGGGGCTGAAGATTGTGCCGCCTGACATAAATAAGGGGCAGTTCAATTTCACGGTGAATCAAGCAGATGAAATCGTGTATGGCCTTGGTGCCATCAAAGGACTAGGCGAGGGGCCTGTCGGGGGCATTCTTGAAGCGCGTAAGAACGGACCCTTTGCAAGCATGCTCGAGCTTTGCCAACGTGTCGATTCTCAGCAGTTAAATCGACGAACCTTAGAGGCGATGGTCAAAGCTGGGGCATTAGACAGCTTAGTTGAAGGCGTGCCAGATTTGGTGCGCGCGAAACTTTCTGAACTCTTGCCGCAGGCAATGAAGGCTGCGGATCAGGCGAACAAGAATGCGGAGTCAGGCGTTGCTGACCTGTTTGGAGAGATTGCTCCAGAAGGCACGGCAACCAGCGATGTATCATTCGAAACGAAAAAGATTAAGCCGTGGGCTGAGCAGGAAAGGTTGAAGGCCGAGAAAGAGACGTTGGGTCTCTATTTGTCGGGCCACCCGATCGATGAGTATTTAGGTGAACTTTCACACCTCTCACGAGACAGGCTCTCCAGCCTTCGGCCTGAGCGTGCACCGCAGCCTGTCGCTGGGCTGCTGATCGACGTTAGGACCATGCGCAATAAGGCGGGCGACACGATTGCGTTTCTGACGCTAGATGATCGCAGCGCGCGCTTTGAAATCCGCCTCTTTGCTAAGGAGTACGAACGCTTCCGCGACATTCTGCAGAAAGACCAGATACTCATTGTCGACTGCACGGTGAGCATGGATGACTACAGTGGGGGCATGCAGGGGCGTGGCAAAGAGGTTATGACGCTCGAGCAGGCGCGTCAGCGACGCGCACGCAGCATCACGCTAAGCCTGCGCAGCGATGCGCTAGCTTTGGGCTTTAGCGAGCGTCTTGCCGAGATGCTGGAATCTCATCGTCTTAAGCCTTCCGATTCGATGCAGTTGTCTCCATTTGGCAGCGCAGCAGCCTCCAATCATAGCGGCAGAGAAGACGGAAGTTTGGGCTGTGGTATTGCGATCAGTTATCAGCGTGAGGCCTCGAAGGGGTGTATAATGCTGTCCAACGAATGGCGAGTAGCGCCATCGAATGAATTAGTTCAACGCCTCAGAAGTGAATACGGGCGCAGGAACGTAGTCGTAGACTACTGATCATAAAGAGTGAGTCGAACAGGATATGGATCCCAATTACTTAGATTTCGAGCAACCCATTGCGGAATTAGAAGCGAAGATAAGCGAACTGCGCTTAGTGGGCAGCGACAATGACTTGAATATCGGTGACGAGATTCAAAATCTCCGCGCTAAGAGCACGAAACTCACAGAGAAAATCTATGCCAATCTGAGTTCTTGGCAGGTGTCTCAGGTGGCTCGTCACCCTCAAAGGCCCTACACACTTGACTATATAGAGCATATTTTTACAGACTTCGACGAGCTTCATGGTGATCGTTACTTCGCCGACGACCAAGCGCTCATCGGTGGGCTAGCTAAAATCGACGGGCGTCCGTGTGTCGTTATGGGGCATCAGAAAGGCAGAGGAACTAAAGCCAAGGTTAAGCATAATTTCGGTATGCCTCGTCCAGAGGGATATCGCAAGGCTCGTCGTCTGGTTGAGCTCGGCGAGCGATACAATCTTCCCGTGCTAAGTTTTATCGATACGCCGGGTGCCTATCCTGGAATCGATGCAGAGGAGCGAGGCATCAATGAAGCAATTGCTGTCAATATGGCGATGATGTCTCGAGTCAAGACGCCTCTTATCGCAACGGTAACGGGTGAGGCGAATTCAGGGGGTGCGATTGCTATCGGCGTCTCAGATCAGTTAAACATGCTTCAGTATTCGACTTACACGGTGATCACGCCGGAGGGCTGTGCAACAATTCTCTGGAAATCATCGGAGTATGCTTCAGCGGCAGCCGAGGCGATGGGCGTTACCTCGACACGTCTGGAAGAGCTAGGAATAGTTGATCAGACCATTGCAGAGCCGCTGGGGGGTGCGCATCGGGATGTGGCAGCGACTGCCGAAAACATCAAAACCGCGCTCTTAGAACAGCTGGATCGGCTCAGCTCGACCGACAAAGAAACGCTTATTGAGCGGCGCTACAAACGGCTTATGAGCTATGGCCTCAGCGCCTAGCGCCTCTTCTAGCGACGTAGCGGCGGCGAAGGCTGAAACCACGCTGCTCGCTGCGCTAAGGCGCGCCTTTTGCTTTGAGCCTCGCCTCCTTGCTGCCTCGGCGCCGGCCACTTCTTTGCCCACCTCTTTAGCAGACGTCTCACGCCTGTCAAACCCCACAAGTATTATGGTCGGGCTTAGCGGTGGCTTAGATTCTTCATTACTTCTCACGCTGCTCTGCGGCCTTCGCACTAGCGGCGAGTTAACTCTGCCACTCCGAGCGATACACGTTAATCATGGGTTACAAAAAGCCGCAGACAAATGGCAGCTGCACTGCGAAACGCTCTGCTCGCAGCACGGAGTAAATCTAACGGTGTGCGTCGTCGATTGCTCGCTGAATAGCGCTGGCGCGACAACAGAGCGAACGGTTGGCGAGTCTGCAGTTGTCAGCGAGGAAGCCGCGCGGCGTGCGCGTTATACAGCATTTGAAGGTGCGCTTGACGCCGGCGAATGGCTGGCTCTGGGGCATCATCAAGACGATCAGCTAGAAACACTGCTCCTGCGACTCGCGCGTGGCTCAGGGGTCGACGGGCTGGCAGGTATGCCTTCCGCGCGTGTTTTGGGCGCAGGGGCGCTTATACGCCCCTGGCTTGAGATCCCCAGGCAATCACTTGAGGATGTGGCGCGCACGCGGAGGCTCTCTTATGTCGAGGATCCATCGAATCAAAACACGCACTATGACCGCAATCTTCTCAGAGCTGAGGTGTTGCCCCTAATCGAGAGCCGCTGGCCTCGCTACAGACAGAGTTGGGGTAAGTCGCAGCAACTCGTGCGCGAGTCCTGTGAGCTCAACGCTGACCTTGCGGAGATTGACCTCAAAGTCTGTTTGGCTGCCGGGGCGAGTAGGCTCTGTGTTGCTGAAATGGCGTTGCTCTCGAGTCCGAGGCGGCGCAATCTGCTGCGGCATTGGTTGATAAGCCTTGGCTGTTCCGCGCCCAGTTGGAAGTTGCTTAACAGGCTAGATAGCGAGACCTGTGTGCACGCTGGTCAGAGTGCTCAATGGCAGTGCGGCGCCTATAGCCTGTATCGATTTAAAGGCGAGTTGATCGCGGTGCGCGAAGACGATTTTGGGCCGCAGGTTATGTCAAAAAAATACGCGCCCTCGGTCGATGATATCCGCATCGAATTACCCGGAAACGGAATCCTGATTTTGCTTTCGGGAAGCGAAACGATAGTGAGCGATAGCCACTTCAGTGTACGCTATCGCCAAGGTGGTGAGCGCCTTTCTCTTCCCGGAAGGCCTTCCAAGTCGCTGAAAAAAACACTTAATGAAGAAAGCGTGGCGCCTTGGCTTAGAGATCGTCTGCCGCTGGTTTTTGTTGGTAACGAACTCCTCTGGGTTGCACTGCTGGGCCCGACGGCTGAAGCAGCTAAATACACTGAGGTTA
>MEHZ011386834.1_pt1 | contig 18062 bp, 15 predicted proteins | sample 897221 | NCBI WGS metagenome assembly MEHZ01 (sample SAMN05514161, study PRJNA337945) | marine metagenome | isolation source: marine surface water | place: Arctic Ocean | collected 2007-12-13
CGCGAACTCGGGAAAATTGAGGACATTCAGATTCCCGGCCCAGCCGGTGGTATCCGCGCCATGGTCTACACCCCCCAGGGGGATGGCCCGTTCCCGGTTCTCGCCTATTTTCACGGAGGCGGCTGCTGCATGATGGCGCCCGAGGACTATAACGGAGCCAGCACGGTTCTGGCCGAAGACGCCGGCTGCATCGTCGTTGTCCCGGCTTACCGCCGCGCCCCCGAGAACCCCTTCCCCGCACCCCTTGAAGACTGCTTTGCGACCTATGCCTGGTTGCGAGCGAGCGCCGGCTCCATCAACGGGGATGCATCCCGGGTTGCCATTGCCGGGGACAGTGGCGGTGGATATCTCGCTGCGGCTGTTGCTCAGGAGGCCAAGCGCGAGGGCGCACCGCAGCCCGACCTGCAACTTCTTATTTATCCGATGACCGATATGGGCGGCCTGCCCACCAGCCGGGTCGAGGAAACCATGTTTCTCGATGACCGAACCCTGCAATGGGTGATCGACATGCATGTGGGTGACAACCGGCTCGACCCCCGGGCTTCGCCGATCCTCGAGCCCGATGTCAGCGGCCTCGCGCCTGCAGTGGTCATTGCCGCGCAGATAGACCCGCTACGCGATGAGGGCAAGGCCTATGCGTCCAAGCTGCGCAACGCCGGCGTGCCGGTGCAGTACCACCTGTATGAAGGGGTCGTGCACGGCTTCTTCAACATGGGTGGCTTCTGCGACCAGGGCAACGTCGCCGTCGCCCAGGCCGTAGACGCGCTACGCGGCGCATTTTCAGCACCGTAGACCGCCGCTAAAACAGCAACTCAACCGCGATCAGGATCATTCCGACCCAGCTCACAGCGAAGGTAATCGTGCGCAGATAGGGAATACCGAACGTAAAGACGACCGCGTGGGCGACCCGTCCCCAGAAGAACAACGTCGCGCCCAGCACGGTCAATTCGGTGCTGACACCAAGAACATGCGCGACGAGCACCAGGGCCGCAAACGGCGCCAGGTTCTCCACCATGTTCATATGCACGCGTTCCGAGCGCACGGCCCATCCCGTCGGCGCTGCCGGATTGTCGGGATAGCCCATCGCGCCGACCATCCCCTGGGTTTGGATCCGGACCAGGATGTAGGGAATCCAAAGCAGGATGCACAGGCCCGTGCTCAGTGTCAGATAGAAAAGTTCGGTGGTCATGATTTCCCTCAATTGATGGATTTCTAAAACGGATCAGTCGTCAAAAAAGGCAAACACCCTTGTCTCGAGGCTTTCGCGCGGCAGCGCTGTCGCCGAGCTTGTCGGGTCAGCGAATGACGTGTGCGGGGCATAGCGCGCTCGCCCGTCGGTGATGGTGTCGTAATTCTTGATCAGGATCGCCTCTTCCCGCGTCATCTCTGGAAAGTAAAACCAGCTGTTCGCGGCGTTGTAGGAGGCATGGCGGGTTTGGCCGACCCGGTTATAGGCCCGCCGTTCGACGGTGTGCAGGTCATCGTCATTGACGCTCTCCCACGCGCATAGAGCGAGCGGCCATTCCTTGATGGTGCCGGCTGTGGACCGCCAGACATTGACGATCGCAAACCGTTTGGCGAGCAACGCTTCGGCCGCGTCACCCATCACGTCAGAAACCCGGTTGCACGCCGACCAGTCAGTGTAATCGGTATGCGCCCCGTTGGCCGGGTCGCGCGCGTTGTGAGCTTCGCGAATATTCTGGGAAGACGAACGTCGTGTGTGATCAAAAACCAGTGCACGTGGCGCGCCGGTGTGTTCACGAACCAGCGCTTCAGCCTCGGCGTTATAAGTCGCCGTCAGCTCGGCATCATCATAGAAGTCTTCAACCGCGGAACGATGTTGCACAAAGGCAAACCCTTCGCGATCCAGACTAAATTTGTTGGGAAGAGCGCGCGCGTTCTGCACTGCCACGGTGCGGAACTCGCGTTCGCCTTCAAAGCTGGTGCGCTCGCCGGCAACATCGGATTGATAGAAAACCGGCAGCTCGCCCGTATCCACCAGATAACCGATCGGCGCGTCGATCGTATCCGCCATGTTCCGCCCCCTTCACCATCACATAAGTAATTAGGGAAGGTTACGTGATTGCCAGAAACGCGTCAGTTCAAAAAAAGAGAACCGACAGGAACCCAGCGCAGACCCTAACCATGTCCGGAAATAGAAACGGCCGGACGCAAAACGTCCCGCCGCCCCCGAAAATACTGCTCGACTTAAGCAGCCGAAAGATCGACTGCCTTCGGGCCGCGCTGATCGTCCTGCACCTGGAAGTTGACCTTCTGACCTTCAGTCAGAGTGCCCATTCCAGCCTGCTCGACGGCGGTGATGTGGACGAACACGTCCTTGCCACCCTCATCAGGGGCGATGAAACCAAAACCACGTGTGGTGTTGAAGAACTTTACGATACCTGTAGGCATTTTAGACTTTTCCAATCGTCGTAAGTCGCACGGACACCATGTCCACACGATTGAGACCCGCGACACATCATTTTCTGGAGGAACGTCTTGCCACTGCTTTCGCAACGGTCTTCGGCTCGCTCTAAATCAGTGAGCGGATATCATTCCGCAAAGGATGCGGCCATTTGGCTTCGATAGCAAGCAATCTTCTTGAATTTATTTACAAAATGCCTGCTGCCGCGTGTTTAGACAGTTGCAACCACCCACAAAACCCAAGCTCTACGCGGCCCGCGAGGCCTTTTTGCGCTCGTGTTCTTTGAGGAACCGCTTGCGAATCCGGATCGATTTCGGGGTCACTTCGACGAGTTCATCGTCATCGATGAACTCCAGCGCGTATTCCAGGGTCACCTGCACCGGCGTCGTCAGGACGATGTTTTCATCGGTCCCGGCAGCGCGAATATTGGTCAGTTGCTTGGCCTTGAGCGGATTGACCATCAGGTCATTGGACCGCGAATTGATCCCGATCACCATGCCTTCATAGACATCGGCACCATGGCCGAGCATCAGCTGGCCGCGTTCCTGGAGGTTGAACAAGGCATAGGCGCGCGCCATGCCCGTATCGGTCGAAATCAGCACACCGCGCAGGCGTTGAGCTAGTTCTCCGGCGACACGCGGACCGTAGTGATCAAACGCGTGATACATCAGCCCACTGCCCGAGGTCTGGGTCAGGAAGGTCGAGCGGATACCGATCAATCCCCGTGTCGGGATCATATAGTCGAGCCGGACCCGGCCATTGCCGTCCGGCGCCATGTTCTTGAGCTCGGCTTTGCGGGTGCCCAGCAATTCCATCACCGAACCCTGGTGTTCCTCTTCCACGTCGACCGTGAGGCTTTCCCACGGCTCGTGCTCCACACCATCGACCATCTGGGTGATCACTTCCGGGCGGGAGATCGCAAGTTCATAACCTTCGCGGCGCATATTCTCGATCAGGATCGAGAGATGCAGCTCGCCGCGGCCCGAAACCTTCAAACGATCGGCAGTGTCGGTGTCTTCCACACGCAGGGCGACATTGTGGAGCAGCTCTTCCTGCAGCCGGTCACGGATGTTGCGGCTGGTAACGTATTTGCCCTCGCGACCGGCAAAGGGTGAATCATTTACCTGAAACGTCATCGAGATGGTCGGCTGATCCACGGAAAGCGGGGTCAGTGCCTCTACTTCAGAGGGATCGCACAACGTGTCGGAGATGTGCAATGCGTCAAACCCGGAGAACGCGATGATATCGCCGGCAGCCGCTTCCTGGCGCTCGACCCGATCGAGGCCGTGAAAGCCCAAAATCTGCAGCATCCGACCCTGACGGGTTTTGCCATCGGCACCGATAATCGTGATTGGCGCGTTGCGCTTAATCCGGCCGCGCTGGATACGCCCGATCCCGATCACGCCCACATAAGAAGAATAATCGAGTGCGGAGACCTGCATTCGGAACGGTCCGTCGCGGTCCACTTGCGGCGCGTCGACCTGATCGATGATGGTCTGGAACAGGATGTCCATGTTCTCGCCACGTACATCGGAAGTTTCCGAAGCCCAGCCTTCAATGGCCGAAGCAAACACTGTCGTGAAATCAAGCTGCTCATCGGTCGCACCCAATCGGTCGAACAGATCAAACGTCTGATCGACAGCCCAGTCCGGGCGTGCGCCGACGCGATCGACCTTATTGACCACCACAACGGGCTTGAGACCGGCTTCGAGCGCCTTACGGGTGACAAACGCGGTCTGCGGCATCGGACCTTCGACCGCATCGACCAGCAACAGCACCGAATCCACCATGGAGAGCACGCGCTCGACCTCGCCACCAAAATCAGCATGGCCCGGCGTGTCGACAATGTTGATTCCCCAGCCCTGCCATTCCAGTGCGGTGTTCTTCGCCAGGATGGTGATGCCGCGTTCACGCTCGATGTCATTCGAATCCATGACCCGTTCGCGATCCGCATCCTCGCCATGGGTTTTCAGCGTTCCCGACTGGCGCAACAGCTTATCCACGAGGGTGGTTTTGCCATGATCGACATGGGCAACGATCGCAATATTGCGGAGTTTGTCAGCGTTCTGGGACATCGTGTCAGACCTAAAAAAAGCGCCGCCATCAAGGGCAGCCAAGGAATATGCGCCCGCGTTAGCACGAAACACCGGGTCGTGGCGAGAACCTTTGCTGCACCTGCGAAGAGAAGGTTAACGCCGCGCGGTCAGACAAGAGCCATTTCAGGCACCGTCGCGTTGCGCAATTTCATCGACAGCGTTCAATATCGCTTCCGGGGTTGCCGGGGCATCGAGCGCCACCAAATGTCGATGACCTGCTGTACGCGAGACCGCGTCACGAATGGCCAGCCAGACCGAAATTGCCAGCATTAGGGGCGGCTCGCCCACAGCCTTGGAATGGAACACGGTCGGGAACCGGTTCGGCGCGTCTTCGAGAAGATGCACGTTGAACTCGGGCGGCACGTCCCGGCTGCCGGGGATCTTGTAGGTTGAGGGCCCGTGGGTCAGCAGGCGGCCGGCCTTGTCCCAGACCAGCTCTTCTGACGTCAGCCAGCCCTGTCCCTGAACGAATGCGCCTTCGATCTGTCCCAGATCAATCGCCGGGTTCAGGGAATTGCCGACATCCTGAAGGATGTCCGCGCGCAGAACCCGGCTTTCACCGGTCAGGGTGTCGATGACGACTTCTGCGACGGCGGCCCCATAGGTGAAGTAGTAGAACGGATTGCCAACGAGCTTGGCCGCATCCCAGTGCAAACCAGGCGTGCTGTAGTAACCGGCCGCCGACAGGGAGACGCGCTCGTCATAGGTCATCTGAGCCAGTTCCGAGAACGCCACGCTTTCATTGCCAGCATAAACCCGGTTCTGGCGGAACTCGATCTTGTCCCGGGACACGCCGAAATGACCGGCAGCCACATCGCCCATCCGGGTCTTGATGATTTCGGTCGCGTTCAGCGCCGCCATCCCGTTCAGGTCAGAGCCGGAGGACGCCGCCGTGGCTGACGTGTTGGGTACCTTGTCGGTGCGGGTCGCAGATATCTTGATGTTGTCGAGGTCGATCTGGAAGGTCGAGGCCACGACCTGGGCAACCTTGGTGAACAGGCCCTGCCCCATCTCCGTGCCGCCATGATTCAGATGGACGCTGCCATCCGTATAAACATGCACCAGCGCGCCGGCCTGGTTCAGCTTCGGGGTATTGAACGAGATGCCGAACTTCACCGGCATCAGGGCGAGGCCCTTTTTCAGCGTGTCGTTCGCGGCGTTGAACGCATCCACCGCGCGGGACATGCCGTCATAGTCAATCTTGGTTCGCAACTGGTCCACCAGCGGGACGATGATGTTGTCCTTCACGGTCTGCTGATAGGGCGTCACGTTGCGATCTTCCGTGCCGTAATAATTCACGTCCCTTATGTCATCGAGGGAACGCCCGGTGGCGCGCGCGATATGCTCGAGTATTACCTCGATCACCAACATGCCCTGGGGGCCGCCAAACCCGCGGAAGGCGGTGTTGGACACGGTGTTCGTCTTGCACGGATAGCCTCGCAGAATGGCGTTGGGCAGGTAATAACAATTATCCGCGTGACACAGCGCGCGGGCGAGCACCCCGGGGCTGAGATCGGCGACATTGCCCGAACGCATCCCCATCAGAATATCCACCCCGGCGATGCGCCCCTCCGCATCAAACCCGGCGGTGTAGCGGAACAGGAAATCATGGCGCTTGCCGGTGACGATCATGTCGTCGTCGCGGCGCAGGCGCAGCTTGGCGGGCTGACCGGTCTGGCTCGCCAGAAGTGCCGCAATCGCCGCGATGATCGTCGGCTGACTTTCCTTGCCCCCAAAACCGCCGCCCATGCGACGCACTTCGACGGTCACCGCGTTGGTAGGCACACCCAATGTGTGGGCGACCCCATGCTGGACTTCGCTGGGATGCTGGGTCGAGCTGTAGACTTCAAGATCACCATCGTCGCGCGGCACCGCCAGGGCGACATTGCTTTCGAGATAGAAGTGATCCTGCCCGCCGCAGCTGACTTCACCCTCGACCCGTTGAGCCGCGCCGGCAATGGCCGCCTCGGGATCACCGAAGGTCATGACCTGTGGCGGATAGGTATAAGATTTCTGCTCCAGCGCATCGGCGATATCGAGGATGGCGGGAAGCTCTTCGTAGACAATCTCCACCAGCGCGGCCGCGGCCAACCCCTGATCATAAGTCGCCGCCCCGATCGCGACGACGGGGGCCCCGACATAGTCGACGATGTCTTTTGCCAGTACCGGCTCGCCATCGAAGATCGGTCCGACATCGTTGTGTCCCGGAATGTCGCCAGCGGTCACAACACCGGCAACGCCTGCCGCTTCGCGCGCGCGGGTCACATCGATGGAAAGGATTTTGGCGTGGGCATGGGGGCTGGTGACAAGCACCACTTCGAGAGTACCCGGCAAAGCCGGCATGTCGTCGATATAGCGGGCGTGGCCGGTCACATGGCCCCGGGCGCTGTCGTGACGGACATTTGTGCGGACCGCGCCGACAATGTCTTCCTGAGCACTCATAGGGTCACTACCTCAATCGCGTTGGCTCCGGACAGATCACGGAACAGACGCACAAACAAATTCGCCGCAACCCGAACCCGATAGTCTGCGCTCGCACGATGGTCATCGATCGGGGCGTAATCTTTCCCCACCATGGCGCCGGCAGCCCGCGCGGTTTCCGTGTTCCAGGGCTTGCCGATCAACGCAGCTTCACAGCGTGGGGCGCGTTTCGGGGTGGCCGCCATGCCGCCGAAGGCGATCCGCGCATCGGTGACGACACCGTCATCGAAGGTCAGTCTAAACGCGCCGATTACGGCAGAGATATCCTGATCGTAGCGCTTGGAAATCTTGTAGGTGCGGAACACCTGATTGTCCGCGAGCTTGGGAATGCGAACCGACGCAATGACCTCATCAGCGGCGAGGTCCGTCTTGCGATAATCCAAAAAATAATTCTCGAGAGAAATCTCGCGCGGCCCGGAAGCCCCATGCAGGCCTAAAGTCGTATCGAGTGCGATCAGACAAGGCGGGCTATCGCCGATCGGCGATGCGTTGCCGATATTGCCGCCGATGGTGCCGACATTGCGGATCTGGCGCGAGCCGATGCGACGAATGAGGGTGGCGAAGGACGGATAGGCTTCAGTAATATAGGGCAACGCTTCGGTATAGGTCGCGGCCGCCCCGATGGTCAGGGCATCCGGCGCATCCTCGATCTGACGAAGCTCAGCCACATGTTGGATGAAGATCGTCACCGGAGGATGTTCGCGCCCCTTGCTGAAGGACAGTCCCAGATCGGTGCCGCCGGCCAGCAGCGGTGCGTCCGGATAGGCCGCCCGGTCAGCAATCAGCGCGTCGAGGCTTTCCGGCGCCAGGAATTTCTGGTCGCCGATCTCATGGACAGCAGATGTCGCGGCGTTGGCGGTTGGGGTCACCTCGGTGACGGGTTCGGCGCAGGCGTTTCGTGCGGCATCAACAATCGAGCGGTAGCCGGTACAGCGGCACAGATTTCCCGCCAGGGCGTCGTGAATGATTTCCTCGGTGACCTCTTCGCCGCTATGGCGCAACCCGTGCAACGCCACGACAAATCCCGGGGTACAAAAACCGCATTGGGTGCCGTCCTCGGTCACAATGGCCTGCTGCACCGCTTCGAGTTCTCCATGACGATCCGACAGACCTTCGACGGTTACCAATTCGGCGCCGTCGAGTTGTCCAACCGTGAGGAGGCAGGAATTCACCGCGACGCGCTGATCCGTCCCGTTGCGCACCAGCACCGCGCTGCACGCCCCGCAATCGCCTTCCGCGCAACCTTCCTTGGTGCCGGTCAGACCCACATCTTCGCGTAAATATTCGAGCACGGTCCGGGTCGGTGCGACCGACCCCTCCTCTCGAATTTTTCCGTTCAGAGTAAAGCGTATCGTCAAAGTTCAATCCACCAATCCATGCTCAAACGAGTAAACCTATAACGCGACGCGACGTCTTGGCGAGAGACAAAGGTTTGCCAAATCCAACATCCTTCGAGACGACCGCGCGCGGTCTCCTCAGGATGAGGGCGGAGGTCAAACCCATGCCTCATCCGGAGGAGGCCAAAGGCCCGTCTCGAAGGATATTCAGATTTGCATCTTAGGTTTGAAACCCGCCCCCACATTCCGTCTCGAATCCCGTGCTACGGTCCCTCATCGAATAGAGGATATGACCTATGGATCGAAATCAGTTCATGCGCGCCGCCATCGCGCTGGCCGAAAAGAATGTGGCCGACGGCGTCGGAGGCCCGTTCGGTGCCGTCATCGTCCGCGACGGTGAAATCATCGGCGAAGGCACCAATCTGGTGACCAGCGCCAACGACCCGACCGCCCACGCAGAAGTCGTTGCGATCCGGCGTGCCTGCGAAAAGCTCGGCACCTACAATCTGGAAGGCTGCGAGATCTATACCAGCTGCGAGCCCTGCCCCATGTGCCTGAGCGCCATCTACTGGGCCCGCCTCGACCGGATTTTCTACGGCAACACCAAGGTCGACGCCGCCGAAATCGATTTCGACGATGACTTTCTCTACACCGAAATCCCCAAGCCCATCGCCGAGCGCTCCATCCCCACCGAACAGATGCTCCACGAGGAATCCATCAAGGCCTTTCAGGCCTGGGCTGTCTCAGAGGACAAGGTTCCTTATTAGTCCAACGTTGGACTAACTCACCGGGAACTAGCTCACCGGCGGATGCGCACTCTTGCGGCCGGACTCACGGATCTCATCTTCGTCCCAGTAGCCGATCAGGATTCCCGGCGGCTCACCACCGGCGGCCATCTTGTCGACTTGTGCCGGAGTGCGGGTGATCCGGCTGTGATGCTTCCGGGACCAGGAGAACAGCGCCTCGTGCAGGCGCGCACGGGTTTCCTCGTACTCTGGATCAGCACCCAGATCGACCAGCTCATCCGGATCGCTTTCCAGATCGAACAGCAGGGGGCGGAAGCCTTCGGCGTGGATATATTTCCAACGCCCGTCGAAGATCATCAGCAGGCGCGCATCGGCCTGATCGATTTTCAGCGCCAACCGTGACTGGCGGGTCGAATAGTCATATTCGGAGATCGCATATTTGCGCCATTTGACCATCTTACCCTCGAGCAGCGGCACGAGGGAACGGCCTTCCATAATATGGGGCTTGGCTTCCCCGCCCATCAGATCGACAAAAGTTGGCGCCAGATCAATCCCTTCGACCAGCTCGTCACAAACGGTCCCGCGGGTGCTGTCGGCCTCTTCGCGAGGATCGTAAATAATCAGCGGCACGCGGGCCGAGGCGTCGTGGAACAGGTCCTTCTCGCCGAGCCAGTGATCGCCCAGATAGTCGCCATGATCCGATGACATCACGATCATCGTGTCGTCCATCCGGCCGGTGTCTTCGAGATATTTGAACAGACGGCCGAGCTGGTCGTCGAGCTGCTTGATCAGGCCCATATAGCCCGGGATCACGGTCTCCCGGACTTCGTCACGAGAAAACGCCTTGCACACACGATGGTCCTGCCAGGCCTTGTAAACCGGGTGATCGGTCATCCGTTCTGCGTTGGAGCGCACCGGCGGGATAACGTGCTCGGGCCCGTACATGTTGTGATAGGGCGCCGGCACGATATAGGGCCAGTGGGGCTTGATGTAGGAGAGATGGCACAGCCAGGGCTTGTCTCCGGCCTGCTCGATGAACTCGATGCCACGATTGGTCAGATAGGGTGTTTCGGAGTGTTCTTCGGGCACCCGCGCTGGCTTGTCGGAATGCTTGAGCAACCAGCCTGAGAGCAACGAGCCGTCATCGTCTTCGGCGGAATTGGCCCATTCCTCCCACGGATTGTCACCCCCTAGTCCCTGCTCGCGCAGGTAATCGTCGTAAGGCGGGTTCTTGTCGTAATAGCCATCGGGATGCATCCCGTCATCGCGCTCAAACGGTGTGAAGCCACACTCAGCCGTGTGCACGCCGATGATCGATTCCGGATCAATCCCAAGGCGCTTCATGCCATCCATATCAGGGATCATGTGGGTCTTGCCGACCAGCACGCATTCCGCGTCGATCTCACGCAGATGATCACCCAGGGTCGGCTCGCCCACCCGCAGCGGGAAGCCATTCCAGGTCGCTCCGTGGCTGCGTACATAGCGCCCGGTGTAAAAGCTCATCCGGGACGGGCCGCAGATCGGAGATTGGACATAGGCCTTGTTGAACCGCACACCCATAGAGGCCAGCCGGTCAATATGAGGCGTGTCGAGATGGGGGTGGCCGTAGCAGGACAAATAATCCCAGCGCAGCTGGTCCGCCATGATCCACAATACGTTACGTAATTTTCCCATAGAAAACTCCAACAGGCAGGGTGCCGGTCACCGCATCAGTGCCGGCAAGAAAGTCGCAATCGCGGGTATTAGAAACACAAGAACAAGCGCAACTAAATCCGCAACGATGAAGGATGTCACACCGCGAAATATGTGCCCGAGTTTGATATCGGGCATCACCGAGCGCACCACGAAGACATTCATCCCGATGGGGGGCGTGATCAGGCCCAGTTCTGTGACCAGGACGACTATGATCCCGAACCAGATCATGTCGACATTCGCGGCAAAGAGTGACGGCAAGAACACCGGGACAAGCAGCAGCAAAATCCCAATGGATTCAAAGATCATGCCCATCAGGATCGCGATGAACGCGACGAACATCACCAGCTGCATGGGCGAAAACTCGAACTCATCAACAATGTCGACAAGGTCATAAGGCAGGCCGGACAAGTTGATGAACTGGGCAAACACTAGCGCGCCGAAGATCACGATGAATAGCGTCGCCGTGGTTCGGGTCGCTTCAACCAGGGACGCCCGCCAATCGCTAAGGGTGCGCAGATGCCCGCGCGCAAAAGCAATAGCCGCCGCCCCCACCGCGCCGATGCCGGAGGCTTCCGTCGGGGTGAAGACCTTGCCGTAAATACCCCCCAGAACGAGGATAAAAAGGCCGAGCACGGGCCAGACCGCCCGCCGGGCACGCCGGGCTTCTTCCTTGTCGAGCGGTTCGCCCGCCGGTCCCGCTTTGGGGTCGAGACGCACCACCACGGCAACGGCCGCCATGAAGAGTCCGACGAGCAGAATGCCCGGCAGCACGCCAGCGATGAACAACAGACCAATATCCTGTTCGGCCACGATGCCATAGATCACCAGCGGTACCGACGGCGGGATCATGATCCCGAGGGTTCCCCCTGCGGCGATCGTCCCTGCGGACAGGCTGTCGTGATATTTGTATTTGCGCATCGGCGGCATGGCGACGCGGGTCATGGTTGCTGCCGTGGCGACCGAGGATCCCGACACGGCCGAGAACCCGGCGCACGCGACAACCGTAGATAGCGCCAGCCCGCCCCGGAACCGGCCCAGTGCTGAATAGGCCGCCGTATAGAGATCCCGCGAGATATCGGCGCGATAGATAAACACGCCCATCAGAATGAACAGTGGGATGACGCTGAGATTATAGGACATCGCGTCGTCCATGATCTGTTGACCCGCCATGGAGAGCGCCGGCGACACGCCGCGTTCTATCGCAAAGCCCACAAGCCCGACAAAGAGCGTGGCAAATCCAACGCGGAACCCGAAGAAACAAAGAAGGAGAAGAGCTCCGAAACCAATCAGGGCTGTGGTCACAGGGTATCCCCGTGATCCGAACCCGTTTCCGGATCATCCAGCAGGAACAACCCCAGAATCTGCGCGATCAGGCTGATGATCGACAACCCGGCAACCGTGCCCACAACCGCGACCAGCGGCCACTCCAGGACAACGGTAAAGCTACCAATTTCATGAGCCTCGATGGCAAACACAGTGAGCTGCCAGGCGATGATCGCCATCACAATGACCGAGAAACTCTGCACCAGAATGGGCTGTAGGCGTGGAATACGCCGCTTGAACCAGGGCTCGAACAGCTCAACCGTGATGTGGCTGTCGCTGGCGTTGATCAGGCTTAGCCCACCGAAAATTGTCATGGCGAGCAGGAACTGGACCATCTCGGCTGCGCCAAATATGGGGGCCGTGAACACATAGCGTCCGATGACATCGACAAAGGTCAACGCCATCATGACGAACAAAAGAATGGCTGAGAACGTCTCGAGAACCGAGAGGATACGCGGCAGCACGGCGCGTGCGACGGACTGCATAGCGTATCCCCCCTGTCTTGGTTTTCAGCGCGAACGGAGCGTTTAAAGCTTCGAGAGCTCTTTGACCCGCCCGACGTAGAAATCATAGGCCGCCTGGCCGTCGATTCCCTTGGCGTTTGCTTTCTTGATCCAGCCTGCGGTCAGGAACTTCGACGCGTCCGTGAGCGCCTGCTCGAACGCAGGATCGGCATCAAGGACCGGGATTTTCCATTCGGACTGGAAGCGCTCAATCGCCTTCTTGTCACCACGGACCCAGAACTCTGCTGCCATACGACCAAACTTGGGGCCACTGACCGCCATGATCGCATCCTGATCTGCTGGCGAAATCTCTGCCCACTTCTTCTCGTTCATGACGAAGGAGAAGCTGGTCGAATAAATCCGGGTTTTGAACCGGGTCATCGACTTGGTGTAGGGGGCAAGCTGGAAGGCCGCGATCGACACCGGGCTCAACCCGATATGACCGTCAACCACACCGCGTGAGATGACCTCGTTGGCCTGCACGGCCGGACCAGCAACAACGCCGACGCCGATTTTCTTCATCAGGTTCGCCACCGTACCCGGGAGCGCCCAAATCTTGCGGGACGTCAGATCTTCGATCGAATTGATCGGCTCGTCCGTCTGGCTGTACACCTCGGCCGGTGTGATCACCCACATCGAGAGCGCTTTGACGCCCTTATACTCATCGGGGAAATACTTCTGATAGGTCTCCCAGAGCGCCTGCGACATGGCCGGCGCATCGGCGCTTGCCACGAAAGGCTGCATGGCGACCAGCGGACCGGCGACGCGATTGGCGACAAAGCCATTGAACTGGGCAGCCGCATCGGCGATGCCCTTCTCGACCGAACCCCACTGCTCAGGCGGTGACGCCAGCGACTTCGGGGGAATCTGGATCGTGACCCGCCCCTCGGTGGCTACTTTCACCCACTCGCCCCAGGTCGGCAGGATCTGGGTGCAGACGTAATGTTGGGGCGGCCAGAAACAATTGACCAGAACCCGTGTTTTCGCGTGCGCGATACCCGGCAGCATCATTGCCGCCATGACCACGGACAGAAGCGTAAGACGTGAGAAAATATGCATAGCAACCTCCCTTTATGTGTGCATGGAGCCGGTTCTCCGGCTTTTGATTACTCTGAGAGTATCCCAAACTTATTAGATTGAAAAATCATGAGAACTCATATCTACATATCATCTTGATATGTCGATTGACCCCAAACACCTGATTCAGCTCACCGAGATTCTCGATTGCGAGTCATTCACACTGGCAGCAGAACGCCTGAACACCAGTCAGCCGGCACTCAGCCGGATGGCCACGGCTTTGGAAGCTCAACTCGGGGCGCAGATTTTTGCCTCAAGGCGAAACCCGGTCACCCCGACAGCATTGGGGACCGAACTTGCCAATTACGGTCGCTCCATCCGGGCCGCAACGGATCAGATATCTGAACTCGCCGAACGGGTGGCAGCGGGGCAACAAGGGGAAATTCGGGTTGGAGCACCACCGTTTCACAGCCAGCGCGTCGCCTCGGGTTTTATCGCGGGATGGTTACAGCGTCATCCTGAAATCAGGATTGTCCTGCAGAACGGTTACGCCCCCGCACTTCTGCAGCAACTTGTTGAAGGTCAGCTCGACCTCATTATGGCCCCGGTCGATGTCATCGAAGGCATCCCGAACCTGATCGTCGAACGCCTCACCGGGGGCGAAAACGTCATTGTGTGTCGCGCAGGCCACCCCCTGCTGAGCGTCGCAGAAATTACACCTGAGAACCTGTCCCAGGCGCGCTGGATTACCCATGCCCGTGACAGCCTGCTCAATCGAGATACGCGGCTCGCCCTCACAGCCGTCGGCGTGGATTTCATCGATCTGCCCGCCTTCGAAAGCAATTCCGCCAGCGCCATGCACGCGGTGATGGAAAATTCCGACATGCTGACCGTGCTGCCGGATTTGATCGCCGGCAGCCTGGTTGAATCAGGCGGCTACGCGGTCGTGCCGTTCCGCCTGCCTGGACCCTATCGCCCGTTCGGATATGTCACCCATGAAGATCGCCAGAACCCGGCCTTGCTGGCGTTCCGGGAAGGCCTGTCGGTCGATATCAGGAAGGCCAACCAACGCGCCCGCGAGATTTGTGAACGGGCGTTTAAAGGCACCGCCTAGATTTCGACGATTACATTGCCGATCTGCTGGCCAGATTCGACACGTTCATGGGCGGCCACCAGACCGGATAGTCCGTGGGTCGTATCGATCCGTGGCTTCAAGGCGCCATCACTGACCGCGTGGTTGACACTCGCGCAGATATCGACGAACCGCGCGGGTGACTGGGCGTAGATCTCGACCATCCGAATGGTGACGTTGTTCATCATCAACGGATAAAAATCGACCACCGGATGGAATTCAGACATGGACGCGTAGGTCCCGATAACGCCGCCATGGTGGAGCAGCTTCGGGGCCAAATTCACATGGGTCCCGAAATCCACATCCACCAGCCGATCGAATTTATGGCCGTTATTGGCTTCCAGAAGTGCGGCCACAAGCTCTTCCCCGGTGCCGGTTTCCTTGTAGTTCACCGTGGCATTCGCGCCGTCTTCCCGTGCGGTAGCCGCCTTGGCGTCCGAACTGATCGTGGTGACGACGTTTTTGGCACCCGCCCAGCGCGCCGTCTGGATCGCCAACGATCCAACAGCTCCGGCCCCACCCGTCACCAGCACCGACATTCCCTCGACCGGGCCATCGGTGAGCAACGCGGAATGGGCCGTCATAGCTGGGACCCCGAGCGCGGCCGCTTCTACAAATCCAAATCCTGCGGGCAGCGGCACCGCCAGAGATCCGCGCACCGCGACCAGCTCCGCCCCAGTGCCGATCGCCCCCTGGCCCAGGCCATCTTCGGTCCGGTTGACGTTGTACATCCAGACATTCTGGCCAACCCGAGTGGAATCGACGCCGTCACCGACCGCTTCGATCACACCCGCCCCATCACTGTGGGGAATTGTGCGAAGCGCGGTCATCGGCCAGAGAAAGCCGGCCCGGGCCTTCACGTCGGAGGGATTGACCCCCGACGTGGCGACCCGGACCAGGACTTCACCGGGTCCGGCAATGGGATCAGGCAGATCGCCGAATTCCAGCACCTCTGCCGCTGGCCCGTGCCTTGTGTAGGACATCGCTTTCATGGGCAATCTATTCCCACCAATGGAGGGAATCCTGTCCCTCACCCTGGTTACCGTTCGGACCGCCACCACCATTGCGCAGGAACATCTTGCGATCGTGACCGGCGGCAAATTTTCCGCCCAGAGCATCGACCAGCCAGTCCATGCACATCATATGGCAGTCATAGCGTGAGGAATCCCCACCAAACAGCCGGCCCTGATGAAAGGTGTCCTCGTAGACCCAGATTTCCTTGGGCGCGTTGATCTTGTCGTAGAAGTTGTAAATCAACTCGTTCGGACTGCGGGAATCGTATTCCCCCACCGTCAGCAGCACCGGACATTTGATGTCTGCCTCGCGGCCCTCGACGGTCATCTTCGCGACCATCTCGTCCAGTTCGGCTTCGCTTTCCGCTCCGGTCAGATACCCGAAGAGCTGCTTGTAGCGCGGCGAGTACATATCAAGGATGTAGGACTTGTCCGTGTAGGACGCCCACGGTCCGACCACGGCCTTGATCCGCGGATCGCCGGTTGCAGCCGCCTGCAGGCCCCAGAACGACCCCATCGAAAGGGCGTAGATGGTGATCCCCTCGGGATCGACCTCATCGCGGGTCTCAAGCCAGTCGATCACCGCAATGATCGCGCGCTCGTAATTGTCATGGGTCAGCTTGATGCCGCGCAGATTGCCGGTACCCTGCCCCGGGCCGTCCATGCAAAGCATGTGCATGCCGCGCAGATGGGCCGGGTTCACCCGCGGATCGGGATAGACCTCTTTGGTCATATCGCAACCGGGAATGTAGATCACCGTCGGCGCCTTGGGCTTGCCGGGCTGCATGTGGAAATTGCACTGCAGCTCGACGCCTTCAAACGGAATTTCGACCCGCTCCATGGGATAGGGCGAATGCTCCATCACCTTTTCATAGGTCGAGATGCACTTGCCATGGAGGTAGCGCTTTTCGTCATTGGTCTCGAGCACCGGATGCTGCGCCAGGGCGTAATTCACGGAAGCCCTGTAATAAAGCTCGAATGCGGTTGCGGAATGTCCGGCGGCGTCTTCTTCGCCTGCGACCCGCTCAAGCCGCTGGGCGAGCTTGCCGAGATGTTTTGAAATCTGCGCGTGGCTCTTCACGCTTTTGGGCAGGGTCCGGGCTTCTTCGTCCCAGTGAAAAACCTTACCGGTCTCCTGGACGATGTAATCAAAGATCCATTGCTGGCGGTCACGCTCTAGGCGGGGTGTACGCATGGTGGGGTTCCCTCGTGTTTTGTTATCGTTGTGCTCTGCCTGTGGAACACAGACATACCTAACACCCGGTTGGGTGTGCCTATCGTAGCGAAAAAGATCGGTGGAATGGTGCAAAATTCTATGCTTCGCTAACAGATAATCAGACAAGCACGATCGATAGGGAGAGACGAAATGTAGATGTCACGACGATTGGGTGCCGAGTTTCTCGGAACCTTCTGGCTGGTCTTCGGCGGTGCCGGATCAGCGATTTTTGCCGCCGCATTGCCTGAAGTCGGCATCGGGCTGCTTGGTGTCTCCCTCGCCTTTGGCCTGACGGTTGTCACCATGGCCTACGCCGTCGGTCATATCTCGGGCGGGCATTTCAATCCCGCCGTCACCATCGGTCTGTGGGCCGGCGGACGGTTCCCGATCGCTGACGTCATCCCCTACTGGGTATCCCAGGTCCTCGGCGCCATCGCCGCGGCCGCGACGACGCCCGCGGATGTGCTGAAGACGCGTGCGATGACTGGTCAGACTGCTGCGGGTGAGGCGATGTGGGTCACGATGCAGAACATCGTGAAGAAGGAGGGTGTTCCCGCGCTCTTCAAGGGTGTCATTCCCCGCATGTTGTGGATTGCACCGCTTGGCGCGATGAACTTTGCGGGTTATGAGCTAGCCAAGCGCGCCATGCAGGCTGCGGAAGCGGATGTGGATGGAAATGCTCAATCTGAATCCAAAACCGTTCCTCCACCGGCCAAGGAAATCACCGATGTCACGGTTTTCCCGGACGCGGGCGAAGAGGGCAGCGTGCAGAGCGCGGGTGCGGTTGTGGCGGAGTTGCCGACGACGAGTGACGCGGAGATTTCAGAGGAGCAGACCTCCAGCGATGCGACCGCCCCTGTGGACGTGGGACAGGATCCTTCTGCATCGGTTGGGTCGAGGCACCTACGTAGTCTCTCCTCAGCCTCCGCTGAGGTGGAGGCAAACACGAAGCCCCCGGGGTCCGAATAGGAGAGCACGCAGTTGAGAATTCTGTAATCCCAGTTGTTGTTCTATTTCGCCTCCAGCTCTGCTATCTTGGCCAGAAGCGCCTCCTCCTGCTCTTTGAACCTCGCCTCCA
>MEHZ011466001.1_pt1 | contig 18059 bp, 16 predicted proteins | sample 897221 | NCBI WGS metagenome assembly MEHZ01 (sample SAMN05514161, study PRJNA337945) | marine metagenome | isolation source: marine surface water | place: Arctic Ocean | collected 2007-12-13
CATGTGCAGACCGTCATCGTCATCCTCGACGATCAGATCAGTGAACGTACCCCCGGTATCAACCGCAAACCGCATAACTTTCCCCACGACTTAAACATCAAACAATCAAAGCAAGCTTAACAGTCCAAACGCGCAGGAACCAACGCGCCTGTCACGGTACAGCCATACAGACCCTAGCTGTCGAGGAACCCGCTCACCGCTTGCAGGAAAATCTCCTGCGACTGGATCTGGGGACAATGCCCGCAATCGGGAATTTCCACGAGCTGAGCGCCCGGGATGCCTTCATGCAGCGCATAGGACAACGCTGGCGGTGTGGTCTCATCGTCAAGGCCGACTATCACCAGGGTTTCGTTTTTGATATCGCCGATCTCGTCTGCCATTTCCACATTGGCAAGAGCCCGGGCCGTTGCGGCAAAAGCTTTTGGATTGCAGGTCGCCAGAGCGGCCTTGCGTTCGGCGATGATCGTCGGGTTCGCGGCGATGAAACTCTCCGGGAACATCCGCAGCATAGCCGCGTCGAGCACCGGCTCCATGCCGTCGGTCTCAACCTTGTTGGCCAGGAAGCGCAGTGGCGCCTTGGCCGCCTCGGGAAAGCCCGGTCCTGTATCAGCGAGAATCAGCTTGCTGAAGCGATCCCCGTGATTGATAGCGAGGGCAACACACATAAAGCCACCGGCGCCATTACCCAGGACATATGTATCGTCGGGCAAATCGGCCGCATCCATGATGCCGGCAATCCGGTCGGCGTAGTCACGCACCACCGGCGCGTCGCCCTCAAGGGGCGGGGTGGCGCCGTATCCGGGAAGATTGGGAATCGTCAGACGATATTTTGCCGCCAGCTTTGGCAGAACCCGATCGAAGACCGTGCGTTCGGCCAACAGGGTGTGGAGCAACAAAAAGTCCGGCCCCTCCCCAACTTGAATGACGTCCGTATCCGGCACGTCGAGCTGACGTACTTCCATCGTAGTGCTCCCATAAAATAAGTTGGTTGAAATTTAGTCGTGTGAATTCTGGTTCAGGATCGCTTCAGCCATCGACGCGCCGTCTTCGCCGCCGGTTTGGTTCGGACCAAGCCACACCATCAGAATATCGGCGTCCTTGCCGCCAACCGCGACCAGCGTGTGCGCCATCGAGCTGTCCAGATAGGCGCTATCCCCCTCGCCGAGCTGCACCGGGCTATAATGCTCGGTGTGAATCTCGATCGATCCCTGCAGGACGTAAAAGAACTCTTCCCCGGAATGAGCCAGCATACCGTCAATTTTACTCGGGTCGTCTGCCTTGACCCGTTCGATCAGCGGCGTCATCCGTTTGCGTTTCAAATCCGCACATAGCGCGTAAATGTCGTACTTTGGGGTCGAATGGAAATCCGTGTCGGCTTTTCGGCTGACGGTCATCCGTGCCGAGACGCTGCCCGCCTGGTCATCGAGCACCACCAGATCACTCAGCGAGATACCCAGCCCTTCGGCCAGCCGCATCAGATTGGCAAAAGTCGGCGACACCTGGTCGTTTTCGATCTTGGACAGGGCAGAAATCGAAAGACCTGACGTTTTTGAGACCTCCGCAAGGGTACAATTGCGTGCTTTGCGCAACGTACGAACCTTGAATCCAAGCGTTGAGGCAGTCCGCGGCCCGGTATCGGCGCGTATATCATCCATCATTTGCTCCATTCTATTCCCCGGCTCTATCAGCGCGAATCACAGGGTCACAAGGACCGCGATGAGGACTTTGAGTAAGCCTAATGTTGCAAGCCCGCCAAGAAGTTTGCCCATTGTGGATATTGTGAACGAAAAATGGCTTTTTTCCTTTAAGAAATCTTTTCCCATTGGGCGAAAGTGTTGTACCATTTTGGTAGAGTCGCCACCTGATGGCGGTTTAAAAACCTTGCCTAGGTGCATTTTTCAACAAGGCAGGAACTGGGAGGAACCAAGTATGACGAAGAAAACACTTTCTAAAGTCACACGACGTCAAGCTCTGAAGACCGGTGCAGCTGCGGCTGCCGTTGGTGCTGCAGGGCCAGCGTTGACGGGTACCGCATTCGCGGGCGCCGAAGGTGACCGTATTATAGCCGCTGCCAAAGCCGCAGTTCCGGGCGGAGTCGACGTCTCGGGTATCATGTGGTCGAACTATCAGGTCGCCACGTCTGGCTCGATTAAGGATTTTGGTGACGCCACCAACATCAAGCTGCCGAAAATTCAGGACATCAGCACGTTCGAAATTCCGCAGCGCGCCATGGCCGAAGCACTTTCGAAATCTCCGGAATTCGACTTTTTCCATGTCGATTCGAACATGATCCCGTCGCTGGCATCCGCCGGCCTGCTGGAGCCGCTCGATGAGTACATGAAGAAGGCCGATTTCAAGATCGACGCCGTTGGTAACTTCGGGAAGTTCATGACCTACAAAGACAAGACCTATGGCATCCCGACGGATGGCAACGTGATGGTCCAGTTCATTCGCAAGGATCTCTTCGAGAACCCCGATGAGCGCAAAGCCTTTGCTGACAAGTATGGTCGTGAAATGACATGGCCGGAGACGTGGGAAGAAGAGCTTGAGCTCATGAACTTCTTTACCCGTCCGGAAGACAACCTTTGGGGTTCGGCCAACCTTCGTGACCGTGGGTCATCCCTGGTGTGGTGGTACATGTACCTCTACAGCGCCGGCGGATTCCCCTTCACGGATGATATGGAGCCCAACATCAACACCGAAGAGGCCATTTACGCGACCCAGACGTTCCTCAACGTCAAGTCGGCCTCACATCCGGAAGCTGCTGGTTGGGGCACACCGCAGATGATCCCACGGATCATCAATGGCAATGCCTTCTCCTGTCAGTACTGGGACGGCATAATCGCCCTCGCTGAAAATCCGGACAAGTCGAAGACTGCCGGCATGTGGACCTACGGCGACGTGCCTGGTTCCAAGTTCAGTGGCAAGCTGATCAAGCGATCCTGCTCGACGCCTGTTGTGTCGATGCTGGTTAATCGCCACAGCCCACGTAAGGAAGCCATGGCTTATATGGCCATTTACATGGGTACGGCTGCAGAAAGCGCGAAGATCGTTGGTGATCGGGTGAACACATTCCACGATCCGTGGCATGTCGATCACTTCAAGGCAGGATCGCTCCCGGCGAAGACCTACACACCGGGTGGCATGGCCGCGATCAAAAGAAACTTGGAGATCACAACCCCGCCGATCTTCATGACGGGTCTTCTTGAGTTCGAAACAGAGCTTAAGCGGAATATCTCGGAGGCCTATGCTGGCGATAAGACAGCCAAACAGGTCAACGCAGATACCACCGATGCATGGACCCGTTCGATCCGCCGCATTGGTAAGCGTCGTCTGAAGGAAGAGCTTAAGACCTACAAGTCGCTTTTCCCGTCTGTCGACGTCCCGACCTGATCGAACGCAGGCATCACTGCCTGTATTCCTCGTAATGATAGCCCGGAGCGAATGTTGCGCTCCGGGTTTATCGAGGTTCTTTAAATATGACTGCTGAAACGACAATGAACGTCGCGCCGACGAACAAACGCGCTGTTACGCGTGCGCAGGGGATTAAACGGTTCAAATGGGCTGTCCTGTCGCCGTTCATCGTGCTGATGATCTTTATCCTTGGACCGGCATTATTGCTGCAGGGCTACTTCTCATTTTTCTCGTTCTCGATCTTTGATGCGGGAGAAGACACCGGTTTCGGCTCTTACTTCAGGGCATCCGAATGGGCTGGTGTAGACCTTTGGGCGGACGCCTTATCCGACAGCAAATTCGGTTTTGCGATCGTTCGCTCTCTGCTCTTCTCACTTGGCGTCACGACCGGGTGTTTCATCATTGGCTTTGCTCTGGCATTGCTGATGTATCGCCCTTTTCGAGGCCAAGGCTTCTATTACATCTTCTTCATTCTGCCGATGCTGACCGTGCCGATCGTGATCGCCTATACCGGCGAAATGATCCTGTATCAGAACGGCCCCCTGAACGACATTCTAAGCAAGATCACCGGCCTCAGGATCGAAGCCCAGTTCCTCTACAAACAGGAAATTGCGCTCACGACCATTGCCTTCATGGAGATCTGGAACTGGACCCCGTTCAGCTTCATTATCATGATGGCCGGCCTCGCTTCACTTCCCAAAGAACCTCAGGAAGCCGCCCAAATCCTTGGCGCCAATAAGTTCCAGATTTTCTTTGAAGTTCAGCTTCCGTTGCTGCGCCCCGTGATCCTGCTGGCTTTGATTTTGCGCTTTCTGGAATCAATGGCGGAGTTCCCCAAGACCTGGGGTCTACTGCAGGGGGGTCCCGGTTCGGCAACAGAAACCATACCGGTATATATCTTTATCAATGCGTGGCAGTTCTTCGACATCTCGTATGCCGCTGTCCTATCCTACGTCGTCCTGATCCTGATGGTCGTTATCGTTATGTCCGCAATTTGGCTGTTACGCCGTGAAAAGAAGAGCCTCGACGCGATGTACGATTCGAAGCCGCAGGAGGGCTAGAACAATGGCAATGACCAAGTCTCAACGACGCATGTCCTTTTCGGTATTCCGTTATCTGGTCCTCACCTTCTGGCTGTGTATAGTCGGCTTCCCGATTTTCTGGATGGTTTCGACATCCTTCAAACCAGACAAAGAATGGTTTGCCTGGCCGCCGGTCTATTTCTCGGAAAACGCAACTCTTCAGAACTATCTGGTTGTGTGGGCTGATGTCAGCGAATATGCGACCAACGATGAAGGTGACCTGGAAACATATACCCAGTCCCTGCAGCGTCCCTGGGAAGCGCTGGGCAACAGCGCTCTGATTTCGGTAATCGCAACAACACTGTCCGTGTTATTCGGGTCGGTCCTCGCTTACGGGGTGTCGCGATACCAAATCTTGACCGAACAAGGAATGTTCCGATTATTGATGTTACGAATGGTGCCACCAATAGTATTGGTGGCGCCCATATCAATCTGGTACAGCGCGTTGGGATTGCTCGATACAATCACAGGGCTGGTGTTGCTCTACTTTTTGACCACCCTGCCCTACGCGGTGTGGATGTCGAAGAGCTTCATCGACGAAGTCCCGCGAGAAATGGAACAGGCCGCCGAAATTCTAGGGGCCAGCCGTGCCCGTACAATCTGGGAAGTTGTCCTCCCACTCGTTCGATCGGGCCTGGTAGCCACGTTCCTGTTCATTCTGATCTTAACCTGGAGCGAGTATTTGCTCGCGCTGTTGCTGTCGAAAACAGCGGTGGTGACCCTCCCGGTTGAATTGTCGAAATATCAGGGGTCGACCGAAGGCCGCGTCTATGGACGTCAAGCCGCACTCTCGGTCGGCATAACTCTCCCACTAATTCTGGTGGGAATGATTATCCGCAAGCATCTTGCTCGTGGATTCAGCTTTGGAATGGTGAGGAGGTAGCGAGCCATGTCGCGTATAGAACTCGTAGACCTGCGCAAGGAATACGGCAACGTAGTTGCTGTTAAGGCAATGGACCTGGTGATCGAAGACGGCGAATTCATCGTTTTCGTAGGACCCTCAGGTTGTGGCAAGACCACGACACTTCGGATGATTGCCGGGTTTGAAGACCCGACAAATGGCGAAATCATCATTGACGGCACTGTCGTCAACGAGAAAGAGCCAGGCGATCGAGATTTGGGGATGGTGTTCCAGAGCCATGCGCTTTTCCCACATAAGAACGTTGCCGACAACATTGCCTTTGGATTGCGGATGCAGAAAGTCCCGCCCGTCGAACGGGCCCTAAAGGTCAAGGAGGTTTCCGAACTGGTGCGTATCACGCATTTGCTTGGGAAGATGCCGGCCCAATGCTCGGGTGGTGAATCACAGCGTATCGCCCTTGCGCGGACCCTGGTGACAGAACCATCAAACTTCTTGCTCGACGAACCGCTGTCCAGCCTCGACGCCAAGTTGCGCCGTGAACTGCGCGCAGAGTGCGACCGTCTGCACGATGAGCTGCAGAAGACCTTCATCTACGTCACCCATGATCAGGAAGAAGCCATGACTTTGGCGGATCGGATCATTGTGATGAACCAGGGTGAAATTGTGCAGCAGGGCACGCCGCTGGAAATCTATGGCGATCCTGTATCCTACTTCGTTGCGGATTTCTTCGGCAATCCCGCGATGAACCTGATTGACGGTGAATTCGTCAAAAGCGGCGACGGGCTTGAGTTCAAGAGCGGACATTTCGATATCCCGCTTCCAGCCAAGTACAATTCCGCCACGCCGGGTAAAGGCACGCTGGGCATTCGCCCCGAGAATGTGCATATCGGCGATGACGGCGGCGGCGCCTCCATTGAGCGCAATGTCGAGTTGGTCGAACCTCTCGGCAAGGACACGTTGCTCTACTTCGAGACCGAAGAAGCACGCCCCTTCGTGGCTGTTGTCGATGGTACGAAGCTGGTGAAACGACAGGAAAAAGTGACCATCGGTTTCCCCGATGACGCGGTGTTCCTGTTTGATGCAAATGGCGACCGTGTCCGCTAAATTTAGTTCAAGATAGTCAATTTCAGACGCCGCGTGCCGCTTAACGGTACGCGGCGTTTGTATTTCCAGGGAGCAATACAATGCCTGTTGTGAATACCGGAAGATACGACATCAACTACATCGAGGAAGGCAAAGGCTTTCCCGTACTTCTGATCCACGGCCTGGCTGGTGATCACACCGCCTGGATGCCACAGCTCGCCGCTTGGAAGGACAAGTACCGGGTGATCGCGTTCGACAACCCAGGTTCTGGTGACAGCTCGCTGGTCTCCGACCCGGTCGGCACCGCAGATCTCGCCGACGCAACTCTCGGCCTGATGGACAAGCTCGGAATTGAGAAAGCCCATGTCGTCGGCCGCTCCATGGGCGGTGCGGTAGCTCAGCACATGGCGCTCAAGGCCCCCGAACGCCTGCAGTCGATGGCGCTAGCCGCTTCGTTTGCCCGGCTCGACCCGCTTGGGTCTCAGGTGATTGCTAACCTGCAGCAGCTCCTGGCATGGCGAAAGAGCTGGGCCGAATGGGCCCCGCATGCGGTTTATTTGTTTGTCGCGCCTGGTTTTTATAACGCCAACGCCGAGCTAATGGCCAAAATCACGGCCCTGGTCAGTGGCGAAGACCGCGACATGGTTTCCTACGACAATCTGGCGACGGCCTGTATCGAACATGATGTCCTTGACCGTCTTTCTGAAGTGAAGACCCCCACCCTCGTCATGGGTGGTCGCTTTGATCCGATTTGCTCCATGACCGCGCAAAACTGGATGATGGACCAGCTGCCCAATGCCGAACTCGAAGTGTTCGAGAATTCGAGCCATTTCTTCCTGATGGAAGAAGCCGAAAAGGCGATGACATCAATTGAAGCCTGGTTCGAGAAGAACGCAGCCTGAAGAACGTAGAAGGAGAATTTACAATGCCCAAAGTTAATTGCGGTCGATTTGACGTAAACTACATTGAAGACGGTGACGGGTTCCCGGTCGTCCTCATCCACGGTCTGGCCGGTGACCACACCGCGTGGCTCCCCCAGATCGATCTGTTCAAGGATCGCTACCGCGTGGTGGCCATGGACAATCCCGGATCAGGCGACAGCACGGCGGTTGATGCGCCTACCAGCACCGAGGAACTCGCCGACACGATGCTTGCGCTGATGGACAATCTCGGCATCGAGAAAGCCCATGTGGTCGGACGTTCTCTTGGGGGCCTGATCGGCCAGCATATGGCACTGCGGGCACCGGATCGGATGCAAAGCCTGATACTGGCGGCCTCAACGCCGAAGGTGGACCGGATCGGCAAGCGTATCCTGGAAAACATGCGCGAAGTTCTGGAATGGCGCGACAACTGGGTCGACTGGGCCCGGCACTCGGCCCATGTGTTCGTCGCGCCTTCGTTTTACAACGACAACCCCGAGGCGATCGCCCGGATCGAGGCCCTGGTCGGCAATGAGGCGCGCAGCAAGGTTTCCTATGTGAACCTGAACAACACCGCCCTTTCCCATGACACCGCAGACCGGTTGGGAGAAATCGCCTGCCCGACCATGATCATGGCCGGCCGTCAGGACCCCATCTGCTCCATGCAGGGCACGGACGAGCTTTCAACGGGTATCGCCGGTTCTGAAACCGTCGTGTTCGAGAAATCGAGCCACTTTTTCCTGATGGAGGAAGCCGAGAAGTCCATGACAACCCTGACCGACTGGTTCGCCAAGCACACCCCCTGATCACGGTTAGAGGCGGGTGGCCTCGACAATCGGGTAGCGGGTGTACTGACTGACCCAGTCGAAGCCGACGAACTCCACATAAGCGTCCATCAGGCGCTTGGTGATCGGCCCGGGTATGGCGCCGTCTCCGAAAACGCGACCGCTGACACTGCGACACGGGCAGATGCAGAAGCTGGTCGAGGTGATAAAGGCCTCGTCCGCGTTATAGGCGTCGTAAAGGTCGTAATCCTTCTCCGCACAGGGAATTCCGATCTTGTCGGCCAGCTGCATCACGGTCTGACGGCTGATTCCCGGGAGCACGTAGCGCTCATGGGGGGTCACCAGCTTGCCTTCAGAGACAAAGAACACGTTGCTGCCCCGTCCCTCGGCGATATTGCCGTTGTGGTCGAGCATCAGGGCATAAGCCTCAGGATTCTGGGCTGAGACCTCTTCATCCGCCATGATCAGGTTGAGATAATTATGGGTCTTGGCCCGCGGACTGAGCATATCCGGTGCGGTCCGGCGAACCGACGAGACGATCATGTCGATCCCGTCGCGATAGAGCTTCGCGCGATTGGCCAGCGGCAAGGGCAGGCTCTCCACAATCACCGTCGGACCGATATAGTCAGGCCAGGCCGAACGCTCATTGGGGTCGACAATGCCCCTTGTGATCCGCTGCGAGACCCAGAGGTCTTCGTCTGCGGCAATCGTGGGCAGGTTGCGCTTAACGATTTCCTCGGTAATTTCCGCCATCTGGTCGAGGGAAAGCCCGGGATCAATCCCGATATAGCGCAGGGAGCGATACAGCCGCTCGAGATGCTCGTGCACCTTGAACACCTGATGTCCAAAGGTTCGCGTGGTGTCAAAGACCGCGTCACCATACTTCACACCTCGATCGCGAAACGGAATCTTTGCCTCGTTTTCGGGAATGTATTCGCCGTTCAGATAGACCGTGCGTTGATTGGGAATGGACATCAGTTTTTACCCTCCTCGAATGCCCCCCTTACGCGTTGCGTTGGGGGGTCTGTTCGTACCAAGATACGCATCATAACATATCGATTACCGGGAGAAATGACGTGGCAAAATACGGTGTTGGACAACCAGTACGGCGAACCGAAGACCCTCGCCTTCTGACGGGACGCGGCAAGTTCAATGACGATGTTTCCCGCGACGGAGATGCGGTTGGCTATGTCCTGCGCTCGCCCCACGCCCACGCCGATATTCGTTCGATCGATACGTCCCGCGCCACCGGGATGCCCGGGGTTTTGGCCGTGCTGACCGGGCAGGACCTTGCTGATGACGGCATCGGTGCCTTCCCGGGACCGCCGCCCTTTTTCGCCTCACTGACCAAGCCCGACGGCTCCCCCCTGATCTATCCGCCGCAATATGCGCTGACATCCGATCGTGCACGTTATGTCGGAGATCCGATCGCATTTGTGGTCGCCGAAACCCTTGAGCAGGCCAAGGATGCCTCGGAAGCCATCGAAATCGACTACGCCCCCCTGCCCGCCGTCGTGGGCACCGCCGAAGCCATGAATGATGGCCAGGTGCAGCTTTTCGACGATGTGCCAAAGAACTTCCTGTTCCAGGCCCAGATCGGCGACAGCGACGCCACCAGCAAAGCCTTTGACGAAGCCGCACATGTGGCCTCGGTGCGTTTGGTCAACCAGCGTATCGTGCAGAACTCCATGGAAGTGCGCGGCGCCATTGGCAGCTACGACACCGAAAACGGCCGCTACACGATCTACACCTCGAACCAGAACCGCCACATGCTGCGCGACTGGATCGCGAACGCATTCCTCAAATGTGATCCTTCTCTTGTCCGCGTTCTTGTGGACGATGTGGGCGGTGGGTTCGGCATGAAGACCCATCCTTATCCCGAGCAAGTCTTGGTGCTGGTTGCAGCCAAACGCCTGGGCCGCACGGTGCGCTGGATCAGTGAGCGAACCGAAGCATTCCTCAGCGATCTGCACGGACGCGACCATATTTCTGACAGCGAGATCGCCCTCGACAAGGAAGGCAAATTCCTCGCGGTCCGGGTGAAGACCGTCGCCAATATCGGGGCCTATTCCTGTTCGGCCGGGGTTTCCGTACCGACCCAGATCGGCCCAAAGATCCTGACCAGCGTTTACGACATTCCCCATGCGGATGTTGAAGTGAAATGTGTGGTGACAAACACCGCCCCGGTCGGCCCCTATCGCGGGGCAGGGCGGCCCGAGGCCGTCTACGTGATGGAACGTCTTGTGGATGTCGCAGCGCATGACATGGGTATCGATCCCGTGGAACTGCGCCGCCGCAACCTGATCTCCAAAGATCAGTTCCCCTACACCAACGCGGTGGGCACGACCTATGACAGCGGTGCTTTCGAGGACAATATGGATATGGCCGCCAAAATGGCGGACTGGGACGGCCATGCGGCACGCCGGGCGGAAGCGAGCAAGCGCGGCCGGCTGAGCGGTATTGCGGTTAGCCAGTATCTCGAGACCACCGCGGGTAATCCGACCGAATCAGCCGAAGTCGAAGTGACCGACGATACGGTGATTGTAAAAGTTGGCACCCAGCCGATGGGCCAGGGCCATGACACGTCCTTCATGCAGCTGATTTCCGAAAAACTCGGTGTCGAGTTCGATCAGGTTCATATCGACACCAGCGACAGTGACAATCTGCCCAGCGGGGGTGGCAGCCACGGCTCGCGCACCAGCCATGTGGGCAGCGTGGCGGCCATCAACTCCTCAGACGAGATGGTTCGCAAAGGCACGCTGATTGCCTCTGAAATGCTGGAAACGGCCTCTGTCGACGTGGAATACGCCGATGGCACCTTCCGTGTCGCCGGAACGGATCGCACGGTCACCCTGTTTGACGTCGCCAAACACGCACGCACGTCGACCACCATCCCCGAAGAGCTGCAAGGCCCCCTCACCGGCACCGACACCCACACAATCGACAGTTGGAGCTATCCCAATGGCTGCCACGTGTGCGAACTGGAAATCGAGGAAGACACCGGCGTCATCCATATCGTGCGCTATACCGCGATGGATGATGTGGGCCGGGTCATCAACCCGTTGCTGGTCGCCGGCCAGGTCCATGGCGGCGTGGCGCAGGGGATCGGTCAGGCGATCATGGAAAACACGGTATATGACCCAGAATCGGGCCAGATGACCTCCAGCTCCTTCATGGACTACACCATGCCTCGGGCCGACGACATGCCGATGATCGACCTCGACACCAACGAGGTGCCTTGCCTGACCAATGTTCTCGGCGTGAAGGGCGCGGGAGAAGCCGGTGCGCTGGTCGCCCCGCCCGTGCTCATCGCAGCGATTACAAACGCCCTGCAGGAGTTCGATGTGTCCCATATCGACATGCCCGCCACTTCGGAGCGCATCTGGCAGCTGATGCAAAAACCCAAAGCCGCATAGACGAAACAGAACTTCAGGCATGACCTACGATTACACCCCGCATTTCCGTGCGGGATTGCCTGCAGCGTCCGGGCGCTGGTCGGGCTTTCCCCGGTATAATTTTGTCGGCGGCCATAACGATGCCGAAGCGGTGCCTATCGATGCGTTTATTGAGGCTTCCAGAAGCGTCTTGGTGCGCGACGGGCAAACCCTGTCCACCTACGGACTGGCCAGCGGACCGCAGGGTTACCGGCCCCTGCGCGAATTCCTCGCCACATCCCTCAAGGCGCGCACGGGAATGGTGCAGGATCCCGATGACATTCTGATCGTTTCAGGCTCTCTGCAGGCTCTCGATCTGGTCAATGCGGTTTTCCTGGAACCCGGTGACACCGTGATCTGCGAAGAAGCGACCTATCAGGGCACGATGCAGCGCTTTGACCGGCTCGGGGTGAACTACATCCCTGCTCCGCTCGATGAAAACGGCATACGCATGGATGCGCTGTCTCAGATACTCGACGATCTGAAGCGCAAAAGCACACCACCGAAATACATCTACACCATCCCCACGGTGCAAAACCCCACCGGCTCGGTCATGCCCGAATCACGCCGGCTGGAACTCCTGCAGCTGGCCCGGACCCATAACGTCCCGATTTTCGAGGATGATTGTTATGCCGATCTCACCTTCGATGGCACCCGCCCGAAGGCAATTCGCGCGCTGGATGACCGCGGACAGGTGATCTATTGCGGCTCGTTCTCGAAAACCATCGCCCCGGCCCTGCGGGTCGGCTATCTGGCCGGCGAGTGGGATGTGATCTCACGCGCCCTCGCGGTGAAACACGACGCCGGGTCCGGTTCGCTGGAGCAAATGCTGCTAGCCGAATACTGCTCCACGCATTTCGATGACCATGTCGCCAAAATGCAAACCGTGCTGAGCGAGAAATGCGACACGATCATGGAGGCCTTCAACGCCGAATTTGGTACAGCGGCTGAGTTCGCAGTGCCCAAGGGCGGCATATTCATCTGGGTCACCCTGCCTGATGCGGTAGACACCACGGTTTTGGCCGAAATTGCGTTGGCCGAAGGGGTGGCTCTGAACCCCGGGGCACAGTGGTCAGCGGATCCAGAAACAGGGCGCCACAAGCTGCGCCTGTGCTTTGGTAGCCCCACCAAAGAAGATATCCGCGACGGGGTCGCCCGGCTGGCGGATATCTGCCATCGCGAGACCGGAATACCGGCTCGCAGTGGAAACGTAAAACGCATTTAGACCCACACTCTCATCGCGCGTTATACACCGAGTTGCTCTTAACCATATCGTTTTCGCGAAAATCGGTTGCATACTTACTGGCGGATGCAATCTCGCCATGGACGATGATGTGGCCCTTATCGGCGATCCTGATGGGTCGTCGCAATGCCCGACGCTCCTCACAGTACCGCCCAGACCCAGTTCCTCGACGCGGTCCTCAAGCTTACGCCGGCGGGAATCACAGCCCTGATCAGAGCCTCCAAGAAGACTGGTGACATTGAAGTTGTCCGCCTCCCAGCCTTATTAATTAGCCTCCAAGATAATAACTTTTAATCATTTCATTTTCCCGAAGGTCTACTGCATCTTTACTGGCAAAAGCTATTTCTCCGTGAACTATTATGTAACCTTTATCGGCAATCCTAATTGCCTGATTAAAGTTCTGCTCCGCCATCAAAACAGTTAGGCCTTTGCTTTTACTAAGTTCCCCAATTTTTTCAATCATCTGTTGAACCAAGATAGGTGCTAAGCCCACAGAAGGTTCATCGATCAGTAGCAACTTCGGCACGCTCATCAACGCACGTGCTACCGCAAGCATTTGTTGCTCACCGCCACTCATACTTCCTGCTTGCTGAGACCGGCGCTCCGCTAACCTTGGAAATAAAGCAAAGCAGTACTCCAATGTTTCACCACGAACTACTCGTGCCTCCGGCCTATATGCCCCCAAAACTAGATTTTCTTCGACGGTTAAAAGAGGAAATAGCCTTCTACCTTCTGGAACCATAGAAACTCCGGCTCCTACTATTTCCTTTGGAGATAAAGATGTTAAGTCAGTCCTCTCTTCGCCATCCACTAATATGATTTGACCTTTAGTAGGCCTAATTAGCCCAGCTATGCACGACAAAAGGGTGCTTTTTCCATTTCCGTTCGTACCCAGAAGAGCAACAGTTTGTTTATCAGCAACGTCAATTGAGACATCATGAAGAACACTTACGTTGCCGTATCCTGCCACTAAATTTTCTACGACGATTCCAACCATGGTCAGACGCCCAAATACGCGCGTTCTACAGCTGGGTCCTTAACAATGACCTCGGGTATTCCATCCGCGATTATCTGTCCTGCATCTAAGCAAATAATTCGATGAGAAAACTGCATAACTGCCCTCATAATATGTTCAATCATAATTATGGTCATTCCTTCCTCATTCAGTTTGATAAGTATTTCTAAAACCTCATCAACTTCATTACCGGTAAGACCCGCCATTGCTTCATCAGATACCAAAAGCTTTGGTTTGACAGCTATGGCTCTAGCCAACTCGAGCTTGCGAAGCTCTATCTGCGTTAAGCCTAAAGTCTCTTGGTGAGCCTTGTCTTCCATAGACATAACTTCGAGAATTGCCATGGCCTCTTCAGCAATATTTTTTGGTGTGGTTCCAATAGAACTAACGAATTCTAGGGGTATCTGAAGGTTTTGAATTACAGTCATTGAGTGAAATGGGCGAGGTATTTGAAATGTTCGAGCTATACCCCGCTTTGTTATCTCATGTGGCTGCAGACCCTTTAAATCATTACCGTCGAAGATAATGGAACCACCATTATTCTGAAGCATACCTGAGATACAATTAATAAGAGTTGTTTTTCCCGAACCATTTGGCCCAATTAAACCAAAACGCTCACCTTTATTAACTGTAGCTGAGACCTCAGAAAGAGCAGTAAATCCACCAAATGTTTTTGTAACATTTTCTATATTTAATAGAATATCAGACATTTTAAGCACACCTTACCGCTTATTTTTTTTCATGAACCAACCTAAAAATCCATGGGGGGCTGCAATCACAAAAATAACAAGCAACAATCCAAGTATTAATAAGTTCAATTCTGAAGAAATTGTAACGACCGCAATTTGCTGAACCGAGCCAAGCAACACAGCCCCAAGGACTGGTCCAATCCAGGTGAAAGTTCCACCAATCATAGGCATAGCCAAGGAATTAACAGCGAATTCCAAATTAAATGCTGTCGGCGGATCAACGAAAGTCAAATAACTTGGAAATACCGCGCCTGCGACTCCCATAAGACCACCGCTTATGGTCGTTGTAATTAATTTCAACTTGAGTGTCGGAACACCCATGCATTCCGCAGCTTCTTCATTATCTTTAATAGCGTTAAGGCCGCGCCCAAGCTTTCCTTTTTCTACTGTTCGTGCAACCCAAACGGACATAATAGCTAATGCAGCCATCAAGAAAAATAAGAATTCTTTATAGTTACCAAATACACCGAGCTTTTTATGGACGACTAACACGCCGAACAATTCGGGATTTCTGGCGGGAAGGATAGATACACCTGCTGCTCCACCGACGAAGTCCCAGTTATTAACTACAGTTTCAACAACAATTGCTAAAGCCAATGTTGCGATGGCGAAGTAAACACCTTTTAGCCTCAAGGTAAAATATCCGATCCCCAAACCTAAGAGACCTGCCACTAAACCGCCCACAATTATTTGCATAATAATTGAAGCATCACTGTAGTTTATCAAAGCTATAGCTGTGTAACTACCAATACCGAGAAAACCAGCAGTACCAAAATTAATATAACCAGCGTACCCGCCTAAAATATTCCAGGCAGTTGCAATCATCACATATTGCAAAATCGCGAAACCAGCAAAAAAGACAAAGCGATTTATCTCTATCTGGGTCAGAAAAAAGGCAAGCATTAAGGCCACGACACACCCAATTTCAAATTTATACTTTCTCATCGAGTATCTCCTACACCAAACATTCCTGAAGGCTTAAACGCTAAGACCCCAAGCAATATTCCGAATGAGACAGCTGGAGACCAAGACGGTCCGAGGAAAGTTGATACAACGCTTTCAGCAACACCAAGTAGCACCGCTGCAATCAGCGTCCCGCTGATGGACCCAAGGCCGCCCAATACAACAATTGCAAATACGTTACCTATATACAAACGACCGACAGCCGGCTCTATTGGGATCATAATAATCATCAATGCGCCACCAACCCCACACGTTGCTAAAGCAATCGCAAAAGCAATCCGTTTGACGCGGATTGGATCAACGCCCATCAATGATAGTGCTAGCATGTCCTGGTGAACTGCTCTCGAAGCGCGCCCAAAAAACGTACGACTAAAAAATAAATGTAAGCCTAACGTCATAATGGAAGCCACTACAAATACCGATAGCATCCGGTATGGTACAGATAACTCCATACCAAGAATTGAGCCACCCAAAGATCCGTTAGCGTAAGGCGCCTGTACCATTCTGTGGTCGACGCCAAATGCTATAATCATCCCAACTTCGGTAATGAATAGAATACCAAAGAAAAAGGCTAAGCCCCTAAGCGCTTCCGCGCTGGTTTTTTCGAAAAACTGATAATATACGGAATAAATGAACAGACCCAGAAGGAAGAATAACGGCGTCATCAAAACGCCCGCTAACAAGGGGTCCATACCAGCCTGGGAATTCAGGGTGTAGGCAAGAAATCCTCCCAATACCAGAAATGTCGGGTGTGCTATATTTACAGTGTCCAGAAGACCGAATGAGATCGAAAGACCGATAGATATTGCCGCATAAAAACCGCCAAGAAGCAGTCCCGATATAAGAGCATTAACTAAGAGTTCAGCTATCATTAGTAAATCTCGGAATATTTTTTGGTTATAGATAGAAAAAAAGCGGGCAGCTATTTTATAGCCACCCGCTTTAATACCAAAGCGACCCTAACGAAGGTCGTTGTAAGGCTTGACGTCACCTGTTTTAATATCCAAAGGGAACATGATTTTGCGAGTTCCAGCCCGCGAAAACTGCTCAATATCATTATTTTTAATATTCTGATACTGAACGACAATCGTCCGGCTTTCCGTCCATTCACCAAATTCGCCGAATTTTACCTTACCTACGACAGAGGTAAATTCAGTTTTGTGCAAATAATCGGCAAGCGCTTCGTGATCATCAATGCTTCCTACTGCATTCACCGTTTGACCGAGAACGTCCAGGTATGCGTACGCCCAGGGAACTAGGTAATAACCTAATGCATCTGTTTTAAGGTTCTCTGCCTTGACCTTCGCCTGATAACGATCAATCAAATCTTTAGCACCCGGAAAGATCTCCATCGTCGGCTCAGGAACATAAAAATCATAGTTCAAAATACCGTTCAGATTTGGCCCTAGGCCCGTCATCAGACCAGCAAATTGCAGACCAACCATGCCCCCACCAACAGCCCTGGCTTTCGTTCCAACTTCAGCCAATGCGCGGACAAGACCTGCTGAACCATTAGGATATGAGGCTATATAAAAAGCGTCAGGTTTTTTTGCGTTAACCGCTCTAACTATCGGAGTAAAATCAGGTGTTTTAGGAGGATAATTCTTGTTATAAACAATCTCTAATCCAGCTTTTTTAGCGTTAGCTAAAGCGCCTTCTTTAAGGTTCCGAGCGAACTCTGCATCGGCTGCCAACAGTGCAATCGTCTTGATTCCTCCTAATTCCTTAAGGGCCTCGAACCAATTATGCGAGAAGCCTTCTGCGGGTTTTGGGCCGGCCGGCAAAATCTGGAAATATTTGTCATACTTCCACTTCTTATTATTATCCATGCCGAAAAGACCCATGAACAAAATGTCACGGTCTATAACAATAGGCATAGCCGGGCCGATTAGGTTTGTTCCATAACCGCTGACGACGAGATCTACTTTGTCTACGTCAATAAGCTTGGAGTAAATTCCTGGAACATTCTTAGCGTTAGTTTGATCATCGTAATAAACAAACTCCACCTTTCGTCCAAGAAGCCCACCTTTAGCATTAGCATCCGACCGCCAAAGCTCCATGCCCTCAAGGGCCTGCTTACCGCCGCCGGCCAAGGCGCCTGTCAACGCCATACTGAACCCAATTTTAATAGGTTTCTTGTCCGCGGCTTGCGCGGTAGTGGCCATTGGCGTTGCAAGCACCAGCGCAGCAGCGACCGCTCCGCCCAACACCTTTATCCGAATACGATTTGTCAAAATTGAATTCATAAAACCCCTCCCTAGATTTATTTTTAAATTTTGAACCAAGTGTGTACGAATTAAGTCCTATTTTAGTGATTTAAAAAAAGTCAGCACAAAGCTCGAACCCACTATTTATAGTTGGCAGATGCACTCAGAAATTATAGCTGGAAGATGCACTCAGGAGATTTTTCAGGAATTCTTACTCCTACCCTGTTGCATTTTTATTATTATCTATAAATAGACAAGTTAATTCAGACAAAATCAAGTAAATTATTATTTGGTATAATGTT
>MEHZ011520978.1_pt1 | contig 18025 bp, 15 predicted proteins | sample 897221 | NCBI WGS metagenome assembly MEHZ01 (sample SAMN05514161, study PRJNA337945) | marine metagenome | isolation source: marine surface water | place: Arctic Ocean | collected 2007-12-13
CGGCCATCGTGAACCTGTTGCAGCTCGATCCCGAAGAAACCGTCATGGCGGTTGTCGACACGCGCGATTACGAGACGATGCGCTACCTGTTCTTCGTAACCCAAGAAGGTGTAGTCAAGAAGACCGCCTTCAGTGCCTATGCAAATATTCGCCAGAACGGTCTACGTGCGATCAAGATGCGCGAAGACGATCAGCTGGTTCGGGTTGTTCCAATCAACGGCGAGATCGATGTTTGCTTGGTGACCAAGAACGGTCGACTGATGCGCTTCGATCCCGACGAGGTTCGCGAGATGGGTCGTGTCGCTTCGGGTGTACGCGGCGTCAAGCTCAAGGAAGGCGACAAGGTCGTGTCATGTTCTGTGGCTAACGATGATCACGAGCTGTTGCTGATTTCTAGCGAAGGTTTCGGCAAGCGAACCTCCTTTGATGCCTTCAACTCGAAACACCGTGGCGGGCAGGGTGTGACCGCCATGAAGATGCGTGGTGGAAGCGGCGAGGTCGTACGAGCGCTCGCAGTACTGCCTGACGACGAGGCCATGCTGATCGCGAAGAGCGGCATCATCATCCGCATCAGTGTCGGCGATGTTTCCGTGCAAGGTCCACATGCGTCTGGTGTGCGGGTCATGTCGGTTCCCGACGACGATCAGGTCGCAGCCGTCAGTCTGGTTCGCGAACCCGAGGGGGACGATGACGAGGTGTCCGACGAAGCCAGCTCTGACGAGGTGGCGCCTGTCGGCGCTGGTTCTGATGAGGCAGTCTCCACCGAGACACGTTCCGCCGCTACTGCCGCTAGTGCCGATGCTGAATCAGGCGCGGTCGCTGTTGACAGCAGCGAGTCCGTGACCGAAGATGCTGAAGAGCCCGACTCGTCATCTGACGAGGACGAGTAAGAACCCTTCTTGTAGCCACACGTCTGCTTCCCCAATGACAGGTCATGTCTCGGGGAACCTATGTGCACTTTATTTCACTTAACCAACACGGTGGCGGCCAACCGGCATCCCGAACGTGGCCAAGCCACGATTGCGATGGTTGGCGTACTAGCGGTTGCTTGTGTGGCCATGGTCGGATTCTCGATTGTTGGGCAGGCCATTGTGCATCGAGCACGGGCTCGCAATGCTGCCGATGCGGTGGCCTTAGCAGCAGCGGTCGACCAGACCGCTGCTGATGCGCTGAGCGACTGGTATCTCCAACGAAACATCTCTGTTGAACAGAACAACATGCAGACGATCGCGCGCAGTGGGCCCTCACAAGCAGCAGCATGGGCATCAACCCAACGTTCGACAACACAGCCTGCGCCCGCGCTGATCGCCATAGTTGCCCGTGCCGAACAATTGGTTGGCACAACCTTTACGCCTGTTCACTGGCAGGCTATTGCGGTGACACTCTCTGATAAAGACGCAGGGAGGATGACGTTAGTCGCTGCCGAATTGGGCTTGTGCAAGGTGCCCGCGGCAGACATAACCCCTGATGCAACGATCTTCAAATTATGTTGATTTCGAGGGGTGCGCCCAAACGAGTGCGCCGGTCGTCGTAGACTCGCGGGCTGTGGCAGACAATGAGCCAACAATGACCGTTGATGATCCGATCTCTGACGAGGTTGAATCCACTGAAGCTAAATCCGAGGGACGGCCAGCGAGCTTCTCGTATGACGAGCAGACGCTCGGACGCTCGACCAGTGTGTTCGACGCAGGAGTGGACTTCATCCCACCAACGGTGCCACCTATGGCGCCTGCGCCCGAACCAGTTGCGGTTGATCCTGAGCTAACACGGGAACGGGGGATGACCAACCGCGAACGCCGTCGCCGTGTCAAACTTGAAGCGCGACGAGTCCGGCGAGTGATTCGCCATATTGAACTGTGGTCGGTCCTCAAGTTCAGCTTGTTGTTTTATTTCTGTCTCTGGCTGATCTTGGTACTTGCCGGCGTGTTGTTGTGGAGCTTCGCTGAGAGTTCAGGAACACTCGAAAGCATCGAAGACTTGGTCGAGAGCCTGTTTGCACTCGACGAGGCCGAAGACTTCTGGAGCGGGGGCACGATCTTTCGCGCCTATGTCGTTATGACGTTGGCGCTTTCGATTGCCGGTGTGACCTTCAATGTGCTGCTAGCTGCGCTGTACAACCTGATCAGCGACTTGACCGGTGGCATTCGTATTACGGTGATCGAAGAAGAGTCTGCGCGGTTCACCTCGCCAAAACGGCGTCAACGTCGCTAAGTAGTTGGGCGTTCGTCTCGTTTCTCGACGAAGGCCCGCGTGAGTTGAATCCTTGCCGGTCCGCCACGCTGGAGATCTTGTGGGCCTTGCCGCGCTCGTCGGAAAACTAAAGAAGGAGCCCGACGCACGAACCTGGTGCATTACGCTCCTCATTTGCAACGCTGTTCGTGGGGCTAGGAAGATTCGAACTTCCGACCTCACCCTTATCAGGGGTGCGCTCTAACCAACTGAGCTATAGCCCCGAACAGTGCGGCGTCATCGTAGCGGGACCAATCCGCTCGACCACCCTGTTTTTAGGCGAGTAGTATTACGAAATGTTCACTATGTTTCGACGAGCCGTTTTTGGGGCTGCCATTGCCGCCATAACAGCAGCGATTCTGCGCATATTTGGTGGTGATGGTGCGCCACCCCAACGTGGTGGCTGGCGCGAGGTCGATCCGAGCGAACTCACCCCGGTCAAGCACAATCCCACCAAACAGACCTGAGTACAGGACCAGTGCATATTGCTATCTTTGGAGCGGGTTTGGTCGGGCAGCGAACCGCCAGGGCGTTAGTGGCTCACGGTTTTAAAAATGTCGTCTTGATCTCGCAGACTCGACAAGGCGCGCCAAGTGCCGGTGTCACCGTTGGGCAAGGGTGGCCCCACCCCGAGGTAAAAGGTGCCGACATCGTCGTGTTGGCGACCGAGTCGGCCCATCAGCCCGCTATGGCCATCCCGTTGGTGAAATCAGGAATTCATGTCGTAACGACGGCAGACAACCCGGCTGATATCAAACAGCTGTGGGCGTTGGATGACACGGCGACCGAGGCCGGCGCTGCTTTGGTGATCGGTGCGGCGTACTCGCCTGGCCTATCGACACTATTGGCGAGCTACCTCGTTCGGACCTTGGACACGGTGGACACGATCAGCACTGCGCAGTTCGGCACAGGTGGACCAGCGTGCGCTCAGGAACATCATCGAGCGATGGGCAGCACAGCCCACGAAGTCCACGAGGGTGTCCTGCGAACCTCGCGCGGGGGATCAGGGCGTGAGCTGGTGTGGTTCCCTGACCCTGTGGCAGCTGCGGACTGTTACCGGGCTGGCTTGGCCGACCCTTTTTTATTGCATCAGGCTTTTCCGACTGTTCGTCGGATCGAGTCGCGTCAGGCCGCTACTCGCCGAGATCGATTAACGTCGCGTCTTCCTATGTTGCGTCCACCACACGCCGAGGGCCTGGTCGGTGCAGTTTGGGCTGAAGTGCGTGGTCATGTCGATGGGCGCGCCGAACATCGCGCAATGGCCGCGACGGCACCACAGGCAACAGGGGCCGCGGCGATGGCGGCAGCAGTTTGTTGCGAACTGGCTGGACAATTATCTGGGGAAGAAGGCGAACCAGATTTTCGGAGAGGGGCCCAATCGGCCGCCTCTAACGAGAACCCAGTCTCATTACTGCAGCTTGTATCGAATGACGTGCGTCTTTGGGCCTATGATGGTTCACAAATAGTGACCGCTTCAGGCGAAACGGAACCAATACATGCTGCCCGCAAGTGGAGGAGTGCAGGAGAAAACGTTGCAATTGCAATGGTTTTTCAATGTCTCATCGCTCGGAGAGGTAGTTTTGCCTAAAGTTATAGGTCATTTGGCCGATTACTCTCTACGTGGTGGCAGACACGCAGAGGGCGTTGAGCCAAGGGATGCATGATACGAAGGGATGAGCGACGTGCGAATAGCGAACAAAACAGCAACACGGATTGATATCGAAGACGACGAGCCAGTTGGCAACACACTGACGCCGATTGAGATCAATGAGTTGATCGAGACGCACATCCCGCTGGTTAAGCACATCGTCTTCCAAGTTGCTGTTCACTTCCCTCGCCACGTCGAACGTGAAGAGCTCGCACGAGCAGGAGCGCTGGGTCTCGTTGAAGCAGCACAGCGCTACAGCCCTGATCGCGGCATCCCATTCCAACGCTTTGCTGCCCGCCGAGTCCGGGGCGCAATGCTCGACTCTGTTCGTGCCGCTGATTGGGCCCCTCGTTCGGTACGCCGCTTGTCCCGCCGCTTTGATGCCATGGAACAACAGCTCGCCAGCGAGCTGGGTCGTGCACCTCAGACCAAGGAGACTGCCGAAGCCCTGGGAATGAAGCCCGCCGAAGTCTCTAAGCTCCGCTCACAGCTCTACCGTTCGGTTGTTCTTGCCCTTGAGCATGATGTCGATGGCGAAAATGGCGAAGATCTCAACCTGCTCGATGTCTTACCTGATCGTGCCAATCTTGAACCAGACGAGCAGCTCGAAGGCCGCGAGCTCTACGCCTACCTCCAGGACGCCATCTCGTTGCTTCCTGAGCGCCATCGCCTGGTCATCGTGGGCTACTTCCTTGAAGAGAAGACGTCGGTCGAATTGGCTCGCTTCTTGGGAGTCACCGAGTCACGAGTTTCTCAGCTTCGCTCTGATGCCATCGAAATGTTGCGTCAGGGCATCACTTCGCAGTACGACGATGAACCCGTCGAGCCCGAGACGGGCCGCCGCGCTGAGCGCCGCAAGAAGTACGCCAATGCAATTGGTGAAGCCAGCGATTGGCGCGATCGCCTCGACGAGGGTGCCGACCTGAGCACCCGCATCCGCAGCGTCCTCTAAGCAGTGGTCAAGCACACGTCGGTGCGAATAACTTCAGAACGAGGAAGTTTCAGGGTCTGACCCTGGAAGTTTCGGGTCAGGAATCCTGAGCTTTGACCCACTCGTCGATCAGTACATACTGATCGAAGAGCCAGTCGCTGAATGCGTCGGCGTCGTCTGGAATGTCAGCCCGAGCAATACGCCAGGTCTCAACGATGATGGGCTTGTCAGTGAATGGCTGAGTCACGATGTCCTTGATAGAACCAAAGGACTCGAAACCGGTGTTCGTACACACGACTAGATCGGCAGTTGGCGCACCCTGTAGTAGCGCGAAGGTGCCGTTAGAGCGCGGTGGCAGCACATGGGCAAGTTCACTGGCCCTGGCGGCCAGGTCGGGTTGGCGACGACCAATACGGCGAACAGCCCGCTCGAAACGCTCAGGAGTGCGGAACGTGCCCTCGGGAAAGATGATGGCGGCTGACCGGTCATCGAGAAGGCCACCAATGTCGCGAATCGGGCCGAGTTCGGCACTGCCTTCGCCAGGCGTGCGCTTGATGAACCGATTTGGGAAGCGATGGCCGACAATGTCGATACATGGCGAGTAGCGCAATTCATGAGTCACGATGTGATGGGCCAACAGTTGGTTTCGTTGCGATAGCACGGTCGCCGGAATGACAGCATCAAAGAAACTAGTGTGGCGGGCAACCATCACAACCGGTCCCGAGGACAGGTCGGCATGATCGCGCCACGTCACCTCGGTGCTCAAGACGCGGGTAATCAGCGTAAGCATTGCGCGGGTATACCAGCCCATGTAGGCCCGGTGAAGATGCCACCGCCAACGTTCTGAGCCAAGCTTGCCAAAACCGGTGAAGGTCCAGGTGATGAACGAGACGGTCATGCCGACTGTCTCGATGACCAAGGCACCCACGACGAGTGCGGCCAGCCGAAGGGTTGGAACACGCGTACGTCGAAGTATGAGATCACGACTGACAGTCACAACAACGATCAGTGGGCTTGCCACAATCCCAATGGTTGTGGCCAGAAGTGCCGCCGGGGTCAGGATCACGCGGCGGCCAATTGTTTTGTCAAGCAACATCAGAATCTGGCGTTTAGCCGACAATGCTGAACTCCACGCGTCGTTTTTTGCTGTCGACACTATCTAGGTGAAGCCGCACGACCTCGCCAATCTCGGGCTGCTCGCGGATTGGTGCAAGTACAGCTGGATCACGCAGCAGGACCTTGGCGCCGCTTCGGCTGTGCGATAACACAGTGCCATCGAAGGTCTCGCCTATACGACAGCGAAGGGCGATGGTCTCGACAAAGTCAACGCTGGCCCGTTCGAGCGCACCGTCGCGTTGTCGAGCCGAGGTCATAATCGCAGGGAGTTCTTCGAGCGCTTCGAGGGCCCAGGTTGGTGTATCGATGCCGCCGCAGTGGGCAAGCACAATCTCATTGGCGAATCGGTCGCAGACTCGCCGTAGCGGGGCGGTGACATGGGCGTAGATGGCGGCGATCGCTCCATGCAATGGTTGTTCAGGCACTTGGTGATCAAAGAAGGCTTCGTATCCAGCGCCGCGGAAGCTACGAGCCGCACGCACCAGGAGTGCGGCCTCGCGAGGGTTGTTTGGGTCGAGTTCACGCACCCTGTCGGGATAGCTCATGGCCTCGGGCCAGTCGACGTCGAGCGCCTGCGCCGCCTGCCTCACCTGCTTGATGGTTCCCTTGTGTAGTGGTGGCAGTGTCCGCAACAGCCCATGTCCGGCGTCGACCATGATCTGGCCGGCGGCCATGCCGGTGAGCAGCGAAATCTGCGCATTCCAGCCTTCGACTGGTAGGGACGTGTCGTAGTGCAGGATGTAATCACCGTCGCTGTTGGTCGAGATCTCCTGGGATGGCAGCTGCAGGCTGATCGCGCCGCGGTCGGTCTCGATTTGTTGACGCAGCTTCCCGATTTCACGAAGAAGCTCAAGCGACACATTGTCGTCTCCAGCGTCGATGCGGTCCTGTGCCTGGCGATAGGTGAGCTTCTCGCGGCTGTGCACCATGGCTCGGTGCGCATGTGCGGCTGTCTGGTGGCCGTCGGCGTCGAGGTTGATCTGCCACAACACCGCTGGCTTGGTAGTCCCAGGGAGAAGGCTGCCGGCAGATTCGTTCAGCGCGTCCGGGTGCAGCGACGCGCGCTGATCTGGCGAGTACAGCGTGACACCACGGATCCGAGCTTCAGCATCGAGGGCGCTATCTGGAGCCACAAAACTGGCAACGTCGGCAATGGCGTACCAGACGCGGTAGCCGTCTCCGCTGCGTTCGGCTGCGAAGGCTTGGTCGAGGTCGATGCTTCCTGGCGGGTCGATCGTGAGCAGGGGTAGATCAGTTCGGTCAACAAAACCGGTGGCGGCGCCGGGAGGCACGAGGGGCCCGCGTTGAGCGACCAACTCGGCTTCAGCCACGACGGCTGGTGGAAAGAATGGAGGCACGTCGAGTTCGCGGCGGATCTCGGCAAAGCCAGCCTCGAGTTCGTCGGTGAAGGTCTGCCCAGCGATTTGAAACGGTGCCATACGTGACCAACGCTAGACGAGGGCCAAACGACTCACATATCAGCGTTTAACATCGGGATATGATTTGTCACAAGCTGGGGGTGGGACTTCAGTGTTACGTGAGCAATAGAGGACGGGGTCCACATGAACTGGCGCCAGCGACTTGAGGACATACATCCTCGACTGGTAGAGGCAGTTTTGGCGCGAACAGTTGAGCGTAGTTATGGCGCCGACATGGCTTTGTGCCGGGAGGGCGATGCGCCCGACGGTATGTATTTAATGGAGCAAGGACGGGCTCTTGTTCAGTCATTGACGGTCGACGGGGCCGCTGTTGGCTTAAATGTTGTCGACGCTGGTGATGTAGTAGGCGAGCAAGCCTTGTTGGCCCAGACCGCCCGAAGCGCAACGGTGATTGCAGTTCGACCGACGATAGTTCGTCTCCTACTCCCGGCCCAGTTTCGTGAACTTCGCACCGAGCGGCCTGAGATTGATCAGTTTCTGGTGTTGGTTCTGGATGAGCGTCTGCGCGAGATGTCGAGGCGGTTTAACGAGGCGGTTCATTCAACCGCTGAAGAGCGGGTCTGTCGACGGGTTCTGGCCCTCGCTTCAGCTTTTGATGGCAAGATTCAAATCAGCCAAGCCACCCTGGCTTCGTTGGCAGGGACAACACGTCCTACGGTGAACCGTGTGCTGCAACAACTTGTTCGCGAGGAATCAGTGCGCTTACGTCGTGCTCGTATCGAGGTTGTCGACCCCGAAGCGCTTGCGGCCAGGGTTCCTGACCTGTAAAAGGTACGCCGCCACTGTGGCGGTAGGTCAATCTGTGAGTTGCGCCAGTTCGTCGAAGACGATGTGCCAGCTTGGGTGATCAGGATCAATGACATCGAAATGGTCGACATTGTTCAGTACTTCTAGACGGTCAACATGGTCGGCAAGGGAACAGGACTGCGCTAGCGGCACTGAATCATCCCTGTCACCATGGATCAGGACAATTCGTCCAGCGAACGCCGCCGGTACGGGTTGTCCGCCCGCGTAGTTGTTCGGAACCTCATCGACGGTGCCCCCAAAGAAGTTGTCGGTGGCGTCGACACCGACACCAGTGATATTGGCCGCGACAACATCAGTCACTGGAGCCAAGCCGACCGTGAGATCAGGGCGGACCAGAGCATCGGTTCGGCCAGCGTTCCACAATGCCAAATGGCCGCCTGCAGAATGGCCAACCACGGCGATAGCTCGCCAACTGCTGGTGATCGAGTGGTCGATTGCCGCAGCGACATCGTGCAAGGTCGTCGGATAGCCGCCACCGGTTGGCCCGACGCGCCGGTATTCGATGTTCCACGATGCATACCCTCGCTCGTACAAGGCATCAGCCAGTGGGTGCATCAGGTCGCAGTGATACTGGTCGCGCCAGAAGCCTCCGTGTATCAAGATGACCAATGGCAGCGCTGCGCCACCCTCGGGAACGCGGAGCTCGCCGTACTGGTCGGGTAGTTCGCCGTATGCCAGACGTTCGATCACGGTTGCCAGTCTGGCATCTGAATGTCGGTGGTGTCCCGAGCTACGGTGTGTTGCATGGAAGACTTTGGTCCACTTGTTTCGGCAGAGTGGTTGGCGGACAATCTCGACTTGGTGCATATTTTTGATTCGCGGTCTTATCTCGATGGACGTTCGGCGCCCGATGCCTTCGTGCAAGGACACCTGCCTGGAGCAGTCTTTGTGAGTCTTGACGACGATTTATCGGCACCTGCATCACAGCCCGGGGGCCGCCATCCCTTCCCAACTCCGACGGCGTTCGCCGAAGCAATGGGACGACTTGGTTATGCAGGGGCGCGGCCTGCGGTGATCTATGACGACGTTGGCGGCGGCATGGCTGCCCGGTTGTGGTTTATGTTGACGTTGCTCGACATGCCTGCAGCAGTGCTCGATGGAGGCATGCACGCATGGACTGGCGAGCTTGAGTCTGGACCGGTGACACCTACCTCAGTGGTCTTCAATGAGGAACCATGGCCAGCTGATCGCTTGATTGACGCTGACCAGGTTGCCGACCGGATCCAGGCAGGTGGTGTCGTCGTTGATGCTCGTAATTCGTCACGATTCAAGGGAAAGCCCAACCGAATCGATCTCCGGTTTGGCCATGTTCCAGGTGCCATCAATCTGGCGTGGGAAGACAACATCGATGACCTGACGGGCTTGATGTTGTCTGTCGACGAGCTACGCCACCGATTCGTCGAGGTTCTCGAGAGTCCCGAAGGGGGACCGCGACCGGCGGCCTACTGCGGGTCAGGAGTTACGGCCTGTCACGATCTGATCGCCTTGAGCATGCTTGGGGTTGAGGCGGACTTGTATGTGGGCTCATGGAGTGAGTGGGGAGCCGATGAATCCCGGCTCATCGAGTCTGATGTCAGCGATGATACGTAACAATTGGGGCCCAACCCAGGGCCAGACACGGCCAGACCGTGTCACCGTTATGTGGGTGAACGATGGTGATACGAGGGGGTAAGAGCGCACTCGTTGAAGCGGCGGGCCCCTCGTTATTTTGGGGCTTGGGAGTGGTATTGGTTGGGGCTGGAACTGAGCTAGTTACTGCCGCGACCGTGCTGGCCGAAACTATGGCGACCCTCGGGGCGCTCACCGTTCAGTCGAGTAGTGATCTGATCGCGAAGCGTTTTGAGGTTTTCGTCGGCATGGGCCTGGGCGATACGCCCGTTGGCGACTGCCTGATCAATCCTGGTGGTCTGTTGGACCTCAATTTGGTCGATAATCACGTTGATATCAACGCCCGCAACTTCTGCCAGATCGGCTAGCGAGGTTCCCGCGCGTAGGTCAGCAATGAGGTTGTCGGCAGTTGTGCCCAAAGTCGTGGCAAGGTCTTGGGCGATCTGGCTACGGTCTGCCTGGTGGGCTTCGCGTTGAGCGCCACGGTTGGCCATACGCTTGCGGATTTTGTCGGCGCGCTCTTGGGGGATGCTGCCGCTATCGACCTTTGATTGCAGACGTTCTTCCCGTTGTTGCATGCGGTCCAGCTGTGGCTGCGCCGACTCGGTCTGCGCCTCCACAGGAAGGCTGAGTGTGATGCCGGCCCCAAATACAACCGATGTGGCCAGCGCGATAGCGCCAAGCTTGGTCTTCATATGTTCCATACCCGCATGCTGGGTTCACAAAGTAAGTCCTCATGCGCAGCAAGCTAAGAAGTCAGTAAGAACTCAAGCAGAGATACAGCCGAACGACCCAGCCGACTGATCTAGGCAAGTCCTGCGCGCCAAGACAGTGCGTGTTGTACCGGAGGTTGTACGTACTCGGCCGGAGCGATGGCGCAGCGGGTAGCGAGCGAGGAACGAGCTGTTCGGTGTGACTTAGTTAGTGCTTCCTGCCAACGCAGTTTGCACCGCGACGCAAGCAAAAGCATCACAGAATCTGTGAGAGGAAGAGCTTGGTTCGATCTTCGGTCGGGTTGGTGAAGAAGTGCTCAGGTGTGCCGACTTCGACGATTTCGCCGCTCTCCATGAAGATGATTCGGTCGGCGACCTCGCGAGCGAACCCCATCTCGTGGGTTACGACCATCATGGTCATACCCGAACGAGCGAGTTCCTTCATAACGTCGAGTACCTCCTTGATCATTTCTGGATCAAGTGCTGAGGTGGGTTCGTCGAACAACATGATGCGCGGTTCCATTGCGAGGGCTCGGGCGATGGCTACTCGCTGCTGCTGACCACCGGAGAGTTGGCCAGGGAACTTGTCGGCCTGTTCAGGTATGCCCACACGTTCGAGCAGATCGGCGGCGAGTTGTTCCACTTCACCGCGAGGCTTCTTGCGAACCCACAGGGGGGCGAGCATAATATTGTCGCGCACCGTCAGATGGGGAAACAGGTTGAACCCCTGAAACACCATGCCCACTTCACTGCGGATTTTTTCGATGTTGCGGGTGTCGTTGGTGAGTTCGACACCGTCGACGACAATCCGACCACCTTGGTGCTGTTCAAGGCGGTTGATACAACGGATCCACGTCGACTTTCCTGAACCCGATGGGCCCAGGACTACGACAACTTCGCGTTCCTTGATGGTTGCCGAGACACTCTTGAGTGCTTGAAAGTCGCCGTACCATTTGTCAACGCCGTCGCTGATGATCATGTCATTACGAGAGCCCATTTCCTCATTGACAGCAACGGTCGCATCGGTGTTCGTCATGGCTAGCGGTTCTCCTTTGTAGTCACAGCGAACGGCGGCTGCTCTGCGGATTGTGTTTGGAACGATTGAGGCGAGGGTCGGTCAGTGACCGAACCGAGGGGTGTGGCTGATGTCATCGTTCGCCTACGCCTAGTTGCTTCTCGAGGCGCTGGCTGTATTTAGACATCGAGTAGGCGCCGATCCAATAGATCAGGGAGATAAACAGCAGGCCTTCACGCTTGATGCCGACGAATTCGGTTTGGCCGGGGATGGAACTGTTCGCGACTCGCGTGAAGTCGATGATGCCGACGATTGAAAGCAACGAGGTTTCTTTGAAGGTTCCAATGGCGCCGCCGACGAGAGGTGGAATCGAAACTCGCAGCGCCTGGGGCAAGACAATAAAGCCGGTTCGCTGCACCGTGGTGAGGCCGAGTGCATCACTGGCTTCGTATTGACCGCGCCGTACCGCTTGAAGACCTCCACGGACGTTCTCTGCCAAATACGCAGCGCCAAAGAGTGAGAAGCCAATGCCGGCGGCAGCCAATTTAGCCAGCTCCATTCCTTCTGGCAAGAAGAAGTTCACGAACACAGCGAAGAAGAACAGGATGGTGATAAAGGGGATGCCGCGGACGATCTCGATGTAGGTCGTGGACAAGATCCGAAACAGGGGCATGGTCGACGTGCGACCAAGTGCAAGCATTATGCCGAGGGGAAGCGAGAAGATCATGGTGAACGCGGCGATGTACAACGTGACTACGAAGCCACCAGCGAATTCGCCATTGATCTCAAGGGTCGATGCGGTATTGATCATGGTGGCCAGGTAATGCACGATGACCATGAGGCCGATCCAACCCCACACCATGCGCAATCGTTGGCGTGCGTCGCCGGCGAAGTTATGCGCTGTCGCTGCGGCGAGACCCAAGAGTAAGAAGCTAATACGGCCCTTTTGCAGCATCGGATACCAGCCGAAGAACGCCGCTACCCAGTGAAACAAGGCGAGCGCGATCAAGGCGACCGCGATGATTCTGCCAATCTCTCCGATCTTGGGGTTGGTCAGGGCCCACAGCACAAGGCCACCGCCGATGATAAAAGCCAGTGCCATTGGTAGGTGTGTGGACCACACGTGGGACCAGTCAAGAGCGGGGTCACGCAAGATGACGAAGAAGGTTATGAATGGGGCTAATAGCCAGGACAGCCCCACAACTGCTCTCACGTTGCCCGCTCGTTCGGTCGTGAACAGCGCTCGACCAGCGATGTAGCCAATCACGAGTACGAACCACATCACTGTCCATGGGCCTTGGGTGGTCGCCGCCACGGTGCGGCCCGGTTCGATGATTATGTCGCCCGCAGCGTTGGTTCCGTAGTGACCCCACTTGAACCACCACACGGTTGAGACAAAGACGCCAATGAACCCAAGGGTGAGCGGGATAGCGGGGATGAAAGTGGTGCGTCGCCGAAGCTCGTCGAATCCAAACCAAAGGCCCAGGCCAATGCCAAGCGCTATCAAGCCACCCAGCCACCACCAGACTCGGTCGCCCATCGCAGCGCTAAAACTCTCGCGGATTACCTGCAAGTTTTCGTCGAGTATTGGGTCTCCGTTAGGATTTTTGAGCACCGAGGGTTCACGCAGCACGATGCCGGCGATGACGGCGATGCCGGAACTGAGGAACCACATACTGATGCGTTTGATCGAAAACCCTTGACCGATCGACTTCATAAGCCCCATCGAGAGCCCGGTTAGCACCAGAACGATGCCTAGCGTGACCCAGATTCTGATGTACTGCGCTCCGGGGTAAGCAAACGTGAACAACGCGCGGAGGTTCACCCGGATTGCGTCCCATCGGCGTTCTTCGCTGAAGACGAAGTTGAGGACGCCTTGGTAAGCAAAGATCGAAATTGCCGCGAACACGATGGTTAAGATGACGCTTGAAACCGACGAGAACAGGTTTTTTCGCATCCACGGGCCAAGCGGCAAGCTTGGTTCGTCGGGTCGTATCGCGTCAGCGGCCCGGGTGGCCGCAAGCAGGTCCTCGTTTGCGGCTTCGAGTTGGGCTTCTACCGACATCTCAGCGCTCCACGATTAGTAGACGGACATTGAAGAAGTTGACTACTGCACTGATGGTCAACGAACACGCAACGTAGAACAGCATCCAAATGGCGAACACCTCGAGCGATCTGCCGGTTTGGTTGAAGATCGTCTGCCCGATCTGAACGACATCGCTGTAGCCAACAGCGATGGCGAGGGACGTGTTCTTGGTCAAGTTCAGGTACTGGTTGCCAAGAGGAGGCAAGCTCACTCGGAACGCCTGGGGCAGAACTACCCGCCTCAGCATGGTCGAACGTCTGAGACCAACCGCTTGAGCGGCCTCAGTTTGGCCTTTGGGGACTGCCAAGATTCCGCCACGCACGATTTCGGCGACGAATGACGAGGTATAGAGCACGACACCAAAGAACACCGCCGCAAAGCCTTGGCTGAAATTGAGACCGGCGTTGCCAGGATTAGCGAAGTTACCGCGTTTGGAGATATCAGGGCGAGCTGCATCGATTGGCCAGTCTTCGCGCCAGTTGCCGCGACCATCGCCGAATTTGTCGGCCGCAACCTCGAAGAAGTCGCGGCTTGCGTTGATGATCCAGCTCGACAAGCCGGGCCAAATAATGAGAAACACGATGCCAGCAATGACAGCTGCGGCGCCGGCAAAGATCATGCGGAACCAGTCGTCGTCGGTGAGCTTGGCTAGGCCTGCTGGAGTGCGGCGGCTATCGAGGAAGCGCTGGATCCAAAGCCACGCCATGACCAAGGCGAGAGCGGTCAGGGCGAGCTGCACCACTATCTGGGGAATGTTGGGGATTGCACGCGCTATTGGGCCAAGGATTGCGTCGCCGATCCAACCAAACATCGGATGGAGGAACCAGCCGATCAGCCCAAACAAGGCCAGTACACCCAGGAAACTGAGTATCGGGTACGTCTCGGTGCCGGTGGCATCACGAGCCGCCGTGCGCTTGTTCATTACCCAGCGCCCAACAATGGCGCCAATGATCAAGAAGACAGCCCACTGGTAAAAGCCGTCGGAGATATGTATTCGGGGCACCGACAGGCCCTTATTCGATACATGGATCCACCCATTGATGGGCCCTTGCACGAGCTCGCCAGTGACTTCATCAACCCCTTTTCCGAAGTCTCCGAGCTGGCCCAACGTGAAGAAGATCAGCAATATGTGTACGAGCAGCGGGATGTTGCGCATGTATTCGATGAATGCGCTTGCAACCTTGGCCACGATCCAGTTGCTCGACAACCGCGAGACACCAACCAGGACGCCCAGTATTGTCGCGGCGAGGATGCCCGCGAGCGACATCCGGATGGTGTTGACCATGCCGACCCACAACGCCCGCCCGCCAGTGTTGGGAGCGGTATCAATGCCGTCACTGATGGCAAAGCCAGGGTTGACACTCAGGAAGTCGAAACCAGTATTGATGTCTCTGGCTTTTAGATTGTCGCCCGCTTGTTTACTCAAAAAGTAGAGAGCGAAGATCACGGCCACGAGCGTGACTACCTGGACAATCCACTTGATGACAGTGGTGTCTCGATAGAACGGCGGTTTGTCGGACGCGGTCGAAATCAACGATGTGTCTGCGGTGTCTGTCACCAGTATTCCCCCCAGGAATTACGTAGAGACGGTGGCAGGAAGGCTGAAATCTGTTACCCAGACTTCAGCCTTCGAGTCACCGACCCGGACCAATTACCTGGTCCCGGACGATGTTGTGTGTTCTAGTTAGCGTGCTGGCGGTGGGTACATGAGACCACCGTTGGTCCATAGATCATTGGCTGATCCTTCAAGTTGCAGGCCCAGCGGCGCCAAGTGGCGTGCCCACATGTCGCTGTAGCTACCCATTGCCTTGATAGCCACGTAGAACGCGTCGGCATTCAGACCCATTGCTGTTTGAACTTCACCTTCGCCACCAAGCAGACGACCAAGTTCAGCCTCAGCACCGAGGAAGTCATCCACGTTGCTTTGGTTGACGCCGTATTCGTCAGCGATCAGCAGCGCGTAGACCGTCCAGTTGACGGCATCTGCGAAGCGTGACTGGTTTTGGCCATATGTTGGGCCGAGGGGCTCCTTGGAAATTGGTTGACCGGGGAAGATCGCCCATTCTTGATCCGCTGGTTGCTGCTCAGCTTTGCGACCAACAAGACCTGAACCATCGGTGGTGATGACATCGCAGCCACCATCGATGAAGTTCTGGGTCACGATGTCGAAGTCTTCAAAGGTGTTCAGCGTGATTTCAACGCCAGCAAGAATAGCGGCTTCCGCGATGTTCTTTTCGGTAGTGGTACCGGCGTTGGTACAGATGACAGCGCCGTCAAGATCAGCCACGCCGCTATTTGGACTGAAACCGTCGCTGACTCGAGCCATGAGCTGCTGGCCGTCGAAGTAGGTAGTTGGACCGAAGTCCATACCGACGTCGCTGTCGCGGCTTTGGGTCCAGGTGGTGTTGCGGTGAAGCAGGTCAACTTCGCCGGTCTGCACAGCGGTGAAACGTTCTGCCGCTGTGAGAGGAACGATGTTTACTGCGTTAGCGTCGCCGAGGATGACGGCAGCGGTTGCCCGGCACCAGTCAGCATCAAAGCCTTGGAAGACGCCGTTTGAGTCGGCGACGGCAAAGCCGATTGAAACGCTTGCGACGCCACAGTTGAGCGTGCCTCGGGCGATGATTTGTTCGAGGAGATCGTCGCTCTGGGTCAGTTCAACGTCGTCTGCAGCATCGTCTGCAGCCTCTTCGCTGGTGTCGTCAGACTGGGTGGCGTCGTCGTCTGCGGTTGCTGTGTCACTTTGGCCGTCACTGGTGCTGCCGCATGCGGTAGCAAGAAGTGCGAAAGCGAACACGAGCGCAAGCAGCTTTGTGAGCTTGCTCTTGTTGTTCATATATCCCTCCAGATATTCCCTACCTCGACATGTGCCGAGACATAGGGGTTTGTAGTCGTCGGGATTGTACTTGCAATCTGTGTGTCGCGCAGGCCCAACGGGTAGCAGAGTCTGTTCGTCACGTCCAAATAACGCTCGCGTAACATGCGCCACATCAGTCGCCCAGAGTGACAAGGCTGCAAATGGAACGGTTTTAGAACAAGGTCGCTGTTATCACCGGAGGAGAGAACAGGATCGGCCGGGCTTGTTAGTTACTCTTTCGTTCCGTAGGAGCCTCGGTTGTTGTTGTCAGCCGTGTTGTCGACCGTGGCCTTGGCGTCGTTGACGAGATCTCTGCTGCGGGACAGTCAGCACTCTTTGCGCGACTTGGTGCCTGCTTATCGGCTCGATGCTTTCATGAGCACGATCCCATTGGGACGCTGCTGCCAGCCCGAAGACATTGCCGCGTCGACAGCCTTCTTATGAAGCGACGACGCTGGCTATCTCACCGGTGAGATCTTGCATTGGTCAGGTGGGTTTCTTACCGGCTGAGCGGTTTGCTCGCAACCAAAAGTGGTCGCTTTATCGAGCGTCCACGAACTCGGCCCAGTCCGGATCTTCGGGGCAGGCTCGAAAGAACGTTGATGAGCTTTGAGCAGAAGTCGAAGCGTGTCTCGAGGTTAAGGAGCAACGTGAATTGTTGCGCCTTGAGATGCTCAAAGAGTTCGGTATGAACCCGTAGCGGTCTTCGACCACGCCGAACGATGGGTGCCTGTACATGTCGGCAAGGAACAAGCCGAGTGAGTCCGAGTAAGTATGTACTGAGAGCGCTCGTGAGGGTTGCTGGCCGCCTGGTGGGGGCGAAGATTGGTTTGGCCCGCCGAAGAAGCGTTGGTGGTTCCGGGGAGCGAGCTGATCTTTGACTGCTTCGGGTACGACGCCAACTATTGTCGGCTGCTATGACCGAAAAGCAGACCGACGCGGCCTTTGAGTTACTGGTTGACGGTGTCGACTTTGGGGAAGGCCCTCGGTGGCGTGACGGCACTCTTTGGTACAGCGATTTTTATCAGCAGTGTGTGTACCGAGTTACACCAGATGGTGTGCGTAGGACCGTCGTTGAGCTCGATGATCGGCCGTCAGGTCTGGGCTGGCTTCCGTCGGGGGACCTGTTGATCGTGGCGATGATCGGTCGGCGTGTGCTTCGTTATGACGGGTCGGTAGTCACCGAGCACGCCGACATTTCGGCGCTGACCATCGACAAGTGCAACGACATGGTCGTTGACGCAGCGGGAAATGCATACGTAGGGCACTTTGGCTTCGACCTGGAAGCTGGTGCGGACTTCAAAACGTCCAGCGTGATCCTGGTGCGCCCCGATGGGACAACGCAAGTTGCTGCCGACGAGATCGCATTTCCGAACGGCAGTGTCATCACCGATGACGGCACGACGTTGATCGTCGGTCAATCGTTCGGTGGATCCTATGTGGCTTTCGATATCGCTGACGATGCAACACTCTCCAATCGTCGCGACTGGGCCGTGATTCCTGGCACGGCACCCGATGGGTGTGCTCAAGATTCTGAGGGCGCTATCTGGTTCAGTGATGCCATTGGATCCCAAGT
>MEHZ011541264.1_pt1 | contig 17932 bp, 14 predicted proteins | sample 897221 | NCBI WGS metagenome assembly MEHZ01 (sample SAMN05514161, study PRJNA337945) | marine metagenome | isolation source: marine surface water | place: Arctic Ocean | collected 2007-12-13
AGCCAAACTGTCCCCTCGCGATTGGACGCCCCGCGCCTGATTAGCAACCCCTTCCTGATACGCGCTCAAACGGACGCTTACGAACTACCAATCTCGGTCTTATCTCGGCCTTGAGCGCGGACGATATCGATGATCCCCTCCATGTGCGATACGCCTTTGCCCGAACCCACGAACGGCCAAGAGCCCGAGTGTGTGACTTCTTAGTTACCATAGTGAGTCCACAGGCGAATCACTTTTACGACCTTCTCTTCCTCGTATACTTGGTAGACAATGCGATGCTGAATATTGATTCGCCGAGAGTAAGCGCCCTGTAGGTCACCGACCAAAGCTTCGTATTCCGGCGGCCTTTTGAATGGATCGTCTTGCAGGACTTTGAGTAATTCCAGTGCGTTGGTTATTAGCTGAGATCGAGAAAGCTTCTTGGCGTCTTTTGGGGCCTGCTTGGTGTAAACGAGTTTATAGTTCACCACTCGATTGATTCGCTGCAGGCTTCGATCTTCTCATTCATTCCCGTTTTGATCGAGTCGACCATACCTGGTATCGAGCTAAGATGAATGGTTTCGGAAATGGCCTTCCAGTCGTCCTCCGAAACGAGCACCGCATTGCCGCGCTTTCCCGTAATCTGGATCGGAATGTGCGAGTCGTTCGCTTCATCTATGAGGCTATACAGCTTATTTCTCGCGCTGGTAGCAGTGATCGTGGTCATATTTAAACCGTGCGTGATTCCGTGCGGTTGTCGAGTGCTCGTTTTGGTGCCTCAAGAATCTGGAACTCTATATCGACTCCACCACTCCGATGGCTAGTGGGTGGGTGCCCGTTAATCCAGAGGCGGACTAGGGGCTGAAGGAGTCACCAGCGGCGCGGGCATCCAAACGCATTTCGTTTTGGAACATGATGACCATGCCGCGGAGTTTTCTTAAGATCGTGCTGTTGCGCACGGGTTTCTTTTCGCCGGGATCGTCGACAAGGTTGTAGAGTGTCAGGCGGGGGTTGAGATACATTTTCCACGGGCCTGACCGCACCGCGGCCAATGCGCCTTGGCTGCCGTGGTAGAAGAAGGCGTCGAGGTATTCGTCGCGGGTGACAAGCGGTTCAAATTCACCGGGCGGGTCCCAACGGCGGTGCAGCGGTGCACCAGAATTCAGCGCCGCGCCGGAATCGGCGTCGGGCACGTCGTCGGTTTCACCTTTGAGTAGGGGAGTGATGTCGCGACCGTCGATGATGCGTTCGGAGCTGACTTTGATCTGCCCGAAGGTCGCCAAACTAGGGAACCAATCCATCGCGTTCACGACGGTGTCTGATTCATGTCCTGAGCGAATACCCGCGCCGGGCCCCCAGGCGATGGCGGGCACACGGAGACCGCCTTCGTAGGTGGTGAGTTTGTTGCCTTGGATCGGTTGGTCAGCATTGCGTCCCGGTTTGCGGCCGTTGTCGGACGCGTAGATCACTACGGTGTTGTCTGCGAGTCCCTGGGTTTTGAGCGACTCGAAAATGCGACCGACGTTGTGGTCGAGCTCTTGGATGGCATCGCCGTATTCACCCCAGTTGGACGAGCCCTTGAACTCTGCACTCACCCCCAGCGGGTTGTGTAGCATGGTGTGGGGCAGATAGAGGAAGAAGGGTTCGTCCCGGTCGGCTTCGATGAACTTGATCGCTTCGTCAGTGTAGATGCGGGTGAGTTCAGCGGGATCAGCGGGTCGTTTGACGACTTCGTCACCGCGCATAAGCGGGACTCCGCCGACATCGTCGAAATACACGATTTCCACGGGATCAAGATTATGGAGCAGACCGAAGTAAGAATCGAAGCCTTGGTTCTTGGGAAGGAACGGCTCGGTAAACCCAAGATGCCATTTGCCGATGCACGCAGTCCGGTAACCGGCGCTTTGGAAGAGTTCCCCCATGGTGATTTCATCGGGATGGATTCCGGAAGGAGAGTCTGCGCGATGAACCCAGATGTGGTTGCCGACACGGCGAGGGTATGAGCCCGTGAGTAAACCCGCGCGCGACGGGCTACAGATGGGAGCCGCCGCGTAGTAGTCGGTGAAACGGATGCCTTCCGCAGCCATGCGATCGATGTGGGGAGTTTCGATCTCCGTCGCTCCATAACAGCCAAGGTCGTAGTAACCCTGATCATCGATGAAGATGAAGATGACGTTGGGGCGATCCTGAGCGGCGAGGGTCGCGGCCGCGGCTGAACCGAGGAGTATCAGCCAGCGTAAGGGGCGGCAGAGTAGGGGCATGAGGTATCGGAGCGCGTGAGGGGGTGGTAGGCAAGTCCGGAGCGGAACGGGTTAGTCCCCCTTCGATCTTAAAAAATTACTCCATTGGGGGATCTTAACGATCCCTTAAAAAATGCTTCATCGCAGCTAAAACCGCGAATCCGATTTCGCTCTGCGGTGCGATGAGATCAGGAATCGTCCGGTGTCTTCACTTCCATGAAGGCGTAGGCCAGCATGTGGCAGATACCCATGTGCGCGTCCTCGACCCGACCGAAGTGGGTGTCATTTACGGCGATGACGTGTTGCGCGATCGTGGAGAGTTTTCCGGGGAGGGCACTCACCAGTGCGATGGTGGTGAGTTGGTGGAGATTGGCCCATTCGGTGGCTTTAACCAAATTCGGTGAGTTGCCGCTCACACTCATGGCCAGCACGAGATCGCCGGGACGGGCGAAGTTCTCCAGCTGGCGCCGGAAGATGTCGGCATAGTCGTCGTCGTTACCGAGAGCGGTGATCCAAGGGGTATTGTCCGTGAGAGACATGACCCGGAATCGTTTGCCCAGCGCGTCCGAGGAACCCTTCCCCAGATCGGTGGCGAAGTGAGACGCGTTGGCTGCGCTACCACCATTTCCGATCACAAATATCTGTCGATCGTGGGTGTGCGCCTCGCGCAAGAGATTAACCGCGTTTTCAACCTCGAGCGGTGAGATGGAATCAAGAGCCGCCTTTTGGGCGGAGACGTAATCGGATAGCCAAGTCTTCAAGGGTTCAAATTGAGGCACGCTGCTCGCTGGTTTCAAAATGAATTTCGATGAATATTGATTCGCTGCTTATCGACGAGCGGTGACATGGCTCAAACCTTCCGGCCGAAGGCGGATTAGTTCTTTGGTCCGCGACTCCGAAACAGTGACGTTGCGGGGAGGTTTTGTTTGGCGGTGGCGGGACCCGACCATTCGAGAGACAATCGGGGCGCTTCGTCGTTGGTCCGGTAGGAAAGGGTGAAGGGGTGCAATCCGGCGGCGAGCCGAATGGTTCCATGCGCCTCGGATCCGTCGTGATTGAAGTCGTCGTCGATAACCTGGGAGTCGTGGATGCGCAGGTGCATGCCGGCATCGGAGTCGGCGTAGAATGTCCAGGTCCCGTCGGCCGGCACGTGTAGGAATCCCTGGTAGGAGAGTCCGGCGTTGGAGGAGCGCGTGAGGTGACGGGCGACGTCGAACGTCACCGGGTGGGCCGTTTTGACGGCAGTAAGCGCGGAGAAGTTGGGTAGCCATGGCCACGATCCCTCGTAGGCGTTAACTTCGATTCCGGGAGTAACGGCAACCGTCACGGGAGGAACCAGTTCGTTGTCATACGGGCGAGCCTCCACCTTGTCCGTGCTGGGATCGAAAGGATCGTCCCGTTCGATTTGGCGCACCTGAAGCACCCGGTCTTTCATGCGCTGTTGGAGCGTCTTGAAGTAGGCCGATTTGCCCGGCGGTGGAGCCGCGAACAGATCGTGTGCTTCCGCGAGATCGGTTCGAACGTCATAGATTTGAAAGTGATCTGCGTGCGTCTGGATGTCGTTGCGAACCCCCTTGTAACCGTCGATAAAAATGAGCTGTTGGTTGAAGCGTTTTTCGCCGGCGTGGGTGGGGAACTCTTCGTAGTTGGGCACCTGGCCACGCTGGTTGAACTCCACATAAACAATGCCTTCGCGTTGATCGCCAATCCCCGTGAGGAGAGGGACAAGTGGGACGCCATCACTCCGGACGGGTGTAGGCAATTGCGCCAACTCACAGAAGGTGGCCATCCAGTCTTGGAATTGGGTCGGGGTATGGTCGATCTGGCCGGGAGCGATGGTTTGGGGCCACCAAGCGAAGGTCGGTTGCCGCACGCCGCCTTCGTAGCAATCGCGCTTGATGCCTTCGAAGGGCCCAAAGGAATCGAAGGACGTCGGGGCGTAGCTGCCGTTGCTGCCGTCGGTGAGGTAGTGAACATTGTGGGGGCCGTTGTCGGCCGTGAAAACGACGAGGGTGTTGTCGTCGATTTCGAGATCGCGCAAGGTCTGCAGCAAGTCGCCGATGTTGTCGTCCATTCGGCGAACGAGGGTGGCGAAGCGTTCCTCTTCATCGGTCCAACCCCGATCGACGTATTCGGGATGGCGCCAGGAATCGATGGTGCCCGTGGCGGTATTGATCATGTGGCCTGGGGAGCCGATCCATTGCACGCCACCCTGGGTTCCGCCTCCGGCGGGATACGCCGTGGTGGGGAGTTGCAGCGCCGCGTGAGGGGTGTCGTAAGCAAGGTAGAGAAAGAAGGGTTGGGCGGCCTGCTTCGATTGGTGGTCAGTGATCCATTTTTTGGCGCGAGCGGTGAACAGATCCGGCGTGAAGCACTTGTCGAGGTCGGCGGAAATCTCGCGCTCGTTTTCGTAGAGTTCTTTGGGGCTTTGATGGGATGCGTTGTTCCCGATCTCCCAGCGATTGGCCGGATAGTGTTGATGGCCGTCGGTGTGCCGCACGTAGCCGTGGAAGAAATCGAAGCCCCGTTCTGTAGGGTAGGCGGTCCATGAGGTGGGCGAGTCGCCTTCGCCTTGCAGGCCATATTTACCGATCAAGGCGGTGGCGTAGCCAGCTTGTTGCAGGGTGCTGCCGAGGGTGTGGTTGTGATCGAGGGCGTTGTCGAAGTCGGTGTTGCGGATCGCGGCGTGACCTTGATGCACGCCGGCCAGCAGACTACCGCGAGCCGGAGCGCAGACCGGAGCGCCGGTGTAGTGTTGGTTGAGGATCATACCCTCCCGGGCCATGCGGTCGAAGTTGGGCGAGCGCAGCTTTTTTTCGCCAGCGACGGAGTTTTGCCAAAGGACACCAATGTCTCCGTAACCGAGGTCATCCGCTAGAATGAAGATGATGTTGGGCCGGTCGAGTCGTTCGGCTGAATCGGCTCGGCTAGGCAGGGCCGCACCGAAGGCACCCCACAGCAAGATCGCCGATAGGGAGAGCGCGCGAACCAATTGCCGGTAGGCGTGGAGGCGACAGCAGAATGGAGTTTTAGACATATGAACGGGAGTCATAAAAGTATGCTAGGGGCTGAGGGAATGGGGTGACTATCTCGCCTTATCGTATTCCGGATTAACGGCCACGTCAGGATATTGGACGAGGACGCCTCGTAGCGAATCGATCGACTCGGGGTATTGGCCTTGGTCGTCCGTTTCCGTGATCCAGTTTTGCAGAATGTGTTGATGCTGTTTGAGGATGTCCGCGTAGGCAGGATCAGAGGCTAAATTCGTGATCTCATGGGGATCATTCTCCAGATCGTAGAGCTCTTCGGGAACGCGTTCGGGAGACCAGAGGAAACTTTGCGCCGGAGTCATTTTGCCCGCCTGATAGTGACTACGGGCCGCTTCGATCACCTCGGTTCCATCTCGGTAGGAGGGCTGCATGAAGGCACGATCGGTCATGAAGTTTCTCAGATATTTGAAGCGTTTTGTGGTCACGGCTCTGACCCGTTCGATCGTGAAGTCACAGCGATCCCGGGCGGAAATCACAAAGTCTCTTTTGTAGTCGGGGGCGAGGAGGTTTTGCCCCTCCATCCAATCAGGTTTCGCGATTCGGCTGAGGGCGAGGGTGGTCGCGGTGATGTCGATGCCGCTGACTAGATCCTGACGCACCACCCCTTTACCAATACCGGGGCCGCTCATGATCATGGGCACGCGGATGCCGCCTTCGTAGAGCCACTGTTTGTGGCGGTAGAGTTTCATGCCGTGATCCGTCCAAAAGAAGAAAACGGTATTTTCGTAGAGGCCGTCTTTTTTCAACATGTCCATGATTTGGCCGACCTCTTCGTCGGTTTGCCGCACGCAGTCGTAGTGGTGGGCGATCTCTTTTCGAATGGATGGTAGATCGGGGTAGTAGGGCATCACGTCGACCTTGGACTGATCGAAATGCGTCTGGCTGCTCCCTTTGGGGAGTTTAGGTGCGCCGGCATAGTTGCCGTTGTTTTTGCCTCCCTTGAGTTGGAATTGAATAAACAGGGGTTTGTCCTTCGGGCGACCCTGCCAGACGGGGCCAGACGGGGCGAATTTTTCAATATTCAGGTCATAGAGCAGGTCGGCCTCGTTGGTAGTTGCATAGGCTCCGGTGCCATAGGGCCCTTCAAAGCGTTTCAATTGGATTTTCGCACCTTCGCTCCCGCTGCGGACGGGCCAAATGAAATTGAAGTCATTTTTACTGCCTTCGTTGATCACGTAGTAACCGTTTTCCCGGAGCTGTTGATAGACGGTTTTGAATTTTTTGGGCAGGCGGGTGGCTTCTTCCGGAATGTGCTGACGGGAACTGCGGTGGTTATGAATCCCCAGGCTGGTTTGCATGCTACCGAATGCGATGGCCGAGCGGGTGGCGGAGCAGACTCCCGCCGGCATATACGCGCGATCAAACCGCACCCCATCCGCGGCCAGTTGATCTATATTAGGAGTGGGGACGGAATCATCTCCGTAGGCCCCCATCCAGTCGTTCATGTCTTCGACAAATATCCAAACGATGTTCGGAGGGCGGGACGGGTCTGCTTGGTTTTGTCCGTGACAGGGCAGGTATGAAAATAAGCCCAGTAGGGAAACTAAGACCGCTGTTTTCTTGATGATCATTGTTGGGGAATTTTGAAAAGAGTGACTCGACTGAATCTTCTAAGCCACGGCCATGCGAGGTCGGATCAGGTCGGGAGTGGTATCCAGGTTTCGATACTTGGCGATCATGGTTCCACGGAGTGATTCATGAGAGGAATCGTTGAAGAGATTACGCGCTTGATGAGGGTCGGTTGCCAGGTCGTAGAGTTCGCCGTAGTCACGGGTGTCGTAGAGCACGAGTTTGTAACGGTCCTCAATGAAGGTGACTTGTTTGTAGGGACCTTGGGCCGGCCGGAATTCGAGCCGGCAATGATCGCGGACTTTTTTCGTAGGATCGATCCACGCCGCGGATTGATCGAGGCCTTGGTTCCCGGCTGGCGGGGGCAAGTTGGCGGCGGCTAGCAACGTGGCCGGGACATCGACGAGTGACTGCAAGGCATGACTGATCTCGCCCCGATTTTTGCAGGCCGGGTGAGCTACGATAAATGGCACGCGTTGCATGCCTTCGTAAGTCGGTAGTCCTTTGCCCCAAAAACCATGGTCGCCGAGGTAGTCGCCGTGATCGGAGGTGAATACGATGAGGGTGTCGTCGATAGTGCCGTCGGCTTCGAGGCGGTCTAGAATACGGCCAATCTGTTGGTCCATCAGACTCACCATGCCGTAGTAGACGACCCGGACTTTTTGAGTATCTTCGGCGGAGAGTTCGGGACGCACCTTGGCGTCGCCCCAGACTTTGTCTTGGAGCTCGGGATCGTCGCCATAAAAGTCACCGGCTGCGAGGGTGGCGTAGAAGTCGGGTTTGGTGGATAAACCCTGCGACGGTGCCGGAGTCGGCACGTCAGTCGGATCATGGAGCGAGGCCCACGGTTCGGGAACGACGTAGGGGTTGTGTGGGTCCTGAAAACTAGCCCAATGGAAAAACGGTTTCTGAGCTTCGGCCGCGCGATCGATAGCGGCCAACGTGCGTTCCGCGACCCAGGTCGAGCCGTGTTGTTCGACCGGTAATTCCCACGGGCCGTAGTGATCGTAATCGTGGATGTCGAAGTAGGACGGGAGATCGACGCCTTGGGCGCGCAACCAGGCTCCATAGTGCATGCCAGCGGCGTGCGGTTCGGAGGTATGGCCGATAACCAGTTCAGTGTGATCGAAACCGAAGTAGGGACCAAACCACTGATCGAAGTAATCGAGGTCGTGCACGTGGGGAGCGGACTCCGGGCTGGCGGGGTCTTTGCAGGCTTGAAAATGAGCCTTACCTAACAGCGCGGTGTCGTATCCTGCTTCGGAAAATCGATGAGCGACGGTGGGGCCAGTGTCGTCGGGTAGATTGGTGCCGACATGAAAACAGCCGTGCTTCGATGGATACTGACCGGTCAACAAACTACACCGCGAAGGTGTGCAAACCGGGTTAACCGTATAAGCCCGATCAAACAGAATTCCGCGATCGGCGAGGCGATCAAGGTTGGGTGTTTTAATTGCCGAGTTGAGCCGTCCTAGACAATCCCAACGTTGTTGGTCACTGGTGATGAGAAGGACGTTCATAGGGGAGGGAGCACGCATCAAAATGAAAGAGGTAGGGACGGCCTGTCTCGCCAAAGCCTTAGCGACGGCGGAACCGGGCCGTCCGCGATGGAGTGGGGGATTGCGGTTGGCTGCGATCTGGCGGTGAGGCGGGTGCGGACGACACGGAGGTCATCCCTCCCAGCATGCTGGAATCCAGAATCTGGCGGTGGAATTGTTTTGGGTCTTCTGTGCCTTTTGTGGCTATCATATTAGTCGCTGGGAGGTGGAGTAGTTAATGTCCATAAAAGGCACAAGAAATCTAGAGTAGGCTCAAGCGCGGAGAAAAAGGTGAGGAGGTCCGCACCTACCGTTGTTTTTAGGATGTTGTTCGGCAGGGCTGAATCGAGCGGCTCGGGAGGGCTCAGATCAACCGGCGATTGAGGGCGAAAGTTTGGCCGGTGGGGCCGTGAGCGGGCTGAGTCGCCAAAAACAGGGCTAAGGGAATGATGTCGGCCGGCTTTTTGAAATACTCCCCTTTAAAGGTTCCTTCTTCTACGTAGTGAGGTTCGAACGAATCGGGATCTGTCCCGACCGGGCCGGGGATGAGTTCGTTGACGGTGATACCTTCCGGCAGTAGCTCCATCGCCAGCGCTTTGGTGAAGAGCGAAAGGGCTGCTTTGCCGCAACCGTAGGCGGATGCACCGATGCGGGGAGTCCGGCCCAACCCCGAACCCATGGTGATGATCTTGGGATCGGTGCCCAATCGGAGTAACGGCAGGCAATCTCGTGCCATCAAGAACGCGGTGGATAAATTCATATCCACAATTTGTTTCCAGGCTGCGTAGTCCGACTCCGCGATGGGTCGTTCATCACCTTCGGCTCCGCCCGCGTTGAGAAAGACGATGTCCAACCGATTGAACTGCGTCGCGAGGGTAACGAAGAACTCTCGGGTCTGCTGCTCATCGGTGGCGTCACAGGCAAAGGCACATGCTTGGCCGCCAGCTGCGGTGATTTCCGCAACGGTTTGGTCCAGCTCGGACTGCGTGCGCGCCGTGCAGATCACCGAGGCTCCGGCCGCGGCGTAGGCGAGAGCGAGTTCGCGGCCGAGTCCGCGTCCCGCGCCGGTGACGAGGGCGATACGGCCGTGCAGGGGTTGGTCGTTCATGAGAGGGGTGAGGTAGGGACGGACCGCTGGGCCGTCCGCGGAGGAGTGGATTCGTTGGAGTGAGGGTAATGTTTCTAAGAGGCAGGATTCGGACGGCCCAGCGGTCCGTCCCTACCTTGACTGAGGCGGCCTAGTGAAGTGCCAAGATCCAAGTAACACGTATCAAGAGGATTCAGAACAGTGGAGTGGTTTCGGTGTATTTCGTGTGTTAAATGTAGACGGACGGGAAAACGGGGATCACGTCGTGAAAAGTTTACTGCGCTTCGCTACGCAGAACTTTGTCTACGACATGACCCCGTAGGGCAGTGTTCTTGCTACTTGATACCTGATACTTGGAACTTCGCGCGCTCGAGCGCGCGCGCGGTCCGTCTCTACCCACTGACTTTAAGCTCGGCGTTCCCAGAGGGGAGAGAAAGATCCGCCGTCGTCCGGTGGACGATGGCGGACAAGTAAAGAGAAAGAAGAAAGAGAAAGATGTTTTTGGAGGCCCGTCTGTTCTTACTAGCTGACTCGGAGGACGGCGTAGTTGCGCTTACCTTTGCGGAGCAGGAGGTATTTGCCAAAAAGCAGATCGATCGCGGTCAGATTGCGGGCGATGTCGTTGCTGCGTTCGTTGTTCACGTAGATGCCACCCGCCGCGATGTCTTTGCGGGCTTGGCCTTTGGACGGACAGAGGCCGGCTTGCACCACGAGCTCGATCAGGTTGGTGCCTTCGCCACTGAGTTGATCTGACTCGAAATCAGACGTGGGAACTTCACCGACGACATCGGCGAAGACGGTTTCACTGACCCCATCGAGTCCACCACCGAACATGATGGTGCTGGCTTTTTTGGCGTCATCACAGGCATCGGCCCCGTGGACAAGGGTGGTCACGGCGGTGGCGAGGGCCTTTTGCGCGGCGCGGGCTCCGGGAGCGGCGGTGACTTCGGCTTCGAGCGCTTCGATCTCTTCTTTTGACAGGAAGGTGAGCACTTTGAGCAGCTTCACGACGTCGACGTCTTCGGCCTGCATGAAGAATTGGTAGAAACGGTAAGGGGTGGTGCGCTCGGGATCGAGCCACACCGCGCCGCTGGCGCTTTTACCGTATTTGGTGCCGTCGGACTTGGTGAGAAGCGGGAAAGTCAGGCCCCAGGCCGTCGCGCCGGACTTGCGGCGAATGAGTTCCGTCCCGGCGGTGATGTTGCCCCATTGGTCGGTGGCGCCGACCTGCAGTTCACAGTCGGACTCGGTGCGTAGGTGGTAGAAGTCGTGAGCCTGGAGCAGCATGTAGCTGAACTCCGTGTAGCTGATACCACCTTCTTCGAGCCGCGTGCGCACGCTGTCCTTGGCGAGCATGAGGTTGACGGGGAAGTGTTTTCCGATGTCGCGGAGGAACTCGAGGTAGCTGAATGGTGCGGTCCAGGTCGAGTTGTCGACGAGTTGCGCGGGGTTGGTTTCTTTTTCGAAATCGAGAAACTTGGCGAGCTGCCCACGAATCGCGCCGATGTTAGCCTCTACTTGGTCAGGGGTTTGCAGGTTGCGCTCGGAGGATTTACCGGAGGGATCTCCGATCATGCCGGTGGCGCCGCCGGCCAAGGCGATGGGCCGATGGCCGTAGTCCTGAAAGCGACGTAGAGCCAGCAGAGGCACCAGATTACCGACGTGCAGGCTGTCAGCGGTGGGGTCGAAACCAGCATAAAGGGCGAGGGGACCCTGGGCGAGGCGCTCAGTGAGGGCTTCGAGATCGGTGCAGTCGGCGTAAAGGCCGCGCCATTGGAGCTCTTCAATAATGGTCATGGGAGGGTCTGAGCAAAGCGCGCAGGCTTCGGCAGGGGCAAGGGGGAAACGCCTCGGACTGAGCTGAAGCCACCCTAGTAAACCTAATGCAGAACGCATTCGTAAAAATAACCGGGCTTCTAAGTGTAAAAACGGGTTGCGACTCGATTCAGCCGATAGGTAAGTTGATCGTTCTCTTCGCCATCATTGTGGCGGATCTTTTATTCACCCGTTCAATTACACTCACTATGCCCATCGCCGTAGGTTCCACCGCCCCCGATTTTTCCCTCAAAAGCAAGACCGCTGATGGTCTCGTCGACGTGAAGCTCAGCGACAATGGCGGTAAGGCCACCGTCGTGTTGTTCTTCCCCTTGGCCTTCACCGGCACCTGCACGCAGGAGTTCTGTGATGTCACCGCCGGTCTCTCCGCTTACGATGCGCTCAATGCTCGAGTGGTCGGTATCAGTGTCGACAGCCCGTTTGCTCAAGAAGCTTGGGCAAAAGCTAATAATATCTCCATCACGCTCGCCAGTGATCTCAACAAAGAGACCACCAAGGCTTACGACGTGGTCTTCCCCATGCTTGCCGGTGTCGGCGACACGTCCGCTCGCGCGGCTTTCGTAGTCGGTGCTGACGGCGTGGTGAAATACGCCGAACAAACGCCAGCTCCGACCAATCTACCGAACTTCGACGCCATCAAAGCTGCGCTCGCCAGCTAAGTAACGGAACCGCCGTTACGCACCGACTGCCGTCATCTAACCCAGAGCGGCCATTCGGGTTCAAAATTAGAAATACCATTAGAATCCAGATATGAGTCTTCCCAATCCGTTTAATACTCGGGGCACGTTCGAAGCCAACGGCGCCTCCCACGCCCTCTATTTATTGCCCGCGCTTAAAGCAGCCGGTTACGCAGTCGATCGCCTCCCGGTCTCTATCCGTCTGGTGCTCGAATCACTGTTGCGCAATTGTGATGGAAAACGGGTGACGGAAGACGCTGTGGCTTCACTCGCCAGCTGGCAGGCCAAGGCTTCCCGCACGGCCGAGGTGCCATTTGTGGTTGCCCGCATCGTTCTGCAGGACTTCACCGGGGTTCCTCTCCTTGTCGATCTCGCTGCCATGCGTTCGGCCGTCGAGCAGGTGGGTAAAGATCCTAAGATCATCGAGCCCCTCGTTCCGGTCGACCTCGTGGTCGATCACTCAGTTCAAGTTGACTTCTCGGGCTCCGCTGAGGCTCTAGCCAAAAACCTCGAACTCGAATTCAAGCGTAACCGCGAGCGTTACCAGTTCGTGAAGTGGGGCATGCAGGCCTTCGATACCTTCAAGGTTGTGCCTCCTGGCATTGGTATCGTTCACCAGGTCAATCTCGAGTATCTCGCCAAGGGCGTGCTCAAGGATGAGCACGGCACGTATTATCCCGACACGCTCGTCGGCACCGATTCGCACACCACCATGATCAACGGCCTCGGCGTCGTGGGTTGGGGCGTGGGCGGCATTGAAGCCGAAGCCGGGATGCTCGGCCAACCCGTCTATTTCCTCACGCCCGACGTCGTGGGCGTGCACCTCACCGGTGCTCTCTCCGAAGGTGTCACCGCGACCGACCTCGCACTCACCATCACGCAGATCCTGCGCGACAAGAAGGTCGTGGGTAAGTTCGTCGAGTTCTATGGTCCGGGCGCGAAAAAGCTGCCGTTGGTCGATCGCGCTACCATCGCCAACATGGCACCGGAATACGGCGCGACGATGGGCTTCTTCCCCATCGACGAAGAGACTTCGATTTATCTCCGTGGCACCGGCCGCGAGGAGGAACACGTTTCCCTCTACGAATCCTATTATAAGGCTCAAGGCCTGTGGGGTATCCCCGAGAAGGGCCAGATCGACTACTCCGAGGATGTCGAACTCGACCTCGCTACCGTGGTTCCAAGTGTGGCCGGTCCGAAACGTCCGCAGGACCGTATCGTGCTGCCCGAGCTTAAAGAGTCGTTTGCGAAAACCTTCGAGAAGCCAGCCGCCGAGGGTGGATTTGGTAAAGCCGCCGCCGATCTTGGTACCGTCGCCACTCAGATTAAAGACACTGATCTCGGCCACGGCAGTGTGCTCATCGCCGCGATCACGAGCTGCACCAATACCTCCAATCCGAGCGTCATGCTCGCCGCCGGTTTGCTCGCCAAGAAGGCGGTCGAACGCGGCATGCAGGTGAACCCGTTGGTTAAGAGCTCCCTCGCTCCCGGCTCCCGGGTCGTCACGGATTACCTTAACAAAACCGGCCTCTCCCCGTATCTCGATAAGCTGGGATTCCAGACTGTCGGTTACGGCTGCACCACCTGTATCGGTAACTCGGGTCCCCTCGATGCCGACATCGAAGCCGCCGTGGTCGACAACGATCTCGTCGCCGCCTCCGTGCTTTCCGGTAACCGCAACTTCGAAGCGCGGGTGCATCAGAATATCAAGTCCAACTTCCTCATGTCGCCACCGCTGGTCGTCGCCTTCGCGCTCGCCGGTCGGGTGAACATGGACATGTCCACCGAGCCAATTGGTAAGGACAAGGATGGCACCGACGTTTATCTCAAGGACCTCTGGCCTTCGCTCCAAGAGATCCGCAACGAGATGGCGGCCGCGCTCAAGCCTGAGGTTTTCCGGGCCCTCTACAGCGACTTCACCGGTCAGAACCCGAAGTGGAACGAAATCCCATCCTCCGTCGGTAACGTCTACGAATGGGATCGCGACTCCACCTACATTCAGGAGCCGCCATTCTTCACCGACTTCTCGCTCGAACCCGGCACGATCACCGAGATCAAAGGTGCTCGTCCCCTCGGACTCTTCGGCAATTCGGTCACGACCGATCACATTTCACCCGCCGGTGCCATTAAGAAGGATTCACCCGCCGGCCGTTTTCTCGGCGAAAACGGCGTCGATTGGATCGACTTCAACTCCTACGGATCCCGTCGGGGCAATGATCGCATCATGACCCGTGGCACCTTCGCCAATGTGCGGATCAAGAACTTGATGGTCAGTCCCAAGGAGGGCGGCCTCACGTTGCTGCAACCTGAAGGCACCGAGATGTCGATCTTCGACGCTGCGGCCTCCTACAAGGAACGCGGCACGCCACTCGTGGTGATAGCCGGACAAGAATACGGCACCGGCTCCTCCCGTGACTGGGCGGCCAAGGGCACCAGCCTCCTCGGCGTCAAAGCGGTGGTAGCAGAATCCTTCGAGCGGATTCACCGTTCCAATCTCGTCGGCATGGGCGTCATGCCCTTGCAGTTCAAAGAAGGCGTCGGCGCGAAATCGCTCGGCCTCGATGGCACGGAAATCTACGACGTGCTCGGCCTGACCCCGGATGTGAAACCTCAACAGGATCTCACGCTCCGGATCACTCGAGCCAACGGAGAATCCGAAGACATCGCGGTGACCTGTCGTATCGATACGCCAATCGAAGTCGATTATTACCAACACGGCGGCATCCTTTCCTACGTGTTGCGTCAAATCATCGCTCGTAACTGATAACCATTCCGACCGGAGAACTTTTCATCAGTTCTCCGGTCTTCTTATAGCAGTGGAAAACAAATCACAGTTTTTGGTTAATCCCGATAGCGACCCGGTGGCGATCCGCGTCGAAGGGAAGGCCAATTTTAAAAACTGCGGCGGCATGAAGGATTTTCTTAATAAGATGATCAAACATGGGAAACGCCGCTTCGTGATGGATTTTGACGCCTGCGCCGGCATGGACAGCACGTTTCTCGGCGTGATGGCTGGCACAGCCCTGCAACTGCGCAAGACCGATCCTCGCGGATCGCTGGTGGTCAGCCACCTGAATGAGCGCAACAACGAGCTCGTGCATAATTTGGGATTGAATCGCCTCCTCACTGTCGATGATGGCGCCGAGGTGTCGCGGAATGACACGTCATTTTTGCAGAGCGCGCTTATCAGCGACGAGATCCAAGCGGCTCGAGCTGTGCTCGATGCTCACCGCAATCTCGTCGAAGCCGACGGCGACAACGCCGCGAAATTCCAGGACGTCATGTCCCACTGCGAAAAGCAGCTGGGCGAGGATACCTAGGTGTCAAAGTGCCGGAACAGCTATACTGTTCAACGTGCTCTTAGTTGACCCGTTCGAGTCTCAGCGGTTAACACATGGGGATGCCCCCTGAAAATGTGATGAGTCGTCGAACCTTTGTGGGTTCGACTGCTGCGGCCAGTCTTGCGACGTTAATGGCCACTCCTAATAATGTGTTTGCTGCCGGTAGTTCCGAGCGAATCCGGGTCGGATTGATCGGCTGCGGTGATCGTGGTTCGGTATCGGCCGGTATCGTCGACTGTGTCGAAGCCGACCCAACGATCGAACTGGTGGCGATGGGGGATTTGTTTGAGGATCACCTCAACGATGCTCCGAAGAACACGGAGGAAGCCATGGCGAAGCGGGGCCTGCCCTTTAAGGACATTTTCAAAGTCACCCCCGAGCGCATGTTCTCCGGCTTCGATGCCTACAAGCGCGTGATCGAGTGCGATGTAGATCTCATCATTCTGGCCACGCCGCCCGTGTTCCGTCCGATCCATTTCAAGGCTGCGGTTGCGGCCAATAAACATGTTTTTGTCGAGAAACCGATTGCGGTCGATGGGCCGGGAGTGCGCGATTTTCTCGAGACCACCGAGGTGGCCAGAAAGAAAGGGCTCACCGTCGTGGCGGGCACCCAAATGCGCCGGGCTACGCATCTCAATGAAGTGATGGATTACATCCACGACGGCGGAATCGGCGAGGCAATCGCGGGGCACTCCGTGCGCGTCGGTGGTGGATTGATGAACTTTCGCAGCACGGAAGCCATTCGCCAGACCTCATGGTCGGACATGGAATGGCAACTGCGCCGTTGGCTGTTTACGGTCTGGGCTTCAGGCGATTTCATTGTCGAACAACACGTCCATAACCTCGACCTGCTCAACTGGGCGATGGGCGGACCACCCATTAAAGCTTCGGGTTTTGGCGGACGCCAAACGCGAACCGACTCAATCTACATGAACGAGTGGGATCATATGTCGGTGGAGTATGAATATGCCAACGGCGCGAGTATTACCCATTTCGGCGCGCAAGTGGACGGCATTGCCCACCGTAATGATATGCGCATTCAGGGAGATAAGGGTGAGGTGCTACTGACCTTCGGCCGCGCCGAAGTCATGGGAGCGAACGCCAAAAAATTCCCCGGTTCCCGCACGGTGAAACCACCCGTGCAGCAATACAAAGAGACGCTGGATTCGATCCGGAACAGCCAGGCTATCAACGAAGGCAAACGCATCGCCGAGACGACCATGACCGCGATTCTCGGACGCCAGGCAGCTTATTCAGGTCGGGCAGTCAGCTGGGGCTGGGCGATGAATGCGTCCAAGGAGGACCTGACTCCGGCCGAGTGGAAGTGGGGCGAGCATCCTCTCACTCCTCCTGCCGTGCCTGGTCGCTACAAACTTACCTGAGCCAAATTATGAGAACTGAATTGCTGGTTTATGGAGGTAGGGCGTGCTCGCCGAGCGCGCCGCAGCTTCCCGCCAGATGAAACCGGCGGTCTCGGCGAGACCGCCCTACCTCTTCAACAGAGTCCCCAAATATAGCCCTCAAGGCAGCTTTAGTTACTCTGAGCGGACCATCGGTAAAACCGATTAATTCATACCATGAAAAACATACTCCTATTCGGACTCAGTCTTGTATTCGCCGGCCAATTGGTGGCCGACGAATCGGCCTGGAAACCACTCTTCAATGGTCATGATCTATCCGGCTGGGCTGACGTGAATACGAGTCCGGAGACCTGGTGGGTAGAGGATGGCGAATTACGCTGTAAGGGGCTGCCGATTGGAGTCATGCGTTCCGCCCAACAGTATGAGAATTTCATTCTGGAGATCGAATGGATGCATGAAACTGCGGGAGGTAACTCAGGCGTATTTATTTGGAGTGAAGGCACGCCTTATCCCGAGAAGACTCTTCCCAAGGGTGTCGAAGTTCAGATGCTGGAAAACGAATTCTATAAGATCCACAACCGGGTTCGAGGTTACGTGAGTGGTGAGCTCTTTGGATCGATGGGACTTGAAGTCGTGCCGGATAATCCCCGAGGCGCTCGAAGCATGTCCACGGAGTATCGCTGCAAAGGAAAAGGAGAGTGGAATAAATATGTCGTCGTCGCGGTCGATGGCGTGGTGAAGCTTTCGATCAACGGCAAGTTCGTGAACGGCATCCGTGAATCAGCGCGCAAGAAAGGATACCTCTGTTTGGAGTCGGAGGGCGCCCCCGTGCGTTTCCGCAACATCCGCATCATGGAGTTGCCGAGCGGCGGTGCGAGCGGTGATGAAATCGCCGCAATGGTGGAGTAGGGGGGAAGAGGGGGGAATGAAGCGGCGGTCTCGGTGAGACAGCCCGACCTTTTTGAAGGAAACACATGAGGGCCTCGGTAGGGCGTGCTCGCCGAGCGCGCCAGCAATGGCATGGGGATGCGGTGAGTTGCGATCAGACTGAGAGGCAGATGCGGACGACACGGAAGATATCCTTCCCGACACCAGAATCGGTGGGATTGCCTTCTGCCTTCTGGCCTTATGTGGCTATCAATCCAATCTCTGAGAGGCAGGTCGCGGGAATTGCCACAAAAGGCACAAGAAGCACAAAAGCTAGGGAACTGCAGAGAGCGGAGAAAGGTAGGGAGGGACCGCCCGGTCGTTTGG
>MEHZ011646369.1_pt1 | contig 17915 bp, 27 predicted proteins | sample 897221 | NCBI WGS metagenome assembly MEHZ01 (sample SAMN05514161, study PRJNA337945) | marine metagenome | isolation source: marine surface water | place: Arctic Ocean | collected 2007-12-13
AAAGCTAATGCAGCAGAATATGCACGTAATCCAGAAAAGATTGCAAACCGTGTTTACTTCGACAAGTATCGTAAGTACAAGATGGGCAATACAAACGAAGGTGATGGTTGGTTGTTCCGTGGGCGTGGACTGAAGCAACTTACTGGTCGTGAGAACTATACTAACTTTGGTAAAAGTATCGACATTACAGCAGAAGAAGCAGCAGAATATGTTGCAACTCCAAAAGGTGCTGTAGAGTCAGCATGTTGGTTCTGGAATGCAAAGAAACTTAATAACATTGCTGACACAGATGACGTTACCAAAATGACTAAAATTATTAACGGTGGTAACATTGGTCTTGCAGATCGTCAATCACGTTATAAGAATGCAATGGAAGTACTAGGTAGTCCAGTAACACTATCACAAGACGCAGGTGATGATGACTTTGATGTAGATGACATTGGTGTACTACGTAAAGGTTGTAAAGGCGAAGGCGTTAAGATGATGCAAGAAGCATTAGGCGTTGGTGCAGATGGAGCATTTGGTCCTGGCACAGAACGTGCATTAAAGGCATGGCAAACATCTAACGGCTTAGTTGCTGACGGCATTGCTGGCCCAAACACATTGGAAAAACTATTAGGATAATAAATTATGTATGTAGATGATATTATGGCTGTATTAAAAGCACACTTTGGAGATGACAAACCGTTTACTCCAGCTAGCCACTTTTTAGACGATTTAGACGGAGATGAGATAGATATAGTTGATGTTGTTGTACAAGTCAGCAATAAACTAGATATTAACATTCCTGAAGAAGAAACATTTGAAATCGAGACTGTTCAAGATCTAATAACCGTAGTAGGCAAGCATATAAATGTTTAGTTCTCTTAGGATAGCATTAATACTAGTAATAATAAGTGCAGCTGGAGGTGGCTTCTTGTATGTTAAAGCATTGCAAAAAGACCTTGACACAGCAAAAGCTAATATTATTAAACTTGAAGATGCTGTACAAGAGCAACAGGACGTAATACTACAACAAAAGGAAGACTTCGAGGATATTATTCAAATACGTAATGACCTTGAAGACACAAATAGAATGTTAGAAACCGCTAACAAAAACTTAAACGAAAAGTTTAATAAGTTAAATGCTAGTGGTGTAAGACGAGACATTGGTGCGTTATCAGTAACAAAGCCAAAGTCAATAGAACGAATTTTAAATAAAGATGAAGTTGCCGAAAGACGTTGTTTTGAAATTATACAGGGTGCTAAGTTAACGGAGGAAGAATTAAATGCTACAAAGAAGTCAAAGATCAATACTGTTTGTCCTGAGCTTGCTAATCCTAACTACGTTACTTACTAGTTGTAGTACGGTACAACCGTTAGAGATTTTCAAGACAGAAATAGAACGTAGGCCTCTTGACTTACCGTTGCCTGAGCCAGCACAACTAGAACAAGTTCGCTGGATAATTATTAACAGAGAAAACGCAGAAGAAGTATTTAAAGATTTAGAAACAAAGAACATTGATCCTGTCTTAATAGGATTAACTGATGAAGACTACGAGAACTTCAGAAAAAACTATGCACAAATACGTGCATATATGATTAAACAAAATAAAATTATAGATGCCTACAAAGAGTATTACGAAAGTGAACTTAAAGAGGTTGACAAGTCCGAATAGTTTTGTTATAATACAACCATAACAGTGAAATAATTTATGAAAAGAATATATTTAGACTACGCAGCCACGACGCCATGCGATCCCAAGGTTGCAGACCTAATGGCTAAATTCCTCACGTTTGATGGTGAGTTTGGTAATCCAGCAAGTAGAAGTCATAGCTTTGGTTGGGGAGCTGATCAAGCAATTGACACAGCAAGACAACAAGTGGCAGATCTTATTGGTGCTGATCCAAGAGAAATTATATTTACAAGTGGTGCTACTGAAGCAGACAACCTTGCTGTTAAAGGCACAGCACAATTTTATGAGACCAATGGTAAACACATTGTAACAAGTAAGATTGAGCATAAGGCAGTATTAGACCCTTGTAGAGAACTTGAACGCGAAGGCTTTGAAGTTACATACCTTGAACCTAATGAAAATGGTATAATCACAGCACAAATGATTGCAGATGCTATCAGAGAAGATACAATACTTGTAAGTATTATGTATATCAATAACGAACTTGGCACAATTAATGATATTGAAGGCATTGGTAAACTTTGCTTTGAAAAGAAAATTACATTCCATGTTGATGCCGCACAAGCAACTGGTAAAATTGAAATTAATTTAGCAGAACTGCCAGTTCACTTAATGAGTCTATCAGCACACAAAACATATGGTCCTAAAGGTGTTGGAGCATTGTATATTAGACGTAAGCCACGTGCAAGAATTAGAGCACAAATGCATGGTGGCGGCCACGAACGAGGCAACAGAAGTGGCACATTACCTACACATCAAATTGTGGGAATGGGAGAAGCATTTAGAATTGCAAAAGAAAGATTTGAACAAGACACTGCTCATGTGGGCATACTACATGATAGACTATACAACAGAGTTAAAGACGTCGAAGAAGTATACTTAAATGGTAGTATGGATCACAAAGTTAAGAACATTCTAAATGTTAGTTTTAATTTTGTAGAAGGCGAAAGTTTAATTATGGCTTTAGAAAACGTTGCTGTAAGTAGCGGTAGTGCATGTACAAGTGCAACACTTGAACCAAGTTATGTATTACGTGCATTAGGAAGAGCAGATGAGTTAGCACACAGTAGCATAAGATTTAGTTTCGGCAGACAAACAACCCTTGAAGACATTGATCAATGTGCAGATACACTAATTGATGTAGTTGAGAAATTAAGACAACTATCACCATTATGGGACATGTACCAAGACGGCGTTGATATGGAAGCGTTTAACTGGGACGAGTACATGCATTAAGGAATTATTATGGCATATTCAGAAGAAGTAACAAAAAGATTTAAAAATGTATTAAAAGACCCCGACAAATTTAATGTAGGGAAGTTTGATCCAAACGATCCTAAGGTAGCGACAGGAATGACTGGTGCGCCTGCATGTGGTGATGTAATGCGTTTACAACTTAAACTAGATGACGATGACAAAATTGAAGATGTAGTTTTTAAAACATATGGTTGTGGAAGTGCTATTGCAAGTTCAACAATGTTTGTTGAAATGCTTAAAGGAAAAACTATTGACGAAGCAAGAGAAATTAAAGATAAAGACATTGCAGAGGCCTTAGACTTACCGCCAATTAAATTACATTGTAGCGTACTAGCAGAAGATTCAATTAAGAAAGCTATCAACGATTGGGATAGTAAAAGAGAAAAAAGACAACATAACGGAGGACCAAAATAATGCCACTAAAATTTAAACCAAGCCAAACAGTTAGAGATAAATCTGGTAAAACTAAAACCGAACACTTTTATATGAAGTCTACGTTAGTGTCTGAGTTAACCGAGGCTTTAGAAAATAAGAACACACAGCCTAAAAGACGTCAGAAAATTCGTAATGAACTTGCGAAAAGAGGACATAAATGCTAGATGTTATTTTTACAAGTGCGCCCTTAGTTTATGTTATTTTTGTAAGTGCGGGCTTAGTTGCTGCAATATTCTTAACAGGTATATGTTGGCTTATATTCGATCTACTATTTGGTAAAGAAGGCACTAAAGGACTTGCAGAAGTACCTTATACTAGTCCAATCAGCGGCAAAGTATACACAGCGAAAAGGTCTCGTACAGAACACATAGTATGAGACAGTGGTTCAGTAACATACTGAATCGTTTTCTAGAATGGTCTTTCCAACGTAACGCTGACAAACAGTTTCGAAAAAATTCTCCCCGTTACCGAAAGTAACACGTTTTTATATCATTTAGATAAATATGGTTGACTTATAAAGGTTTATAAGTTATTATATATTTTGTTAGAATGAAACCTCCGAAAATTGACATAGATTCTTTTCGAGACATGCTCGAAGTGGGCACACTTGTGATAGTCTTTATGTTATCTTTGTTGGCGGTTAACACAAACACATACACATAGAGAGTAAAACACACATGACACAAATGATTTTAAGGTTAAAAGAAAACGAGCAAGTATGCATGTTCTGCAACGTAGTAGAAGTAGTATTTTTAGCGACTTTTCCATTAGCATTACCATTTTTAATAATGGCTGCATCAATCAACAACTAGTATGAAAAATGCTACACCTGCCGAAGTAAAGAATTGGCATCGAACGGACTACTGGATGAAGGGCGACTTTGATCCTTTAGTCCTTTTCGTTGTTATACCCACACTAATACAAGTTATCGTATTAGGATTCATGCTTTCATCAATGTACATTATAGACTATACGTTTAGTAAATAATAATAAATACATATAGTTAACAAAAGAGGGTAAACTATGTGGGAAATGATTGAAAGAATGGCGGATGACCGCTTGTGGATTTACACAGCCTTAGTTGGATCGCTATTTGGATTGGCGTTCTCAACATATTTTCAAAGCACACGAATAGGACTATGGCTATATGCTAAGTTTGATCTGACTATAGACTTTTTAGTCACACGTTGGGGATGGACTTGGTTAGAGCAACCTACGGACGCTTGGCGCAAAAAGTATCCACACGTAACAAAGAAAATTGACGAGCTAGAAGCACGTCTTGTTAAATTAGAGGGAAAGAAAAAATGAGTGACACTCAAACTAAAAAAGTAAATATTGAACTTGAAGTAGACACTTCTACTGTAGATAGTTCTAAGAATAGATATCAAGGGCTTATTGATATGGCTAGAGCTGTAGATGCTTGGAGAATTTTTCCACGTCTATTTTTAACTGTTTATATTATCTTACTATACAAATGCGTAATTTGGTACATGGACTTACCTGCTCCTTCAATGGAACAGTCTGGTTTAATTAGTATCGTAGTTGGCGCAGGTGCTGCTTGGTTTGGTTTGTACACCGGAACTAGCAAGAAGTAGTCGCTTAACAAATAAGTATTAGTATGGATCATTATACCGTACTAGGCGTACATAAATCAGCTTCTGAGAAAGAGATAAAAACCGCATTTAGAAGACTTGCGGGTAAGCATCATCCTGACAAGGGCGGTGACCATAAAGAATTTATCAAAATTAAAGAAGCATACGAGGTATTAAGCGATCCTCAACAACGTCAACAATACGATAACCCACAACCACAGAATCAACACAGAGGCGGCTTTGGGTATGACAACATAAATCCAGATATGCAAGACATATTTGGTAATATGTTTAGACAAAGCGGTACTTCAAACCCATTCCAACAACCAGCAAGACGTAATAAAGATATTACTATTGCTGCAAAAATAGAACTTGAAGATGTCCTTACAGGGAAAAATCTTATTGCTAGTTATACATTAAGAACTGGCAAGAAAGAAACAGTTGATATTGAAATACCACCTGGCATTCGTAGTGGAGATGTTATAAAATACAGCGGATTAGGTGATGATATCTTACAGCTGCAACGAGGCGACTTGCATGTTAAGATAGAAATACTAAATCACAAAGACTGGCAAAGAGAAGGAATGCATCTTTATAGAGAATATAAGGTAAATGCACTTGACTTAATTGTAGGATGTAGTATAATAGTACATACACTAGACGGAAAACAATTGAACCTAAAGGTGCCTACTGGAACGCAATCAAATGGAAGATTTAATATTGCACAACACGGATTACCTGACAGACGTAACGGCCAGAGAGGCAACGCATATATAATAGTAACAGCTACTATACCTAAGATAAGCAATCCTAGTGTATTGAAGCAATTAACCCTCATAAAGAACATAATAAACAATGAAACTAATTAAATCACCTAATACATGGCTACAAACAGAAGTAGACCCTTTTGACTTTGACAAATTTGATGCTAAGGATGTATCAGAAAAAATGATTGCCTTAATGGTACTAGAAGGCGGAATAGGGCTAAGTGCAAACCAAGTAGGACTAAACGGACAAATCTTTGTAATGAAGCCTCATTTACTAGAAGACAATACTCCGCTTACTGTAATTAATCCTATAATCGATAAAGTAAGTGTTAACACTGAACTAATGCCAGAAGGGTGTTTGAGCCATCCAGACTTGTATTTAAAAGTTGCAAGACCTAAAGGATTAGTTGTTAAATTCCTTGACATTGATGCAAAAGAGTGTATAATGGAACTGTACGATATAGATGCTCGTTGTTTTTTACATGAGTACGATCACCTACAAGGCATAGAATTTACTAACCGGGTATCAAGGCTGAAACTTGATATGGCGAAGAAGAAACAAACTAAAATTAGGAAAACACAATAATGGTTGAACCCAGCAAAGAACTACAATTGGTATTTGAGAAAGCAATTAATGACGCTAGAAAACTTCAGCACGAGTACATTACCGTAGAGCATATGTTGTTTGCAATGTTATGCGAAGAGAATTTTGAAAATGTAATTAAAGGTTACGGCGCTGACCCATCTTTCTTAAAAAGCAATCTAGAAAATCATCTAAAGACAGCATTAGATGAAATTAAAACAGATGCGCCTATGAAGCCTAAGAAGACACAAGCTGTAGAACGTGTATTAAACAGAGCGTTTACACAAGTACTGTTTAGTGGTCGTAGTAATATTGAACTAAGTGATGTGTTTATTAGCATACTAAGTGAGAAGAAGTCCATTGCAACATATTGGATTGAAAAAGGTGGCATTACTAAAGATAGATTTGCTGATTATGTTTCTAATGAGTTAGAAGAAGATTTTGAAGATGAAGAAATGAGTGGAGCTGCGGCTAAAGCACTACGTTCATTTACTACTAATCTTAATGAAGAAGTATATAAAGATAAAATTGATCCCATCATTGGGCGAAGTGAAGAACTAGACAGTATTGCACTGGCACTAGGCCGACGTTCTAAAAACAATGTATTGCTTGTTGGTGATCCAGGTGTTGGTAAAACAGCAATTGCTGAAGGACTAGCATACAAAATTGTTAATGACGATGTGCCAGAATTCCTTAAAGATTACGAAGTGTACAACTTAGACATCGGTAGTATGTTAGCAGGTAGTAAATACCGCGGCGACTTTGAAGAACGTCTAAAACTAGTACTTGCTGGTCTTAAGAAAAAAGGAAAAACAGTAATGTTTATCGACGAAGCACACATGATGCAAGGTGCTGGTGCTGGTGGACAAGAAAAGTCAAACGATTTAGCAAACATGTTGAAGCCTGCACTTACTAAAGGCGACTTGAAAGTAGTTGCATCAACTACTTGGGAAGAGTATCGTAAGAGCTTTGAAAAAGATCGTGCTTTGATGCGTCGATTCCAACGTGTAACAGTTGATGAACCAAGTACTGAAACAGCAAAAGACATCTTACGTGGTATTAAAAAGTACTATGAAGACTATCACAAGACTGTAATTACAGAGCAAGCAATTGAAGCGGCTGTAAAACTAAGTGTTAAGTATCAAACCGACAAGAAGTTGCCTGATAAAGCAATCGACTTAATTGATGTTGCATGCTCACGCTTTAACTTAAAAGATCCGGGCACAGAAAAACTTGTAACCGAAGAAGAAATACAATTTGAACTTGCAAAAATGATTAACATGCCGGTTGAAAACATTGCTGAGAAAGAAACAAGCAACCTTGCACATCTTGAAGCTAATATGAAGAGAGATGTTTATGGACAAGACGAAGCAATTGAAGGTATCGTAGACAAAATCTTAGTAGCACAAGCAGGACTTAAATCAGCAGACAAGCCCATTGGTAGCTTTATCTTTATGGGACCAACTGGTACAGGCAAAACAGAAACAGCAAAGTCACTTGCAGAACAACTAGGTGTAAATCTTGTACGCTTTGATATGAGTGAATACCAAGAAAAGCATAGTATTGCTAAACTAATTGGTTCGCCTCCAGGGTATGTAGGATTTGATGATAATGCAGGACAGTTAATTACTAAACTACAAGAGTCACCTAACTGTGTGTTACTACTTGACGAGATTGAAAAAGCACACCCTGACGTATCACAAATACTATTACAGTTAATGGACAATGGTAAAGTAACCGGTTCAAACAGTAAAGTAGCAGACGCACGTAATTGTGTATTAATCCTTACTACTAACCTTGGTGCTAGTGATTCAGAGAAAAATCTAATTGGGTTTAATGACGAGTTTGAACTAGAGTACGAAGATAAAGCACTTAAAAAGTTCTTTGCTCCAGAGTTTAGAAACAGACTTGATGCAACTATTATCTTTAAGAAACTATCTAAAGAAATTATGATGAAGATTGTTGGTAAGTTCCTTGTTGAACTTAAAGACATGGTTAAAGATAAAGGTATTAAGATTGAGATATCAGATGAAGCATTAGACTACTTAGTAGAAAAAGGATTTGATCCTAAAATGGGTGCAAGGCCCTTAGCTCGAGTAATTGATAATGAGATTAAACGTCCGCTATCACGTGAACTATTGTTTGGTAATCTTAAATCAGGTGGTTCTGTTACCATCAACGTAACGGAGGAATCAACCAGTCTAGAATTAGAATGTGTAGGGGAAGCCCTTGTTGAATTATGAAACAAAATCACTGTTTTATAATGAGTTCCTTTACAAGCTAGTTATAAAGAATCATCTGGCTTGTATCTTTAGAGATAAAAATCTAAACAACGCTCGTAATGAGTTGGACAGGATGCAAACTCAGCTAGACGACGGTGCTGTGATTGTGCGTACAATTGGTAGTAAAAATACATTTGTAACTCCAGATGATTTTAACACGGCAAAGATAGCACTAAGTTTGTTTTCCTCTTTTAAACATGAGGATTACAAACTTAGAATTGAAGGTGCTAGTATGAGCATCTATACTAACAGTATCTCAATCATTGATAAATTGTCGTCTCGTATATGTATTGCAGAGTATTGGCAACCTAACAAAAAACACCTATGTAAATTAGATAAAAACGTTATTCTTGTAGAACATGCTACAGGGTTTGAATATAGAGTTACATTGAATCACCGGTGTATTGATCAAAACTTTTATAATTGGATACAAAAGAACAATAGTAAAGTAAAAATAGGCCGTATTGCATTAGAAGCTGTAGAGAAAGGCTTTGCACCAGGTTTATATTTTTACACTAGGGACGAAAAAGTATTACAATTGATAAGTTTATTGATCGGACACAACTTTCAGACCGTGCAAAGAATTGTTAGTACGCAGGATCTGGATAAATAATAGTATGCCAAGTAATAGTATAGAAATTTTAACAGCAAACACACATCCAGGAGACGATGTCGTAACGACAGCTACTGGAGACAAATTCAAAGGTGACGGTTACTACGGACGTAGTGACGGTTTACACACCGTACAAGTAGATCTTAACGGATTTATCGGAACAGTAACTATGCAAGGAACACTTGCAACTAACCCAGTAGAAGCTGACTGGTTTACTTTAGTTTTAGACTCCGGTAAACAAAGTGTTGACACTACTGGGTTAGTTACAACTCAAAGCATTACCTCTGTAGAATATACTAGTGTTACTACTAACACTAAAACCTACAATTTTACTGGAAACTATGTTTGGGTAAGAGCATATGTTAGTAATTGGACTGCCGGTACAGTTAACAGCATAAGATTAAATCATTAAGGGCGACATAGATGGCAAAGCAAATAATAAATTTAGGAACAGGCGAATTAACCGGAGACGGTGAAAGCATACGTTCAGCCCTTGATAAAGTTAATGATAACTTTGACGAAGTATATCCTCGTGTCGAAGCACTAGAGGATGGAAATATTACATCAGATGTTGTAGGTAGTGTGTTTGGCGATGATTCAACACTACTTGTAGATGGAGTTAACAGCACAATACCATATCCTGCAAACGCAGGAGTAGTATGGGACGGCAATGCGCCTGCAACAGTAGATGTTGCGCTAGATAGATTAGCATCATATACACAAGATTTTGCAGTAAGCACAGATGCACATTGGGCCGATCCTAATCCTGCAGATATAACTGACGCAATAAATAGACTTGCTGCTGCAATATATGCGCTTAACGGTAATACAGGAATTTAATTATGGAACACTTTGTAAGAGTAGTAATGGAAAAGAACAATAATTTAAACGAAAGTTTAGATGAAAGTATTTTTCCAGGTGCAGAATTATTAGAAACAGAACAAGGTGGTTCTGCCTATCATATACCGCTACCAAGATTATTAAGCGAAGAAGAATCAGACGAGTATGCAGACAAACTTGCAAACTTTTTATTTAGTGAAGGGTATGAAGACTTTGACATCGAAGTGTCAACAGAAGATGACAGTCCTGTTGTTGAAGAAACATATGATGACGATGACGAGTTTTACGAACAGTATGGCGAAATGTGGTACAACGAAGATGAAGAAGTAGACGAAGCAGAGTACCAAGGTCGTAAAGTTAAACTTGGCAAGCCTATGCAAGGCGATACTAAGAAATTTAAAGTTTATGTTAAAGATCCTAAGACAGGCAATACTAAAAAAGTAAACTTCGGACACGGCGGTAGCAGTGTTAAAGGTAAAGCAATGAGTATTAAGAAGAATAACCCCGCAGCGAGACGTTCGTTTAGAGCAAGACATAATTGTGATAACCCGGGTCCACGCACAAAAGCAAGATATTGGAGTTGTAGAAAATGGTAAAAAAGTCAGAAGCAGAACAAATAAGAGATTTAGGCAATCGTTTAGCTAAGATAAACGGATTAGATAACACAGAATCAGATGATTATCAGCCAGAAAATGACAGCATCTTAATAGCATCTAATCCATACGGAACTAAGTATGAAGATTTCGTAAGCAAAGAGAGCTAGTATGAAACTATTTGAATTAGCAAACAAAGACGACTTTGATATGCCATACAATGTGGCAAATGATTGTCATACGTATATGAAAAACAATCCTATGTTTTATAGGAAAGAGTACTTCCCTGTTATGGCAAGTATGTCTGATAAGTTTAGAAAAGGGCAGGCTGTAGATTTTGCAGAAACTTTAAAGCCAATGGTTCAACGTGCAATGGAACAGTATTGTGAAGAGTACGGACTAGGTGGTTCACAAGGTGTTTTTACAGAAGAAGACGAACTGAACATTATTGAAGCTATCAAAGAAGACGAAGTAAAAAATATTGAAGAAGGGGAATACTAAATGTTTCTCAAAGAGCTGTTTGAAGCACCATCAAAGAAAGCAGTTCTTGCTTTTGGTAGGTTAAATCCTCCAACTATTGGTCATAGTAAGTTAGTTGATCAAATAAAGAAACATGAAGGCGATCATTACTTGTTTCTTAGTCAAACACAAAAGCCTAAAACAGATCCATTAGACTTTGCAACTAAATTAAAGTTTGCAAAGCAATTCTTTCCAGGCATTAACATCGGTCATCAAAGTGTACGTACACCTGTACAAGCATTAGAAAAGTTACAAAGTTTAGGATATACAGATTTAATCTTTGTTGCAGGCAGCGACAGAGTAGATGGCTTTCAAAAGCTGTTTGATACATACAATGGCCAACCTGATAAAACAGGAAAGATACCATTTAAGTTTAACACATTAAAAGTTGTAAGTGCAGGCGAACGTGATCCTGATGCAGATGGTGCAGAAGGTATGAGCGCAAGTAAGATGCGTCAGGCTGCTGTACAGGGCAACTTAAAGGCATTTGCACAAGGCGTTCCAAATACTAAACTAGCACAAGCAATGTACGATGCTGTACGTAACGGCATGGGCATTAAAGATCGCGCTGATGGATGAGCTACAGGACATAAAACGTCTAGCAGGCGTCGGTGAATTTAGAGGATATTCTGAATATAAGATTGATGAAAATCCTAGCGAAACAGCTGCGGCGCTAAAGAAAAAAGAAAAGAAGATGGGACTAAAGCCAGGAGACCAAGAGTGGTTTAAACTTTGGTTCAGCAAACCTTATATGACAGGTGCTACACAATTTAGGGGCCGTAAAAAGAAATGAAGTTCCAAGAGATATCAGAAGACGGAAGAATCGTAAAAGGCGTTAACACTACAGTTGATGTTGATACTAATCAGATTCCTAAAGAAGCATCAAAGTTTGGCAACACTGTAGACAAAGACGGAGTTCCGCCAACACTAAGCAAAAAAGTAAAAGGTAAGAGTACTAACGTATTGTTTAACTTGGGCCTTTCAGAAGGCAAGTATGCAGACATACATGATGTAAAAGACTTTGATCCAAAGAATTTAGAAATATGGGTTAAAGGCGTAGGCGTATATACACTTGACGGCTTAAAAAATAGATTAAAAACAAGATTAGAAGGCTTTAAAGATAACATGGACTACAATGCAGACGGTGTTGAGAAAGTGTTAAGTGGTACCGGATATGATGCATTTATGAGTATGCTTAGAGGCTACAACGAAGTAATGGCTGCATTAGAGACACCGCAATTCAAACGTAAAAAAACTATTGCTAAACGTAAAGCTCAGTACAGTGAAGGCAAGATGATTGCTAATCCTAAGAATACTTTTTTAACAAAGTCTGATACAGCATATGATTTTTTAAAGATTGGAACTAACTTAGCTAACTTAAAAAGTGTGCCTGACAATTCTAACGTTGATGAACCTGATATTATGATTGCTCCATACGCTGGGCAAAAAGAAATGAAGTATCTTATGAAACAACTTAACCGTATTGGTTATGACACACAAGATGCATCGGGTTATCAAGATGCACACTACGATGACACTCCGACTGGTGGTGAAGCACCTCCGCAAATTAAAGATCAAGGTAAACTAGGTAAAATTAAATTAAATAAGTTACGTAGTGTACAAAAGAATAGAAACTTTCGCAAACTCGAAAAGCAATTAACTAAAGTAAAAGACGGTAACTATAGTCCTTTAACTATTGATCCTAAAGGACGTATAGTAAACGGACATCATAGGTTTGATGCACTAAGACTTATGGGTGAAGAATTTGCAACTGTTAGAATGATTGATACTTCATTAGAAGAAGTAATTGCAGAAAACTTTGCAGACGGTAAAAAAAAGGGTAAAAGCAGACCAGGACGAGTGAAGAAGTCCGGCGCTAGTTGTAACGGAAGTGTTACAGCACTACGTAAACGTGCTAAGAAAGCATCAGGTGAAAAAGCAAGAATGTATCACTGGTGTGCAAACATGAAAGGTGGCAAGAAGTAATGTTTAGTAAACAATGCAAAACACATTTAGAAGAAGTTGGCGAAACTAAGTTTCAGCATATGAAGGGTGCTTTAAAGGCAGCGATCCAATTGCAGTTAGTTATCCCGGCGCTAGTAATACATGGTGTTGCGCCTAGTTTATTTGTACACACCGCAACAAACGTAATGAAAACCATTTTGGAAGATAGACATGAAAATAAATGAAGTAACATCAGTTCGTAATTCAACACAAGTTAACGAAGCATTTCCACTTTTAATACCAGCACTAATAGCTGGTGTAAGGATAGCTGCTCCGTGGGCTATAAAACAAGGTGCAAGGATAATTGCAAAAAGAAGCGTTGCTGCTAATGTAGCCAAGAAAGGTGCAGAAGTTGTTGCTAAAGGCACAGGTACTGTTGCCAAAGGTGCAGCTAACACACTTCTTAAACGTCCAATAGCAACTACTACAATAGGCGGTGGCGCATACGTTGCTAAGAAAACTGGTGATGGTATTGACGAACTAATAAAAAGAGCCGGTGAAGGTATTGATGCTGTAAAAGACGAACTAATGGCTGCACTCGGTAGTGCAGGTTTTGCTAAAGTTGCAAAATTTACCACTAAGTACGGAATACCCGTATTAGCTGCTGTTGCTATACTATACGGTGGCAAAAAGGTTTGGGACTATTTGTCTAAGTCTAGCAAAGAGCAACCAAAACTTGCAACTGAATCACAAAAAGACACACACTGTTCAGACAAGTGCTGTGGTGCTGATACTAAAAGAGAAGATTGTAAATGCTCAGCAGATTGTGAACATTGCAACTGTAATGATCCTAGTGTTGCAGAATCAGCAAGCGCAGGCGCTACTAGCTCAGGTAGTGTTGCTAGTGTAGTAAACCCTACATATGCATATGCTAAAGGAAAGAAAAAAGGCAAGAATGGTTTACCTAAGGCGCCACAAGCAACTAATCCAGACGGAACAGCTAAAAACGCTTTAGATATAAAAAACAATTTAATTGGCGGCAAGGTCGCAAAAAGATAAATATATATTAGTAGGAGTTACTGATGAGAGAAAAAGATTTAACAGAAGGTTTAGGCGAATTAGCTGATAAAGCTGAGCAAGACCACGAAGTACAAATGGCACGTGCCGAGTTATACAAGGCCGCTAAGTATTCAATCAAGTTACACGAGATGCTTAAAGGCGTAAGTGAATCAGAAGGCTTAGAAGGTTGGGTACAAGCAAAGATTACCAAAGCTTCAGACTATTTAAGTTCTGTTTATCATCACTTGGATTATCAAGAAGCTGATGACGGAGCAATGGCTCCTGATGCACTAGATGGTATTTCAAGCGGTAAAGCAGAAGTAGAAGAAGGTAAGCGAGCACTTCCGGAACGTGGTTCACGTGCTAAGAAAAACAAAAAGTATAAAGAATCGTTAGCTGACAAATTATCAGAAGCTGTTGCTAAGTGTTCAGACTGTGGTAACACAAGTTACAAAACACTTCCAGAAGAAAAGCAAAAAGGTGTTGACGGCAAAGTATGCTGGAAGGGCTACAAGCGTATGGGCACTAAACAAAAAGGCGGTAAGACTGTCGACAATTGTGTAAAGGCATAACATGGATTTTCACGCACTTCAAAAGAAACTGTTTCAAATAGAACCAACTGACCCTGCACAGGACAAAGCAAAGCTAATGGCTGATCTTGGTCATGCGCAACAAGCACCAGTTGAAACTGTTAGTAACACTATGTATGAAAGTGCGCAAGTCGCAGAAGGTTCATTGCAAATGGACAGAGATTACAGTGTAAACGACTTTGCTAAACTAGCAGGTGTTACACTAACTGAAGGTTATAAGACTGGAAGTCCGGGACAACTTAAAGGCAAAGATGCTTTTAACAAAAAGAGCAAGCCGGGCGGGAACGAAACGCCGCATCCTGCTAGAGGAAAACTAGTTGGTGAAAAAACAGATGAAGCTCCTGATAGTGCATATGATTCCTTTAAAAAGGGATATAAGAATTACAACAATTTTGGCACTGTTGGTCTAGGCAAAGATGACCTAGCAAAAAAGGCAGATAAGACATTTGGCGGTAAAGGTAAAGATAAACCAACTACAGGCACAACTAGTGTAGCTGATAAGTATTCAAGTTCTATACAGAACATACTTAACGACCCTGCACTAAAAAAAGAACTATTAATACTCATTAAAAAGGCAAATAGCAAGAAGATGTATAATTCCGAGGCACAAAAGAACAGAAGACCACAAAAACCAAAGCCGCGCAATACAGGATACAAAGATCTAGAAGCACTACGTACTAGTGGCGCAGGCGGTTCGCATACAGATAAAACAAAAGTTTTACCTCGTAAGCAAAAGTACAAGCAAGATCCTACTCAGGAATCTATCAAAGAAATGCTTTATCGTAAATTAAACGAAAAAAGTTCTTGACAAACCCTTCATAAGACCGTATAATAGTATATAAACTACTAAAGGAGAATCCTATATGGGAAGTCGTGTATTCGGTGCCGATGAAAAGGCAAAATTAGAAAGACTAGTAAATGAAGGCGTAACAGTCTATCAGGAAGTAGAAGACCTTACAGCAGGTCTAAAAGATACAGTTAAGGCTGTAGCAGAAGAGCTTGATATTAAACCAAGTTTAATTAACAAAGCAATTAAAATTGCACAAAAAGGTGATTGGGAAAGAGTTTCCGATGAGTTCGACGATCTTGAAACATTAGTCGTAACTGTCGGCAAGGACAAATAGTTTGCAAGCTATTAAAGACTTTTGGAATAATAGTCTTGCATCTGATCCAGTCGCACACTACGCAGAGATGTTAGGTGCTGTTGCTGTTATTATAGGTAGCTCTATATTAACATGGACAGTACTTACTCCAAGACCAGATATCTTCATACCGTTCTACTTTGTAGGAAGTTGTGCAAGTTTCTTTGGAGCATATAGACGTGGCCTACCTTGGGTATTAATACTTACAGGTTGGTTCATTATGATGAACATCATAGCTCTTAGTAGACTATATATTATATAACGCCAATAGCAATAGCTAGGCATGTAGATGGTTAAGTTGGCCATAAGCAACGAAGGAGAAATAATTGAGCTACGTAGACGCACTATTTGATCGCGACTCTGACATCATCAGAGTTGTAGAACGCAAAGACGGTAAAAGAGAATACCGTGAATATCAAGCAAAGTATACTTTTTACTATAAAGACCAACGCGGCAAGTATAAAAGTGTATACGGCGACCCACTGAGTCGTATTGTTTGTAAAAACACAAAAGACTTTCGCAAGGAAGTTGCTATTAACAGAGATAAGCAACTATTCGAAAGCGACATCAATCCAATCTTCCAATGTTTAAGTGAAAACTATCTTAACCAAGATGGTCCTAAGATGAACATTGCCTTTTTTGATATCGAGACTGACTTCGATCCAGAGCGAGGCTTTGCTGATCCTAGTGATCCGTTTATGCCTATTACTTCTATAAGTGTATATTTGCAATGGCTTGACACAATGGTGTGTATTGCTGTTCCTCCTAAAACACTTACTATGGAGCAAGCAAGAGCAGAACTTGAAGGCATTGACAATGTAATGTTGTTTGAGAAAGAAGGCGACATGATCGACACTTTCTTAACACTAATCGAAGACGCTGATGTACTTAGTGGCTGGAACAGTGAGGGTTATGATATTCCTTATACTGTAAACAGAACTAGTCGCGTACTAAGCAAAGATGACACACGTAGATTCTGCTTGTGGGGACAACTTCCTAAGAAGCGTGAGTACGAAAAGTATGGCAAACTAAGTCAAACATTTGATCTAGTTGGGCGTGTACACTTAGATAGCTTGAACTTATATCGTAAGTACACATATGAAGAACGTCACACATATCGATTAGATGCTATTGGTGAAATCGAAGTAGGTGAAAAGAAAGTTGCATACGAAGGCACACTTGATCAGTTATACAACAATGACTTTCGTAAGTTTATTGAATATAACATACAAGATACCGCACTACTAGACAAACTAGACAAGAAGCTACGCTTTATTGATCTAAGTAACACTGTTGCACACGAAAACACTGTGTTACTACAGACTACTATGGGGGCTGTTGCTGTTACTGAACAAGGCATTGTTAACGAAGCACACAACAGGGGCTTACAAGTTCCTAATAGACAAAAGCGTGACGACGAAGCTACACAAGCAGCTGGCGCATATGTTGCTTTTCCTAAAAAGGGTTTGCACAAATGGGTTGCGTCAATGGATTTGAACTCACTGTATCCTTCAGTGATTCGTGCATTAAATATGGCGCCTGAAACTATTGTTGGACAGATACGTCCAGAGATTAGTGATGCTCGTGTACATGAAGACATGTTCTTAAAGAAGAAGAGTTTTGCTGGTAGTTGGGAAGGTCGCTTTAGTACAGAAGAATACGAAGCTGTTATGGAACAACGCAAAGACATTGCACTTACTGTAGACTTTGAAAATGGCCAAACAGAAGTAATGAGCGGAGCAGAGATATACAAATTAGTATTTGATAATCATAATCCGTGGATGCTTAGTAGTAACGGTACAATCTTTACTACAGAGTTTGAAGGTGTTATTCCTGGACTACTAAAACGTTGGTATGCTGAACGTAAAGATATGCAGAAGATGTTAAAGAAAGCAAAAGATGCAGGTAATGCTGTTGAGATCGAGTACTGGGACAAGCGACAGTTGGTTAAGAAGATTAACTTGAACAGTTTGTATGGTGCTATTCTTAATCCAGGTTGTAGATTCTTTGATAAACGTATTGG
>MEHZ011574438.1_pt1 | contig 17892 bp, 20 predicted proteins | sample 897221 | NCBI WGS metagenome assembly MEHZ01 (sample SAMN05514161, study PRJNA337945) | marine metagenome | isolation source: marine surface water | place: Arctic Ocean | collected 2007-12-13
CATTTCGGCTGCGACCGGGTTCGCGCCCACAGGGCCAAAGCCAACATCGAGTTACCCATAGGGATCACCGGGGATGGTGTTCTCGCGCATCATGGCGATCTAACCGCTCAGCGTCAGCATGGGAACGTAACGAAGCCTGAACTGAAGCGAGTGCGACGCTGCTTGCGGGTGGACCTCGCTTGGATCAAGGTATTCACGCATAGGTTGACCCCAGTTCGGGCAGTCATAGCCTGATCTGGTGAGCGACCTTCCGGTGATCGAGTTCGAGGTAGACGGACAACAAGTGCAGGTTCCTGACGATGGCTCATCGTTGCTTGGCACCTTGCGAGATCATCTCGACAAACGATCGGCTAAGGATGGGTGCTCGCCCCAAGGTCAGTGCGGATGCTGCACGGTCCTGATCAATGGTCAACCTCGGGTGGCCTGTGTAACCCCCACCCGGCGGGTGAAGGGCCGGTCGGTCATCACGCTCGAAGGTTTCAGCCCTGAGGAACGGGCTCGATGGGGCGGGGTCTTTTGTGCCACGGGAGCAAGCCAATGCGGTTTCTGCACGCCTGGAATCATCGTGCGTCTAGCGGGGCTCGAAGAGAAGAAGCCCGACGCCTCCAAGGACGACGTACACCTGGCGCTCGCCGCCCACCTGTGTCGATGCACCGGTTGGCAAACAATCGTCGACGCCTGGGACCAGCGAGACGTCGCCATCGACAGCACCCGAGATCTCGCGGCGGCGGCTCAACGAGCCGAACTCGAGGGCCGTAACCAACAGGCTGTGTCTCCAGCTGTTGCCCTGGGTGATGGCGGATTCGCCGACGACAGGGCGCCTGCTGACGCTCTAGTTGCTGTGCTGAACGAGGCTGGCGCATGGGTCGTGGGCGAGTCGCTGCACGAAGCCCGCACGCTTGCTGGCAAGGTCCAAGGCCGACGAACGACGCTGGAATCAACCCATCCAATTACGGTGCCCGACGGCGACTGGGCAGCGACGCTGCAGACCAGCTGGGTCGACCCGGCGTATCTCGAAACCGACGCTGCATGGGCCCTTCCTGGCCAACCAGCAGTCTCACCCTTGTCCAATGGCGGCGCCTTTGGCGGCAAGGTTGACTCGATGGTCACCACGGTGGCCGAACATCTCGCCAACGAGTACGACCGCGCTGTGCGCGTGCTCTTCAGCCGCGAAGACTCGATCCGCCTTGGCGCCAAACGCCCGCCCGTGGCCGGCGCAGCGAACGCCGATGGCACTGGCGTGTTGCGTGTGGTTGCAACACCAGGCATCGACGAAGCCATTCACGCAGTCGCTCCGGGGATCGTCATCGAACAGGTGCAGGTGCCGACCGAACTCCGAACCTCGGCCGATGTCCGGGGCGCAGGTTGGGTCGAAGCCGTGGCACTGGTGGCACTCGCTACCGGCCAGGTCGGGCGCGTTCAGCCACCAGCCAGCGGGTGGGCCGAAGCAAGCATGACCGACGACGACATCACCGTTCGTGTCGGAGCGGGCCAGGTGCTCGACGAAGTCGTCCTGCGCAGCTACTGCATTGGAGCCGCCCATATGGGCTACAGCCTGGTCATGGGCGAAGCACTCGCAGTCGACCAAGATGGCATCGTGCAAGATCTGACCGTTCGCTCCTTTGGTGTCGTCCGAGCCTCTGACACACCCACGATCCATATCGAGATCGTTGACGAGTCCGGCCCTGCTGTCAACGCCAGTGACGCGGTGTTCGCCGCTGTCGCCGCCGCGACAGCGCTGCACACCAACGCCTCTACCTGGCCCCACGCCTAACCAACGACTCTTCAGAACAAACCGGTGCCTGGCACCGGTTCGTTATCAGCAACATCAGCCAGGATGCAGCTGCGATTGCACCTATCCGCGGTGAGCTCCAGGCAGTAACCTGGCGACGTGACGAAACCATTGGGTCCTTATACGCCGGTCATGAAGGTCGGTGACTGGGTCATCTGCTCTGGCCAGATCGCGCTGCAAGACGGCACGTTGCTTGATGGCGGCGTCGGCGAGCAGGTCACGTTGGCTCTGTCCAACATGGCTGGGTTGCTCGAGAGCCAAGGTGCATCACTCAGCGATGTCGCCAAGACCACCGTGTTTATGATCGACATGGATGACTACGCCGAAATGAACACGGCGTACATCGCCGCATTCGGCGACCATCGACCAACTCGATCAGCCTTCGCTGTCGCTGGGCTTCCCGTTGGCGCCCGCGTCGAGATCGAAGCCTGGGCCTACGTAGGAGATAAGTGACATGGCCGGAACAATCATCATCATCGTCATCTTGCTGTTGGCTCCTGTCGGCATCCTTATGAGCAGCACCGTATTTGTTGCCGTTTTCAGCGCGTTTCTGAACCGCGACGTCGACATCACCCACGCTGGCGGCGAACTTCTGGAACTGGCCGAAACTGGTATGTCCGTCAAGCCCGAGTGAACTGGTCAAATGAAGAGCGCGGTGCACCAATATCGTGCGGCACGATCCTCGTTTGCGTTTAGTCGATGTCTTTGGACGAAAGCGTCCTGGCCGTCATTGCAACGGCCACCGCAGCAACAACAAACGGGATCACAATCGACGCCCATCCGGCCCGGTCAGCCAGATTGATCGGTACATCAGTACCGCGCTGCAACATGGTCTGCAGATAGCTACGCAGCGAGAGTCGAGCCATACCGCTGCTGAACCGCGAAAGCACGTTCTCCCAAAGCACGAGATAGAGCAGGCCGAGCCATAGGCCAGCGGTAAACCGGGCGCCCAGGAACAGATAGATGCCGCTGTACGCGAGCACGCCCAAGACCGCGGCCGCTGTCGCTGGGATGACCAGCGACCCGAAACCAGTGATCAGCGCTGTCACCAGAACCGGCACGATGACGACCGGTAAAAGTGTTGTGACCACCGCGCCATAGGCGGCAACAGCCAGGTGCCATCGCGGCACAGGTTTGAGCCATAGATAGACGAGCAGCCGATCCTCAACCAGATTGCCGATCATAGGAGATGCCAGGATCAGCGTCGCGAGAGGTATCAGCAGCGCGATTGCGTAGTTGCTGAGTAGACCGACGCTTGCCTCTTCGAGATCGCGAGCGTCGACCGCGGTGCGGGTGACGATCGCCAATACCAGCGAGATGCCGCCAAGCACTCCCAAGCCGAACAAGCGACCTCGGGTCAACTGACCTCGCAACAACAGGCGGAAGTACGTCGGTATGGATTTCGCCGCAGTGACCGTCGGCGTGCGGGGTTCTAGAGCATTCATCGTCCCACCAAATACCTGAAGACGCTTTCGAGGTCATCGTCAAGCGGTTTAACCTCGAAGAGGCGAGCGTCGGCCGCCTTCGACAACGGAGCGATCATTTGGGCAAATGACGTGATGTCGCTGGTGTCAACTTCGATCTGCTGGCCATCGAAGCGCACGCCCTGCACATTCGGCTGACCAACGAGGGCAGCGGCAAGGCTTCGGGGCACATCACTGGTGATACGCAACCGTCGCGGTCGGTTGTCCATGAGCGCACGGATCTCGCGGAAATCGCCTTGGGCCGCGAGGCGGCCTTGGGTGATCACTACAACATTTGAGCCGAAGCGCTCTACCTCTTCGAGCACATGGCTCGAAACAATCACGGCGCGGCCTTCGTCACCAAGACGGTGAAACAACTCGACCATGTGCAGCCGCTGCCGAGGGTCAAGGCCACTGAGCGGTTCGTCGAGCAAGATCACTCGAGGCTCATGCACAATGGCCTGAGCAAGCTTGACGCGTTGGCGCATGCCCTTGCTGTATGTCGGCAGTCGGCGGGTGTCGTCAGCATCAAGTTCGACCAGTGCGAGTACCCGACGGGCCTCTGTCTCGGCGTTCACCACACCTTGGAGCTCAGCGGAGGCTCGCACAAACTGTAGCGCCGTGGAATGTCCGAAAACAGCCTCTTGCTGAGGCGCTAAGCCGATCTCGGCGGCGATCTCAGGGTCCTTACGCGGGCTCTTACCCATCACGGTAACGGTGCCGCTAGACGGCAGGGCCAAGCCACACAACATGCGCAATACGGTCGATTTGCCAGCGCCGTTCGGTCCGAGCAAGGCCGTGACCCCAGCGGTTACAGCAAAGCTGACATCGCTAACGGCCACTAAGTCGCCAAACCATTTCGAGACTCGGTCGACGACAACCAGTGCACCCTCGGGCACTGGCAGCGGCGCTCCGTCGGTGGGAACTTGGCCAGCCAATGGCGGCGGCGGCATTGGGGTGGCTGCGGGCGGACCCGGCAACCCAGTTGGCGGCGGAGGAGGTGTGCTCATCGGTCAACCTCGACTTTTTGGTAGCGCCACCAGGTGAGGGCGAGGAAGGTAACGGCGTAACCCACCGCCGCCAGCACGACAAGCGTGCCCGAAAGCCGGTCGATCGCTAAACCATTGAAGGTGACGTCATTCAGGATGTGTTGCCACGCCTTGCCTACCAAGTCGGCAGGCGACAGATACATGACCCAGTCGGGACCGTCGGCACCTTCGGTCAAGATATTGGCAACAATGGTTGGAACAATGAGCGACGCAATGATCGAGACGCTGGCGATACCCCACCGCTTCGGTATTGACGAGACGAAGATGCCAAGGCCGGTATAGAACGCAGCGGAGATTGCACCAGCAAGAAGGGCGCGACCCATCAGTTCCAAGAAGTCGAGTAGTCCCCCCGGCCCCGATCCAACAAGCGTGTATGCGATCACCAAGAAAACAATCGGAGCGACCGTGACCAAGAGCATCACCGCAAAAATGGCAATCCCCTTTGCCAAGACATATGTCGTTCGATTCAGTGGCGACGCCAGATACATCGCCAGCATGCCGCTGGTGCGGTCGGTTGTAAGCACACCCGGCGCCGCTGCTGCGGTGAACAGAAATAAGGCGAAGCTGGTAAAGCCGTAGTAGTCCCCGTAGCTGAACAGATCATCAAGGCTGAAGTCCGGCAAGAACGCTGACAAGCCAACCATCACGATTGCGGGCAAGAACGCCAGAATGATGGTGAGTGCCGGCACGATCTTGTGCTTGCCGCCTCGCTTCAGCCCCAGCGCCCGACGCACGCTGTGCACCGCAAGGCTGCGCACCGCCCAGCCAACACCCGAGCGTTCACCGTCATAGGAGCGGTAGCCCAAGTCATGAATCTGGCTGCTCATGGCCGTGCCGCCAATGCAGCTGCGTCGTTTGATTCCAGGAAAACGTCTTCGAGTGAGATCGTCTGATCGCCAAGCCGTCTCATACCGACCTCGGCCCAGGCAACAACGTCGCGGATGTAGTCGTGGATCCAATACGGATCGGCGCCAGGTTGCGGTGGTGCGTCCACCATCAGTCGGCTGCCCACGATGTCGACGACCAAACCGGCTCCACGCAAGGTCGCTGCAACGAGTTCGTGGCCGCCGTCGAGTTCGACCATGACGCCGGTTCGGTCACCACGCATCTCGTCAATGTTCCCGCTGCGGATGACGACACCGTTTGAGATGATCACGACGTGATCACAAATGCGTTCGACCTCTTCGAGCAGGTGTGACGACAACACCACGCTGATGCCGTACTCGTTACCAACCCGATGAATCAGTTCGAGCATGTCGTCGCGCTGCACCGGGTCCAAGCCGTCTGTTGGCTCATCCAGCAGTACGAGGGCAGGATCATGAGCAATCGCTGCGGCGAGTTTCACGCGCTGACGTTGGCCCGTCGACATGGTCCCGATCGGGCGAAACCGTTCTTCGCCCAGGCCAACCAGCCACAGGGCATCACTGGCGCGTTCGGTGCTGGCCTGTTGAGGAAGGCCGTGAAGCTGGGCCATATGCCGCACCAGATCGGCGGCCTGTACGTCGGCCGGCAGATGGTGGTGCTCGGGCGAATAACCAATTTGCGCCCGAACCTCGGGCCCTGCAGTCTGCGGGTCGTGGCCGAGCACCGTCAGCTCTCCCTCATTCCGGGGTTCAAATCCGAGAGCCAGCGACAGCAACGTCGTCTTACCGGCCCCGTTCGACCCCAATAGGCCGGTGATCCCGGCGGGAAAGTCAACAGATATGTCGGTCAGTACATTGGTCGAGCCGAAGCTTTTCGTAACCCGGTTTGCTGAAATCACCGCTGGGCGCACAGGCTCCCCCCTGGGACCGAGGGTAGTCGCAGGACTGCTCATCCATTGATAGTGCCCTGTGAACAGACAAGTTCACATCAGGGCTAACCCTGATGTGACCAACACCCGGACCAACGGGATTACCAGACGACCACAAACCACCACTTCACGACTCCAACGAGGCGGGGCGGACTGAGAGTGACTAAAGATCGAGTTGCGCAACCACTTGAGCAACACACTCGGCGAGCGGGTTCGATGTGTCAACAGTGATGTCGGGGTTGACGGGCGGTTCATACGGTGCAGAGATTCCGGTGAACTCCAGTATTTCGCCGGCCCGCGCCTTGGCATATAAACCCTTGACGTCGCGGGCTTCGCAGACCTCGATTGGTGTGTCCACGAATACCTCGATGAACGAACCTTGTGGATGCAGCGCCCGAACCGCGTCTCGGTCGGCAAGGTACGGCGACACGAACGCTGTCAAGACAATCATGCCTGCGTCCTGGAAGAGCCGGCAAACCTCGCCGATGCGGCGAATATTCTCGGTGCGGTCTTCGGGCGCAAAACCCAAGTCGCGGTTCAAACCAAAGCGGATGTTGTCGCCATCGAGCACATAGGCAACGACACCCTTTTCGATCAACGCCTGTTCGACCGCAAAAGCCAGCGTCGACTTGCCGGACCCAGATAGCCCAGTGAACCACACGGTCCGCGACGAGTGGCCCAGGTTCTTCGCCCGGGCAGGACCGTCGACATGGCCTTCGGCTCGCACGATGTTCGCCGAGACCGGCTCGGGTCGAGCCGTCTCGTCAGCCATCGAGGAAGCCTCGACTTGTCATGAGTTCCAAGATCTGCTCGACACACTCGCCGATGGGCTGCACCGACGTGTCGACCCGCAGATCCATATCGGTTGGCCGGTCATAGGTCGCCGATACACCAGGAAACTGGGGAATGTCGCCGCGATCGGCGGCCTCGTACAGGCCGTTTGGATCGCGCTCTCGGCAAACCTCGATGGGCGTGTCCACAAAAATTTCGAGATAATGCTCGGTGCCGATCAGCTCGCGAGCCTGGCTGCGCACCGACGCCTTAGGAGCGGCGAGCGCTGCGATCGAAATCAGACCCTGCTTGTTCATCAGCAGTGCCAGTTCCGAAACACGTCGAAGGTTCTCGGAACGTTCTTGTGCGCTAAACCCCAAGTCACGACTGATACCCAGTCGGATGTTTTCGCCATCGAGACGGATGGCTGTCTTGCCTAGGTCAAAGAGCCGGCGGCTGAGAGCGGTCGCAATCGTAGACTTTCCGGCAGCACTAAGGCCGGTGAGCAAGATCGTGCATGGCTGCTGACCAAGACGCGCCGCCCGTTCGGTCGCGGTGATGTCGGAAACCTGGCGAGTCAGGCTCGCTTCAGGCACCTGGTCCCATGACGAGGACACACCAGTGATCATGCCTGCGGCAACGGTTGCATTGGACATGCGATCGACCAGAATAAACGAACCAGTCTGGCGGTTGACCCCGTAAGGATCGAAGAGCAGTTCGCGATCACTCGTGATGGTGCAGTGAGCAATGTCGTTCAGGGCAAGCGACCTGGCTGCTTCGTGTTCCAGCGTGTTGATCTCGATGCGATATCGGATCGAGGAAACCGAAGCATTACTCAAACCGCTGGCCGACTGCAGCACATACTGGCGGCCCGGTTCAAGCTCCGTGTCGGCCATCCAGACGACCATCGCATCGATGTCATGGGAGCGAAGCGGTTGCTCACCGGCCTTCACAAGCAGGTCACCGCGACTGACATCGATCTCATCGGTCAACGTGACGGTCACCGCGCGCCCGGGGCCAGCAACATCGAGATCGCCATCAAAGGTGACAATGCGGTCAACGTTGGACTCGAACCCCGATGGCATCGATGCAACACGGTCACCGGGTTTCAACATGCCAGCCGAGATCGTTCCGGCGAAGCCACGGAAGTCCAAATCTGGCCGCACGACCATCTGAACGGGCATGCGGAAGCGTTCAAGATCAATGCCAACTTCGACGTCGACCGTTTCGAGATGCTCCATGAGCGTTGGGCCGCTGAACCAGGCCAAATTGTCGCCTGCATCAACGACGTTGTCGCCGAGCAGCGCAGACATGGGTAAGAAGTAAGGATCGACAAGATCGAGTGATTTGGAGAAGTCGCGATAGTCCTCGCAGATCTCGTTGAAACGAGCCTCGGACCAATCAGCGATATCCATCTTGTTGACAGCCACAACCACATTACGGATGCCCAGCAGGCTGGCAATAAAGGTGTGGCGCTTGGTCTGGGCCAACACGCCATACCGGGCGTCTATCAGGATGATCGCCAGCTGGCATGTTGATGCCCCCGTGACCATATTGCGGGTGTACTGCTCGTGTCCGGGTGTGTCGGCAATGATGAACTTGCGGCGAGCCGTAGAGAAGTAGCGGTAGGCAACATCGATGGTGATGCCCTGCTCGCGCTCTGCCTTGAGACCATCGGTCAGCAGCGCCAAGTCCGGAGCCTCGCCGGTGGTTCCCTGGGTCGTCGAGTCAGCCGTGAGTGCGGCAAGCTGATCTTCATAGATCATCTTCGAGTCGTGCAGCAATCGGCCAATAAGGGTTGACTTGCCATCGTCAACGCTGCCGCAGGTCAAAAAGCGCAACAGGTCTTTGCGTTCGTGTTCGGCCAGGTAGCGCTGGATGTCGGTCGCTATGAGCTCGCTCTGGTGCGACATTAGAAATACCCGCCGTTCGCTGCGTTCACTAACCAAGTTGCTCGCTGGGCTCGCAACCCGCCCGGGGACTGTGCCATTAGAAGTACCCCTCGCGCTTCTTCTCTTCCATGGAACCTGACTGGTCGTAGTCGATCACCCGGCCCTCGCGTTCAGATCGGGTTGCAAGCAGCATTTCCTGGATGATCTCCGGCATGGTGTCAGCGGTGGACTCAACCGCACCAGACAGCGGATAACAGCCGAGGGTGCGGAAGCGCACCGACTTGATCTCGGGCTCCTCACCAGGTTCGAATTGGAAACGGTCGTCGTCGACCATGATCACGACACCATCGCGATTCACAACGGGGCGAGGCGCCGAGTAATACAGCGGCACGATCTCGATTTTCTCGAGATGGATGTACTGCCAGACATCAAGTTCGGTCCAGTTGCTGATGGGGAACACGCGAATGCTCTCATCCTTGTGGACGCGGCCGTTGTAGAGGCTCCACAGCTCGGGCCGCTGATTCTTTGGATCCCATCGATGGTTCTTGTCGCGGAAACTGAAGACGCGCTCTTTTGCCCGAGACTTCTCTTCGTCGCGACGGGCACCACCAAAGGCAGCGTCGTAACCACCAGCGGTCAGCGCCTGTTTGAGGGCCTGCGTCTTCATGATGTCGGTGTAATTCTTCGAACCATGATCGAACGGGTTGATGCCCTCGTCGATACCTTCCTGGTTCGAGTGCACGCGAAGTTCGAGACCAAGTTCAGCTGTGACCCGGTCGCGAAACTCAATCATCTCGCGAAACTTCCACGTGGTGTCGATGTGCAGCAGCGGGAACGGGATCTTGCCAGGATGGAATGCCTTGCGCGCCAAATGGAGCAGCACGGACGAGTCCTTGCCGATCGAGTACAACATCACAGGTCGTTCGAATTGCGAGACGACTTCGCGGATGATGTGGATGGCCTCGGCTTCGAGTTGCTTCAGGTGAGAGAGCCTCAACTCGGGGGGCAATGTGGCGACAGCCATGAGCAGCCTTCTGTAGACAGAACTGCTTCAGGTTATGTGCGCTTCAACCAATAGTGCGGGGTTATACAAACCAACGCGATGGCTGTGCGGAAGCGACCATGCGAGGGTCAGGTTCCGCTGCTTGACCGGCGATGCCGAGAAGCGTGATTCCGAGCGGTGTCCATGCTTGTGACTCGCCCTCCCTGCCCGTTGTGAGTTCCAACTCAGATGAACCTGGCGTGACACGGGCGGTAAGCAATGCACCAAGAATCGCGGAGATCAACGCCTCGCTTAGCTCGAGGAATGTCCATCCAGAGCGCAAACGAAGGCCGAACAAGGTCAGTGCTTCGCGCAGAAATGGAATAAATGCGTTCACCGTTGCCTCTTCGGCCTGGCGCGCTGCTGCCTCGACGCGGTCGTTGCGTGCTGCGTCGAGCGTTGACGCGAGTACAGACACATAAACACCAATTGGTGTCTCGGTGAACGTCGTATCTTGGGCTGTGGTCGCAGCCAAACGGACCAACTCGCGCAGGTACCAAGTCAGATCTTCAGGGGTTGCTTCGACCCCGATCTTTTCGACCTCATCGAGAACACTACGCACAGGCTCAGCCAGTGATGCGACATCGAGCGCCGGGCCGACCTCGGTGATGTCAATGATGAGTTCTTCGTGAAATGCTCTCTGCGGATCAAGGTCGGTCTCACCGAACACTCGGTACGCCGACGGGCGCGGAACACCAGAGCGGTTGATTGCCTCGGCCAGGGTCACTCGGCCAATGCCGCCTGAGAGCCCGGCTTCGCTCAACATCTCACGACCAGATGCAAGCAACGCATTCCTTGCCTGATCTCTTGTGAACTTTCTCTTACTCATGTTCTTCACACAACTTTTTGCGCCAGGCGTCTATAAGGCGATTTCCGCATCTCATACTCAGCCCATGTAGAGGAAGTCTCTCATGCGGGAGCGATGAAATCTAGGAGACCTTACGACTCCGAGAGCATTTTGACCTCCGTGAATACCCAAAATTGGTTATTAAATGGTTCAAAGAGTCTAGAAACCGATGCAGTTTGGTAAGAGACCGTTACCACGACGAATAGGCGCCCCGAAACGGGTGAAGGCTCGAAAAGGACCTCGATAACTACGCCTTCAGTCCCCAACGGGATCGCATCCTGCATCAGACGTCCTATGTCTACTGAAGGGTCCGCAGCAACGGCGCGCGCAGTTTCGCGCGCGATGTGAGAAATGTTGAGCTGTGCATAGGCCACCAGGGCGACCTGAATAACCGCAAGCATTACGACGATCACAAGCGGCACGATGAGCGCGAACTCAACAGTTGACTGCCCGCGCTCACCACGACGCCTCATGCCGTTAGCGATGTGATCCGTGACAACACCGTGTCGAAGAGCGCCCCGATGGCGTCATTACCTTGGGCCCAGCCAACAACCAACATGGCAATACTCCCAGCCGCAAGTAGCACAAGTGCATATTCGGCGGTCGTCTGCCCACGCTCGATGGCCGATATGCGCAGCGCAGAGGTGCAGCTACGAGAACTCGCAGACGCAGGACTCCACTCGTCATCGGCTTCACCGATCTGGTCGCCCAGCCCACTTGTGCGGTGCTTCTGATAGCTGTGATTTCGTGAACGTAAGTACATAGGTGTTCCTTGATCAGAGTTGAGCCGCCAGCGGCGACACGTCAAGGGGAAGCAACAATGTCGAAACTCAAAATGGTGTCGATTACCACCGGCACAACGGTGACCAACAAGAAGGCTGGCAAGACGCACGTGACCAGTGGGAACAGCAGCACCACGGGAAGCCTCCGCGCTCTTGCTTCAGCGCGACGTCGTCGTTCCGCACGAGTGTCAGCCGCAAGCTGAGCCAGGTTGGTCGTGATCGGGGCGCCATATCGTTCTGTCGCAATGAGGGCAGCGATGAGCGGGCGGACCTGTGAGCCCAGCAGCACTGGCACCTGCTCGAGAGCGTCACTAAGTGAACGTCCGCCTGCGACCTGACCACTACACCACGCAAATGCTTCGGCAATATCGGCATCGGACCACTCGCTCACTTGGCGGACAGCATCGCCAACCGTGTTCCCACTGAGCAGCGCCACCGCAAACAAGTCGATGACATCACCAAGTGCGGCACCAACACGATCCTGATCGTCCAGCCCTCTACGACGACGGTGCAGCATGGTACGGGCCCACACGCCCACGGCGACAACGATCGCAAACCCGATGTTGACCAGGCCAATTACCAATGCGACAACAACACCAACACCGACAGAGCGATCCAGGGATGGGTCGGCAGGCTGGCGAAATCTGGATCGTATGTATCGTCCAATACGTTCGAACCCTGATCGTTGAGATGGCGATGCCAACGGTGGGCCCACTAGCGGTGGGCGAGGCACCGGCCTGCGTACGACCGCTACTACGCCGACGATCGCGGGAATCAGAATGAGCACTGCTGATGCTGCTGTCATTGAGGCGACCGTCGACGAATTATCGCGGCCATCCAAAGCCAGCCAACAACACCGAGCACAACAGCGACAACCAGGCAGACCTGACCCGATGGTTCCTCGGTGAGAAACCGCACAGTTCGCTGACTGCCGATTGCGTCAATCCCGAGAAACAGCGCCGGCATCAGGACAAGTGCCTGCATCGACACCGCCGCCTGCGCAGATTGCGAACGGATCTCTGCAGTCAGCGCAGCGCGATCGCGCAGTGAATGGCTGACCCCATCGAGCGCCCGCATTGTGCCCGCTTCGTTACGACTCGCCAGTGCCAGCGCTGCAGCAACGATGCGCACCTCCGGGCGCGGGATCCGCTCGACCCACGCTTGCAGCGCGAGCGGTGTTGGTTGACCGCGACCGACGCCACCAACAACGACGGCCAGTTCGCCGCCGACAGGTGATGGTCCGTCAGCCGCTGCCTCGCGAAGTGCCTGCGCAAGCGACGCTCCACTGCGCAACGAACGCCCGATCATGTCAACGACATCGGGTAATGCCGCAACGAGTCGCCGGGTGCGCCGCCCAGCCCACTGGCGAGCAACAAGCAACGGGACCGCGACGACCGCTGCGCCCATAACAATGCTCTGGGCCATACCGACCAAAGCCAACACCGCACCGCTGATCGCAGTGCCGAACCCGAGCCAGAGCACAAGGGCATTGAGGTGATCATCTGTGAGATCAGCCTCGAATGCAAAACGGGCGAACGGAGCTGGCAACGACGACCGCTGCCAATACGACCCCAGCCGCGGGTGCAGCCGAGCAAGAGGCGGTGCTGGGCTACGCCAACTCTGAACACGACTCGCTCCAATGGGGTCAGACATGCACGCCGTCGCCGGTTGAAGTGACACCAAGAAACTCGCCGTCTTGCATAGCCCAACCTTCATCGTGGCCGCATCTGTAGATCGATTGGACTCGACGCTGGCCCTGTGACCCTCGTTCAAGATGCACCACAAGATCGACCGCCGAGCGCACGTGCTCACGGACAACCTGGAGCGGCAAGTCGACATCAGCCATCAACGTCATTGCTTCGATCCGGCGCAACGCATCGAGCGGCGAGTTTGCATGGCAGGTCGACATTGAGCCGTCATGGCCGGTATTCATTGCCTGGATCATGTCGAGCGCCTCGGCACCTCGGACCTCGCCGATCACGATGCGGTCCGGGCGCATTCGCAGTGCATTACGCACCAGTGCGCGAATGGAGACCCGGCCGACGCCTTCAGCATTGGCTGGCCGGGTTTCGAGCCGAACCGTATGGTCACCAGGCAGCCGTAGCTCCGCGGCATCCTCTATCGTGATGACCCGCTCGCCACGCTTGATATGACCAGCCAGCGCATTCAAGAGCGACGTCTTGCCTGATCCTGTGCCACCGCTGACGACGATGCTCTTGCGTCGTAACAAGGCGTCGACCAGGAAGGCTTCGCTATCAGGTTCGCAGAAATCACCGAGCTCGAATGCCTGCTCTCGGAACCTCCGGATGGTGAGATATGGGCCATCGACCGCCAACGGCGGCACCGCAATATTTACTCGGCTTCCGTCGGCGAGCCGAGCATCAACAAACGGCGCCGTGCGATCGACACGAAGACCGAGTGGATCAAGGATGCGGTCAATGACGATGCGCAACTCGTCGCCGTCGATAAGGACATCTGTGCTGATCATGGATCCGTTGCGTTCAATCCATACTGGCCCTGGACCGTTGACCATCAGCTCGGTTGTGTCGCCATCTTGCAACAACTGCTCGAGCGGACCGAGCCCGAAGAGCAGACGTGATACCCGTTCGGCCACTGCTGCCACTTGGGTTTCTGCCAGCAGTGGGGCTCGAGATTCGACATACCGTTCGATCATCGACGTGTCGACATGGCCATCGAGTTCGACTAGCTGCCGATGCACTTGGCGAGTTATGTCGTCGAGAGGGTCCTGTTGCGTCATGGCCGTCGCACGCTTTGCGCAATCCACAGGTGACCGAGGTCATGCAACATCGAGCGGCACCCGCCCGAGCGCACGTAGCAGGCTGCGCGGGAGTTGGGCCGTAGCCAGACCCGCATCGAGACTTCGAGCGATACAGGCATCGACCGCGATCTGAGCGACGACCGGCGCGCCCGTAACCGCTTCGACGTCGGCTCGCCCGAGGCTTCGACCCCGCTCTTTTACCACCACTACCGCCGTCGGCGTGAACGAGCTGACTTGTGCAGCGCGCAGGTTCAAGAAGCACTCGCGGACAACCAGCAGCGATACGGGTGCCCCGTCCACGAACTGGCGGCAAAAGTCTTGCTGTGAGCCCACGACCCCACAGTCGACAATGACCCGCCGCTGCGATATGCCGAGAGCCTGAAGTAACGGCGCAGCGTCGGCGGGAAATGACCCAGCCCCACGAGGCACAATCGTCAGATCGGTTCGCACCGGACGCTCGATGCGAGCAAGTGCTGCTGCGGCTGGCTCGGGCATAGCGCACCAGTCCGTTATGCCAGGCGCGGCGTCGGTCTCGTCAAGATCGTTGCCCCCAAGCAAAGCTGGGAGGTCGCCGCACAGATCAACGAGAACGGTCGGCTCTGCTCGTTCAATCTGGGCGATCGCCAACATCGCCGCCACGCTGGTGACGCCGACGCCACCCTTTACTGACCACACCGCGATCGTCACGGTCGGCCTCCCTACATGTACATCGCATCGAGGGGGAAGCTCAGACCTGCGGTCAGTGCCGCGAACTTAGCCCACCGCTCTGCGCCTCGCAACCCCCAACTGAGTCGTCTTGTTTCGCCTGCGCAACCCGTTTAAGCACGGAGCCAGGCAACCCGTTTAAGCACGGAGCCAGGCAACCCGTTTAAGCACGGAGCCAGGCAACCCGTTTAAGCACGGAGCCAGGCAACCCGCGACTCGGGTCGCTCCGTCCATCGGTTCTTCTTTCATTAGCGCTGCCTTTCGCAGGCGTGAGCGCTGAACGACCCCGAGTCCGCACCCCCACTCAAAATGTTGAGACCGCTGCCGCCGCAGTAATCCGAAAACGAGTGCGAGACAGACCCACGTTGGCCTCCCGCAAGGACCAGTGAGGCGGAGTGCGAACGCATCCGGGCCTAGCCCGAGGGAAAAGGAGAATGGCGGAGGTGGACGGGAATCGAACCCGCCGGACGAGGATCACTCGTCCCAACCGCTTTGAAGGCGGCGGAGCCCACCAGGTACTCGTACACCTCCGTGGTGGTTGCCAGACTCTACCGCCTGGTAGAAACCTGGACTACCCGGACTACCGGGAACACGAGAAACTGCCGGGGCCCTAGATCTGGGAGCTCGAAAACAAGGTTTCGGCGAGGGCCGAGCCCAAACCCGGACTACCCCTAGACGGCGAGCAGGTCGCGGGCGCCAGTGTCTGATGACGGGTGGCGCAGCTTTGACATGGCACGAGCTTCGATCTGACGAATTCGTTCGCGTGTCAGATTGAAGTGTTCACCGACCTCTTCGAGGGTGCGGGGTTCGCCACGATCGAGACCAAAGCGCAGCTTCAGGATCTCGCGTTCGCGCTCATCGAGTGGGCCAAGAAGGCGATTGATCTCATCGGGGAGCAATGCAGTCGCTGCAACCTCGAATGGCGATTCAGCGCCGCGATCCTCGACAACGTCACCGAGTTCAGCATCGCCATCTTCACGCAGAGGCTCCGACAATGAGAGCGGTTCGGCAGCGAAACGAAGTGCCTCGGTCACCTTGTCTTCAGGCATCTCGACTTCGGCAGCGAGCTCAATCAGCGTTGCGGGTCGACCGAACTTCAGTTCAAGACGGGCACGTGCTTTTTGCAAGCGCGCCAAGGTGTCGCCAGCATGCACCGGAAGCCGGATGGTCCGGCCGGTGTTGGCGATACCACGGGTGATCGCTTGGCGGATCCACCAGGTGGCATAGGTCGAGAACTTGAAGCCCTTGCGCCAGTCGAACTTCTCGACGGCGTGCATCAGGCCGAGGTTGCCTTCTTGAATCAGGTCGAGCAAGGGGAGACCCGAAGCCTGATATTTCTTTGCAATGGACACAACAAGCCGCAGGTTCGACTGCACGAAAGTCCGCTCGGCGTCGTCGCCGGAACGTACCTGGCGGCGCAACTCGCGCTTACGTGCCGCTGTCGGCTTTTCGTCTTCATCGAGTTCGGTTCGAGCGGCCGAACCCTTTTCGATCATTTGCGCCAGACGAACTTCGTCGTCTTTGGTCAGCAGCCGGTATTGGCCGATATCAGTTAAATAAAGGCGTACGAGGTCTTCCTCGTCTCGCTCCACACGCTCTTTGGCCACAAGCACCCCTGCAATTGAGTCCAGCAGACGGACGTAACGCCGCCTTGTTTGCCACGATAGCGAGGCAGCTGGGTGGCCCAACGTTACCGCAATTGCAATCTGTGTGGAAGCAGAAATTTGGCATGTTTCCGCCAAATCTCGAGGATATTTTTTACCGAACTGGCGAATAACCGTCTACCGAGCCACCAAAACCAAATTGATAGGCGTGTCTCATTCCCTCTACACGCTCCATCTGTTGGACAGACAACTCATCGTTGCAGCAGCTCTGCCAGGGACACAGGCTCTGTATTGCTCCACAAAAATTGCCGCTGGTCTGCGTTCTTGTCGATGTCCAAGCGCGACGCCACCCCTATCCAAATGACTCAGCCGGAAGCCGAGTGGAACTGGGCGCGCACCCCTTGCTTCAGCGCCACCAAGATTGAACGTCCAAGTTCAAACCAGCGACTCCGAGCCCTGATCGCGGCCGCTGCTGATGTCGACCGAGCCTTCGCGACACTCCGCTACCACTATTGCCGACGGCGATGTTGTTCTCGATCTTGGCACTATGCCCGAACGCTTTGAGGTCGGCCCCGAGGGCACATCGGTCACGGTTAATGCAGCCATGACATAGTCACGACTCGCCGAACTACCCGGGCCTATCGGGCAGGCCGTTGCCAACCTGGCGTCGCTCCCACACGTCTCGGTGGCGGCTACCACGGCAACCGCCACCCATGGTTCAGGCGACAGAAACGGGAACCTTGCAACATCATCTGATCCTGGGGGTGGCAGCGGAGCCGTGCACCGAGCAAGGACCGACACCTGGTCGGTGGGACGAGCGACTTCCTCACTTCCGCGCAGGCGCTGTGCCCAGTGCTGGCGCAGTGGTACAGAGTGAGTTCTTCGTCCACCGAACCAACGCGACCCGTGCCATCGCCAGCCTGCAAGCGACTGGGCCAAGCGTGGCTGCGCATCTGATGGCGAGCGAGATCCGCACCATGCACGCCGACGACCTGTGGCTAAGCCCTCAGTACGACCGCGACTGCGTAGCTTTTCACTTCACCTGGTATCACGACACGTCATCGGCACTGGCGATGGCCCGACTTGTGACGAAGGCGTTAGCGCCGTTTGCTCCCCTCCCCTACTGGGGCAACGTATTTGACCCAGCCCAGTTCGACTTCCCCGTGCTCTAGCTGCGTCTGGGCGACGCGCAGCATGGCTTTGCCTCCAGGGACCCAACGGGTATGTTCCGCAACGCTTGGTTCGATACGGCCTTCGGATGAAGACTCGAAACAACTAAGAAACAAACAATCCATCGACACCGGGCCGGCCGCTATATGTGCTCAACTACCACGGTGCGCCGAAGCCTCGCCCTGTGCCTCGTGATCCTCAGTC
>MEHZ011558839.1_pt1 | contig 17878 bp, 10 predicted proteins | sample 897221 | NCBI WGS metagenome assembly MEHZ01 (sample SAMN05514161, study PRJNA337945) | marine metagenome | isolation source: marine surface water | place: Arctic Ocean | collected 2007-12-13
AATTTAACGAGTGTGATTCTTTTCACGACGCTTGTTGGCAACGAGTGGCCTTCGTAGCGGCAGGGGCGGCGGTGGCGGTGGCGGCAACGGTAGGGTTGGACGTGGTGGCGGCTGCGGTGGAGGTCGCGGCAACGGTGGGGCTGGAAATGGTGGCGGCTGCGGTGGAAAGGGGGGCTGCGGCAAGTATGGCTGGGGTGTGGGCCGCCACCCCGTCGGATACGGCGGAGCGGGCGAGGGCGGAAATGGGGGCGATGGCGGCGGCGATCGCACCATCAATACCGCGGTATTGGTTGTGCGATTGCTCAAGCGCACGGAGGCGGCGCTCGCGAATGTCGTCTTGGGCCCTCTCGGTTTTGGCGTCACGCGTCCCTTGGCGGCCAGCATGGCCGCCGGAAACGACGGGTGCCCATCGCGTGCAAGAAGAAAGCGCACGGCGACGGCCGTTCCACCTAGTATCAGAAGCAATACACAAAAAAAGAGACAGAAGCGACGACATCCGTTATTGGGAAGCGCCACACCATCGTCGTCGTCGTCTTCGTCGCCACTCGTGCCATTGGCCGTGAGGCAGGCATAGTTGCCACTCGCGCGTCGTGCGCCGATTTGAACAGTGGCCGGCTTCAGATGGAATCGTGCGAGGGCGCAGGGCGAGGGCGATACCAATGCCGTGCGTTCCTCATTCTTTGCACCGTGTCCAAAGGACCATCGAAACGCCGCTTGTGAAGCGGAGTGTGTTGGCATCTCGCAACACACAGTCTTGCGGCATGTGGCCTGCACACGCTTGCGATTTAGCGAGACTGCACTGTTCCCTCACAAATGGATTTCCACGCGCTGGGGCTCGATGCGACCATCGAAACAACGGCGCTGCACGATCCGCTCACGTGCAGCGAAGACTGCTGTCAGATGGTGACACGCACGGTTAGGACGCCCGCGGGCACCCGCGTGCCGCTTGTCTCCGTTGCTTCCACGACACTGGAAGCACACAAAGCACAATCAATCCCAGCAGACGCGGTGGGGCCGTTTTACGCCGACCCTCTCGACTCTTCCTCGACGGACGACATCTACGGAGATGACGCCTCCTTTGCGGCCGCGATTGCGGCCGAAGAGGCCTGCATCGTTGCGAATGAGGAGTGCGAACAGGTCACGCGCCTCTGCGTGCTGGCCGTGCACTCCACGGGAATCAAGCAAGACGACTGTGTGCTACAGGCCGTCCTCAAAGGCTTTGGTGACGGGGCTATTCCAACAGTGTGCTACGACGCCCTTTGGCACATTCCACCCTCTTGCAAGATTTCGGTCAAATCCTTCAAGGCACACGGCATCCACTACCGCGATCTGAGAGCTGGGGGCGAGCCTCCAAATCGCGAAATTCTCACCCTGATGCAACTGCTGCTGCGGCTCGCAAACAGTGGCGCCAGGCTCGTCATCCACAATGCCAAGACTACGATTCGTATGCTCAAGCAGACGGCTGCGCAGCATGGATTTGGAAGTCAGTGGACCTTTCCTTTTCAGTACACGTGCATGACGACACCCTCGCGGCGCATTCTCAACCTGCCGGCCAGGGCCAACCCCAAGGCCCTCGCGGTGCCCACGGAGCGCGACGTGTACCGCCACCTGTACAAGAAACCATACGACGAGGAGGAGCCGGACGCGACGTGCATCTCGGAGCTTGCGCGCACGTGCACGGTGACGCGAGACAATTTTGTAGCCGGGGTGGGTCGCGGATGGTGGGCGTAGAGGGGTCTTCTTTAAAACCAAAAAAAGAGTACACACACACACACACACACACACGTGCCCTTTTGCGCTCACTCTTCGTCGCTGTCGCTGCGGTTGTCACCGTCGACCGGGTTGCCGGGATATCCGGCTTCGCCGCCCCTGCTTCCGTCGAGTGCATTGCCGGAATAGCCGGCTTCGCCGCCACTGCTTCCGTCGAGTGTATTGCCGGAATAGCCGGCTTCGCCGCCCCTGATTCCGCCATTCTGGTTTCGAATTCGGATCCAGCGCTGATGGCGGAAAGTGGTCGTCCACAAATCGTACACCTGCTCCGTGAAGACATTGCGCATGCTGACCAGCCGCAGCGATGAGTACCGCTCACCTTCTAAACTTTCCGCCCACACATTTTGGGAGTGGTAATCCCAGGTGGCCAGTTTGATGCCGGAGATTTGAAACGCATCTTCAATCCCCCTTTTGGGAGTGACGCCGGGAATGTCACTCCCAAAAAGGCCCGCGTCGAGAAACTCTTGGCCCAACTGCCGTGGAATCTTCCACGAGAAGCGGACCCTCGTGCACGGCAAGTTAATATAGTAGAAAAATGGCAACACGTCGACGGAAAAACTTGCACTCCTCAGCCAGTCGGCGCACATGCCATCCAGTCGATGCTGTGACAACAGCTCGTATCGCCTGATCTGCTTGGAAACTGTCAGAAATTGCTGGTTGAATGCCATTGAGACGTACTCGTGAACGTGCCGAATGTCCAGCGCGCCCTTGAGGAAAAACTGCAACTCCATGCGGCTCATTGGGCCTAGATCGGACGTATTCGTGCTGGCGATTGGCGACGTCGGGTCCGGCGCCGATGGCCTCAGCATCAGCTCCAAGGCTGTCTGAAAAGGCGTCTCCCCCGGAGGCTCCTCTTCGTCGTCGTCGTCGTCGCCGTCGGTGTCGATGATCTTCGGAAGTCTCACTCCCTTTTTCTCAATGGTCCTCTTCAGATGTTCCCACTCCAGTTTGGACAGCTCCACGGTGCCATCCCTATGCTTCTTGACGGCAGTGGACAGTTCAGTTTGCGATGACACAAGGCCCGTCTCCAGCACACGACGCAAGCGGTCGGACGATGCGGTCGGGGTTGTTTGTGTATTGGTATTGGCACGGATTGACATTGAAAAGCGCGTGTTGTCTCGTCTTGCTTTACAATCCAGTGGTTTTGGTTTATTCACACACGCCTCCTCATCGCACACGCACACACACACACTACCGTCACACGCAGAATTAAAATCCTTGTGCTCTAGCACGACTTGAGCAGCAGGTCGAAGGTGTCCATGGGCTTGGCAAAGCTCAAGCAGCGGCCGATGACGCGCTCCGACGTCGGTGACGCAATCTTCACCGCAATCCGGCGAGGGTTGCCCTTGCTCCGCTTGGCTGCGCGGCCACCGTCCTTGTTATCCTCGTTGTAGAAGCACCACTCGAGCATGTCGCCTGGGAAGACGGGCGTCTTGGAGTTGTTGAGCATGGTCACCATGCCGCCAATGGCCAGGGTGAAGAACTCGTCCGTCTGCGGGCCCACGCCGTCGTCAATAGGTCGGACCGTCTTGGATCGGCACACTCCGGCAAAGTAAAAGTTCTTGGCATCGTCATTGGTCAGGCACGCGCAGCAGCCGATGACGGGCGTCGCCGTCTCGGCGGCGACATAGTTGCGAAAGGTGGCGTTGCGCGCCTTGCGGCTGAGGCAGATCATGCCCGGTAGCACGGTGGCCCACTCGTGAAAGTGGGGCTTGAACTCGACGGTGTCGCCGCCCGCGGCGCCACCGTCCAGCTTCTCCGCCTTGACGGCCTCCGGAAGCTGCGCAAACTCGTACGAATCGACGAATGAGTTGATCACAACTTCGCCGATGCGCGACACTGGCTGGTAGCCTTCAAGCTCAGAGTGCCTCAGGCGCGAGTCTGCCGGCCCCTGCACCGACTGGAACTGCGAAAAGGCCATGGACGCATTCATGTTTGACATTGTCACAACGTGTAGTCAGTGACTCAAACGTACACGCGGCTGTGTGCTCGAGGGTTAGCGGGACTGTGTTAGTCACGCTCTTGTTACGTTGCGGACGAGCGAGGGTTTATCCAGCAGGCCCATCGGTCGCGCTTGAATGGTCATCTCTTAAAAAAACGAGCCACGCGCGTGCGCGTCCACACACACACACAAACACACACACACATACACGCACGCGCATGAACGCCGACGATGCATGTGTAGACTCTTGCACGGAGAGACGATTCTCGTGGTGCTGGTCTAGGGCGGTCCGGCGACAGCAGGAACGGCCTTTGGCTGCTGCTTGTTGATGGCTGTAATGGTCGCGTCCTCCACCGTCTTGACGTACCGCGGCACGACGCTGGTCGTGGATGGACCCCTGACGCCCGTGGGCGCTCCGTCAGAGTTCTTGACAACCGCCTTGGACTCCTTGTTCATAAAGCAGCGCCACATGCGATCCGGGTCCCACCAATCAATTTGAACATTGATGTTGAGCGCCATAGAATTGGGAGCCGTGCGCACGCCAATGGCCGAGCCCGTGCCGGGCATGGACCCTCGCGACGCCGACGTGTCGAGCACGTTGCCAATGCACCAGCCGCCGACAATGTACTCGCCGCCGTTGACGCCGAGCCGCAGGCCCGTGCGCGACTGGTTGGGTACGCGCACAAACTCGTCGGGATTGCTCATCTTGTCGTTGCCGAGCACCTGCTTGCCATCGCGGCCAAAGCGCAGGCCCGAGTAGTTGATCATCTGCGACGAGGTGGCCAGCTGCACACGAAAGTTGCACAGACGCGCACCCTCCGTGCCCTTCATGGCATCCTTTGCATTGGCGTCGAAGCCGACAATGGATGTGGAGTCTACGAGGTTGTCGCTGAACTCCGTGTCGCGCGCCGCGAGGTACTGTTCCAGCAAGTCGATGCCTGGCTGCTGGGGACTGCCGTTATTCGGCGCCACCTTGTCGAGAAAGTTGGTAATGGCACCAGTCGGAGGGGTGCCCCACCAGCAGTCGGCGACGATGACTACAAAGACCTTGTCGAGGGGCATGGTCTCCAGCGACGGGTCTCCGGTCCAGGAAGATCCAATCGCGGGCCCTTGAATCCTCACATTGAAGAGCTGCCCATCTCGGCTCTGGAGCTGCTCGTTGCTCAGCGTGTCGCTCGGGTCGTCCGTGCCGAGCGAGAGCACGATGCCGTCGGGGCGCCAGTCGGTGAGGCCGCGCGACTCCATCAGCCGCTCGAGAAACGCAAAGGCCAACTCGTCGCCCGCGGTGCGCGAGACGTGAAAGGGGTCGACACCCTTGCCCGTTTTGCTACCCGGAATGGTCTGGGGAGCAGCACTCTCAGTGCCCATGAGCAGGCCGGTATCCACGCCCTTGCCGCGCAAAAAGGGTCCCTGGTCGCGCGCAAAGATGCCCTGCTCAATCTTGCCCGCCTTGGCCGCCTCCGAGCCCTTCATGCCCAGGCTCGTGCACAAGTCGGGCATGTTGAGCATGCTGTTGCCATTGAGCACGTTGTAAATCTCCGGTCCCACCAGGTTGGCATCGCCGCCAGCGATGGTGCGCTGATCAGTGCGCGCCGCCGCGGCCGCTTTGAAGGAACGCATCATGCCCGACTTCCAGACCTCGTTGCCTCCCGATGGGTTGAACTGGCCCGTCGGGATCGCCGTATCAAACGTCGTGCCGAGGTTGATGCCCTTGTTGCACAGCACATTGGTAAAGTAGCGCTGCAGGTACTCGAATGAGCACAGCTTTTGGAAGCGCTCCGTGCCCGGAATGCCGGGCGAGTAACCGCTGTTGATGGCCATCTGGAAGCCATAGTCGTAGTTAAGGCCCGCGCCCGCGTCCTCGTTGAAGCCGGTGCGCGGGTCGCCGGCGGAATTGTGCAGGCTGGCGGAATTTCCGACGCCCGCCTTTTCAGAGGAGCGGCGGCCGAGGATAAAGGCCAGCTTGGTGGCGCGCAGGTCGTCGGTCTCGGTGATCACATTTTGGAGCGTTGTAAGTTTAGCTTCGCCATCGGCACGGGGCGGGCGGCCGAGGCCCATCATGTTGCGCTCGCCACCGAGCGGGCAGAGCCTGCCAAGCAAGGCATGGGATCAGAGAGTCTCACAGGCACACTGGGGCGGACGAATGCACCTCGCATACGGTATCCCGATGTTTGACCCGCGGTTGTTGCGGGCGAAAAAGGGTGCGCCCGGGTTGACACCGGCGATGGGGTCGCCGACACTGGTCTGGGCGGGGGCAATCGAGCCGCCCAGCGCTGGAGGTGGCGCATTAGGCGTCTTGCTGCCCCCAATGAAGGGGTCGTTGCCGGTGGGTATGGACATGCTCATATCACCCCAATCCTCTTGACGTTGTACCGATACAGACACACGTATGCTAGCAAAGAGTTAGCGGCGAACCACTTATCAGCCTACAGTGAGTGCGCTTCAACCTGCGCCAGGCGCGCCGTTGCCAGATCAGGAACTCTCGACTCGTACGGCACATGCACGAGCTCTCCCAAGGGCACGAGCGTTTCCGCTTCGATTGCGAGCACTGCGCGCTCATACTTGCAATACTCGCAGACGACGATGCGGTTGGCGTAGTCACACCCAAGTTTATCGAGCGGCAGGTGCCCATTTTGAAGAAGCGCTGCGAGTAGCCGCGCCATGCGCACCCCCGCCAATTCGGTATACTTTGGCTGATTGAGGGTCACCGCCGGCGCAAGCAGGCGCAACCGACCCTTGGCAAAAACCCCGAGGTGCCCGGGAGCCTGTAGCAAGGGCGCCTGATCGACCATTGCCACCTCGGGAGTGTCGCTTACAATGCAGGTGCTGCACCAGCACGACGCATCGTCGCCTTGCTCCTCGAGCCAGCGCAAATCGTCGCCCTCGGAAACGGCGTGCTTCATTAGCCACTCACCCACGCGACACAGCGCATTATACCTGCAGCTGGCCCACGAGACGTCTTCGACAATGGCGGCGTTTTCCGGCGTTTCGTGACTCATGCGCTCGAATGCATCCTCAATATCTTGAACCGATGCCGAAATCCACCAATCGTCCTTGTGATTCGCCGAAGCCTTCATGGCGTCATTGAAGGCCCTCCGAGTCCGCAGCGCGCGCATTGCGCCGCCATGACCACGCCGTATCAGCCCACGCAGCCACGTTTTCATAATGTCGGCCTGGGCAGCCGACGTGTTTGTGCGCCGCTTGAGCTGACGCTCGGTGAGCCTTCGCTTGTCCAAAAAGTCGCGCAGCGCGCACGCCAAGGCGTCGCACTCGTCGCGCGCAACATCGAGCACGACGCGCTCCTCACGCACACACTCTTCTGCAAACCGATGGCACGATTCGATAATCTGACGGCGTTCCTCGAGGACACCGTCGTGCGAGTCCATGCTCAGTTCGGACACCTCCCACATTTTCGTGGCCACCGTCTGCACGAATGCGACCAACTTGGCCATGGCAATTGGTAAAATCGGAGCCAGACGTTCGGGCGCAACCGCGAGCGTCGTCTCGTGCAATTGGCGACAGAAGCTCACCAGCGCGCGTGAAACGCCCTCGGCCATGGACACGCGGGTATTTGGAAGCGGCCTCACCGGAAAGTGCACGGTTACAAGTGGCTGCTGCTTGGTCAGCAGCTGCGCTCCGTAGCGCTCGAGACGGGCACAGATGCGCTGGTACTTTTTCAAAATTTGGAGCTGCTCCTTTGCAAAGCAGACTCGAGAAAGCAAACCGTGCTCGGTCCAGGTTTGAGCGCGGACTTGCGTATGCGCAGCCTCAAGGACTGCTTGAATCCACACTGTGGATTGTGCATCCTCGGCGTCTGTGCTTTGGGAATCCTCTGCCATTTCCAAAGTGTCGCACTCTTTGGACCAAAACGGCAATGTGGGTGGGGACAGGGGCGCACAGCGAGTGAGCCCCATGGGGTGCGAAACGCGACAATGGGCACACGCGGTGGCTCTTTAGCGCGTTTGGCGCGCAGAGATGTAAACGCGCTCCAAGTGTCAGTATCTAGACGCACACTCCGCAAGAATTGCACACACACACACCACACACACACACGCGTGCTCGCATTACGCGTTGATCACGCTGGAGGCCTCGACTGCGTCAAAGTCGAATGCAAAGGGGGCGTACAGCGACCGCTGGGGGTCGGTCAAAAAGACGCGATCGGCAATCAAAAGAGCCTTGAGCGTCTTCTCGGTGCGGGCCAGCTCCTCGGCGTAGCCAAAGTACCCTCCGGCCCACCGCTCCTCGGGACCGACGATGGCCCTGACGCCCTGGGCTAGGCTCGTCGCCTGCAGCAATGCCGCGTCAGCCTCGGCTTCGGGATTACGGTCGGGAATCCGCGGCGGTCCAGGGGCACGTTGCGCGTCGGTGCTCTCCAGCCACTGACGCGGCGTGGGCGGGAGCGCGTCGAGGTAGTAGCACATGCCACTGCCCGCGGGCGGGCCGCCCGTGGACCGCACGCGAATCATGGTGGCCACGTGTCGACGGTATTGTCCCTTCCAGCCATGCAGCTCGCGCGCATTGATCTCGTCGACGTTGCCATCGTTGCACGCCTCGGGGTCGTCGATGCCAATACCACGCAGCCGCTCCCGATACTCGTTGGTGCTCATTCCATTGTCCGTGTAAGGCACGAGGCGCAGCTCGGCATTGAGGTGTGCGAGCTGCTCGCGCGCTTCCGTGGCCTGTGCCTCGGGGTCTTCATTCAACAACCACCACTCGGGGTGGAGCAAGTAGGCGCGCACGTGCGCGACGGCGTGTTGCTGCTCCTTTTGCTTGCCCGCCTCGTCGCGCACCGCCTGCTCCATGTTGGCATGGTAGGATTGCACAATCGCCAGCTGCGCCTCCAGCTGGGCAATCACGCCATTCCATTGCACAGCGGCCTCCTTGCCCCGCTGCTCGGCAATCTCGAGCATCCACGCCTTGGACTCCTCGGGTGTCCTTGTTTTTGCGCGCAGCTTCTCAGTCAACCAGTCCAGCGCTTGGTCGGCATCCTCCAGTGGATCCTCCTTGAGGTCCTTGGTGTCCCCGAGCACGGCCGGCGATAGCTTGAGTGTCTTCGGAATCACAAAGACGGGTGACCGGCCAATAAAAGGCTCGGGCGGAGAGAATGGGAGCGAAGGCGGCTGCGCCTCGATTAGTAGTGGAATAGTTGGATTCTCGGCCTCCACCGCGAGGACCTCGTTGACAATGTCTGCAAACACGTCGCCCTCCTCCGCAAGCTCCCGGAGCGCCCTTTCCAGGCCACCTTCTTGGTAGCCATCAAACACTGGACTGGCGTCGCGCTGCAACTCGTCGACGATTAACATCTCTGCCCCGGCAACCTCGAGAGACTCAAAGATGTTGTGTTCACGAGCCTCCAACTCGGCGCGTTCTCTTGCGCGCTGCAACTGTGCGCCGATTTGAAACTCGGCAACCGGATCCGTCTCGACGACTGGCACCAAGGGCACACCAAAGAGATCCTCGACCACTTCATCGTCCACATCCGCCATTTCTGCGTCATTGTCAACGGGGGTGGGAGCGCCGTCGGCTTGGACGCGCGCGGTGCGTGCGTCTTGCTGTGCCCTTGAGCGCATCACATTGAGCTTGTCGTAGAGCTTCAGGACGGCATCCTCGCCTTTTGCTGTGCAGCGTTGCATGACCTCACCCATTAGATTCAGCGTCTTGGAACGCGCGCGCATCCCCACGAGGTTTTCTTGGACCCGATTCAGAATGGCACTGAGCTCGTTTCGGGTCTCGTCGTCTTCGGGCGCATTGTTGAGCTTGTCGCGGTCGGCCTTGAGTCTGGTTTCGGTGACGGTGAGTGCCCCGGTTGCGGATTGCATCCGGATCGATGCAATCGACATGGCCTTTAGTCGCCTCTTCACTGCCACCATCTTGTACGCACGCTTTCTGTCTGCATTCATCTGGTTGATACGATCGACCTGGGCCCCTTGCCGCTCTTCGGTGAGCGCTTCGACCACCCGGAAGGCACGGACGAGCGTATCTGACACGGTCTCCTCGGGTTCGGGCTCGTCCTCTCGTCCTGGAAGGACAACCTTCACCTCCAGGTATGTTTCCTGAAGATTTGTCAAGCGCTCCCGCATCGCGCGGATTTCGGAACCCCACGCCTCGCGGTCTGCGTCGTTCAATCCCCCAGCGAGAAGGTCACCCAAGTGAGTACTCAATGCGTGCCGCGGCGCACTTGCGGTGGCGAAAAAGATGCGCGAAAAGGCGTCGGCCGTGGTCTGCACAAGACGGATGTCTTTCACTTCGGCGTCCCATGCCCTACCGAGTACATCGTCCTTGCCAAACAGGAGGACTTGGTTGTCGTACAGGAATGATTTTTGTTGATTGAGGAGCTGCTTGACAATTATGAGCTCGCGCGCATACTGGAATAGCTCGAATTTGCCGTCGGCGACGCTGGACAAGCCAAAGAGCATACTCGTGGACGAAATATCGCGTCCCCCGCGCTCACCCAGCGGCTTTTGAAGAAATTCGAGAGAGACGTAGTGCACCGCCGTTTTCACGTCTGCAAACGTGAGCCCGCCCACTTCCCCTGCCTCGTCCGATCCAACATACCTGGGATTGACCCACTCGCTCATGGCCTTTTGGATTACCTCAAGACGCCCTTCGTAGATGTATTCGGCCCACGCGTCAAGGAAGAGGTAGAGTGCCGGGTGCATTGCGTGGCTGAGCGGGTGTCTATCGGGGTCGTTTTCTCCCAGAACGAGCATCATGGAATCGACGAGTGTATTTCCGTCTGCCTGTAGCCGCAACAGCTGTGGATCGATGACCTTGTAGCGGTCGTCAAAATCGGTGTCGTTCTTGTGAAGCGCCACGGCCCTTGTACGAATCTGGTCCCACACCGCTTCGTTTTGGCCCAGCTTTGTGAGCAACGCGAAGACTGTCACACCGGCCCTGCGGGTCATCGCGTTCACGCGCGCATCCGTTGGCCACTCCGATACGGGCATGGCGCACAAGTCCTTTAGAAACGGCAACGGCCTGTCGCCACTCATTTGGAGAATGCGCTCGTTTTCCAGACGCGTGTTGGCGTCGCCCGTGAGCACACGATGTGTCTGCTCAAGCCACCGAGTGTACTCGCGCACCTTGCGCAATTGGTCGAGCGTGTTGACGAGGAGTATCACCAGCGGCAGTCGCGTGTGTAACTCCTTGAGTTGGTTTGTATGAAAGGTGCACTTGTTGGGATCGTCGGGATTGTTGTCGCACAGAGTCTGAACTGTGAGCTCTGCCTGCTTGGCTCGCTCAAACTCTGGCAACTCCGAAATGTCTTGGTTGGGTTGGAGATAGCTAAAGAGTCGCATGCCCTGCTTCTCGAGTTCCTCCTTGGGAATCTGTGGAATCTCCCCGTCGGCGCGGTATAGTTCTCCGGCGTCGGATGGGGTCTGATGCCCGAGCTTGGCCAAGCCCCAGCATAGCCGAAGCGAGTCGGTACGTAGGGCATTGACACGGTTCTCAATCTCCCCATTCAGAACCGAGGCGTCGTGCAATTTGTTGCGCACCTGCTCGTAGTCCCTGTACATGCATTCCCAGTCGCTCACTTTGCTCTTGAAGCGCTCCAATTCGGAAGCGGTGCCCCCCGCGCGGGTGGTGGTTTGGCGCCCACCAAAGCGCAAGCGGTCTGCAAACCACGATTCGCGCGTGCGCTTTTGGGGTCGCGTTGCGAGCTTCACGCTCTCGTCGTCTTCCATCCCGGGCCACGTCCCATCGTGCGTCTCCCAATGACCAGCAGGGTCGTTTCGGGCAGGGTATACGTAGTCCGTGTTCAGAGCGAGGTAGCGCACCCCACTGCTGCGCTCCACTTTTAAGAAGCGGTCCTTGTGCTCCCAGTACACCGGGTAGTCCTTGAAAAAGTCGGTCCACTCCTTGTCGCATGCGACAACGGCCTGTTTGAAGTCGTCATAATCGAGCGCGACCACGTACAGCGGTGCGACGAGCGTCTGTGACCATCCGCCCTCTCGGCGCGTCTCTTCGTAGCCCTGTATCCGGGTGGATGGGAGTGCCTCGGGCGCGTCGGTGGAAGGCGTGAGCGCCTTGTTGCGAAGCTCGTCGGTCGCATACGCGTAGAACGCTGCCTGGTCCTCTGGGAGCGCCTTGCCCACCTCGGGCGATTCGCGGTTGCGCTCGGCCTCCTGTAGCCGATGCACCCTGTCCCAGACGGCGCGACGTGCCGGAAGAGAGAGTCGCGTCGGGTAGAGCGGTAGGCACGGCACGCGCAGGTCGTGTCGGTGCGGCAAGGACTGCACAATCGTCTTTGCAACGGCAGCCGCCGATCCACCGGGTAGACGAGGAGGATAGGACGCATCAAAAACGACACTCTGCAGATTATTTTCGGTCACGGCCGATCCGAGTACCAGCTTGGTGGGCGTGAGGTGGCTCGGAAGGGCTCCGGGGTAGTTTGACTTGAGGGCCTTTGCCAACTCGGCGTGTAGCGAGGGTGCGTTGTTGGGTTCCGGGTTGGCTTCGGCAGTATCAAGTCGGCGCAGCTGGTCGGTTGGAAACAGCGACCGTCGCGCTCCTTCTACGGGTAGGGGTGGCAGATGGTCGTAAATCGCACGACCAACCTCGGGATTTGGAACCGGTTGTCCGGCAACAAAGTTTTTGGCCCAGATGGACGACGCACTCTTTCCAGCGACGGCATCTTGGTAGGGTGCCGCGTCTTTGTACCGAAACCGGAGCCGCATCGTTGTCTGCTCGTCGTGCCACCACTGCGGTGGTCCTGCACGAGTCGTAAAGCCTGGGTTGGCCGCTTCCGGTGCACCCTGTGGACGCGTGTAGACGTAGTCGTGCACGCCTCGTGCCAGGGCCAGGTCGGCAATCTCAAACACGCCCGCCTCCATGGGAATGGGTAAAAAGGTGTCGAGACCACCCTGACGGGTATCGACGCCAGTGTCGATGCGGCACGAGTAGTAGACACCGCCCGGCTGTTGCAGGCCCTTGTCGTGCGAGGTTTCGAGTGGGCGAAGCGCGCCCTGTTCGTCTTTGCAATGGTAGGCGAGCGCGTCGGCATTCTCGGCCATGTAGCGCGCCATCGCGCCACGAATGGTAGTGGGCGCCAGGTGCGCAAAGGCGTCGCTGTCGAGCGCGTCGCGCCAGGCGCGCCGCGCATCATCGCCAACGGTGCCGGGAAGGCCCCTACCCTTGGCATCGTGATTCATTTTTGTGATAAACTCGCGAAACTGTGCGTCTCCGCGACGACCCGCATCAAGAAACTTTTGGTTTCCCTGGGACCACGCCGCCGCAAAGTCCTTGGATTGGTCCGTCTCTTTGTTGAGAAGGAGATTGGCTTGCGGCATCCGGGTGCGCATGTCGCCCGGTATGAACAGGACTACCTCTGGGTATTGCTGAAGCAGGCGGATGTCCACACTCTCGTTGAGCGTGGGGGGTGGGTGCATCGTGCGCCCGTGTGCGCCCGGCGCGACCACCGGCGCGACCACCGGCGCGTCCTCCTTGATGGTCCGGTTTGCCCGGTTGCTTTCATTCGTTGTAAAGTTGAGATACCGCGGGAGCTGTGCGGCTGCTTCTGTATTGGACGGGGCCTGCCGATCGCTCTTGGTCCGAAAGGCAGCACCCTTGCTTGGAAAGGTGGCCACGTTGAGCAGGGGTTGTGGCTCCCACATGAGCTTGCGGTAGACCTCCGAGTACGACTTGTTGGACTTGGAGTCGCCCGGCCCTTGCATCCCGACATCGCGCACGCGCACGTCCTCAATCTGCCCTGTAATTGCTGTCTCCTTTTGACCCTTGCACGCTTTGGCCACATTGTTGCCGCTTGCAAAGTACAATGGCAGGCCCCTAAAGGACTGTACGAGGCGCGCGTCTGCAAACGCGGGGGCGTCCGACGCAAGAAGGGCGCCCGCATAATTCTGCGGTTCGCCGTCGCCCCACGAATCGTAGCCGCGCACACCGAGCTGCAAACCGTCACGGGTGGTGGCATCGGCGTCGCCGTAAAAGGCGTTTGCGTAGATTTCCACGTCGCTGAGCGCAAAGACAGTGGTCCAGCACACTTCGTCGTCCGAGTCGACGTTCAGGCACTTTACGAGTGCTTGGTCCTGGAGGAGCGTCACATCGACGACCCGTACGCCCACGAGCTTTGCCGGTAGTTTGTCATTGAAAAAGCGCATGCGTGGCAGCGCCCTGATCCGCGCCACGGTCCAATTGCGTGTCAGGTCGTCCCTGCTCGCGACGGCCAACTTGGGCTTGGCCTCACCGGCATTGCCCTTGGTCAACGTGACGCCAGCAAACCCGAGCGTTCCGCGTGTCAACAGTGGAATGGCCGCCCCAGTCTCATTCATGCCGATGCGCCTCTTTGGCTTCGGCTTATTGGGAATGGGCTTGGCAAACTCCTCATTGTGCAGATACGGCGTCATGCTCGGGGTGTCAAACATCTGGTCATTCTTGAGATGCCGAGAGTACATCCATTCCCAGTGCTGCTCGTTGAGGCGCACCGACTGGATCTGCAGCCGAATCGCTCTTGTCGCCGCCTTGGTGGCGCGCACGCGTGCGCGAAGAATGGGCTTGCCCGCTCTATCGCGCAGGATGCGCGAGCCTGTGCCACTGCGCGCGCGTGCATACTTTAGCCTTTGCAGCGCTGGGTCGACTGGTGCCTGCTTGGCGACGCCGGGGTTGTCCGGGTCCTCGACCGGGTTACCGAACACGTCGCGTTCGATTTGGTACGCCCCGCCGCGAAACTCTTGCCCGCCACCATTCTCCTGCAGCGGCGCGAGAAAGCCAACGTTGCGACCTGTCCTTTTGGAAGTGCCAAGCTCCGTATTGGTCTTTGGCCGTCGCAGGGGGCGGATTTTCTGTCTTGTTCCTAGATCACCCGCGTCTTTGATCAGTTGAAGCAGATCCTCGAAGGACAGGTCACTCTTCCACACTTGCTGTTGACCAGTAGTAAACGCCACCCCCGAGAGGTATTCCCACAAGATGTTGCCCCCCTCGCGCTCAAAACCATTGGTCAGAGCCCTGCCAGTATCCCTGGGACCAATGAAAGGATCCAAGTCTTCGTTCCAGTCGGGGTTGCGCGCAAACTGTAGTGGGTCAGTCGCACGCTTCTGGAGGAGCTCATCGATCCAGATCACCCACAAATTGCGCGTTTCAAGCAACGTTCCGGCAAACTTTACGACGTCCTCGTGAATCGCGGCATTGCGCGCACTGATTCGCTGTGCCTCTTGGAACACGGCGCTGCGACCGGCGATAATATTCGCGTCAATACCGCTCCCGTCGTCTTCGATGGCAAAGAGTTCGTTCACGTCCCTTTGTAACAGTTCATCGGTATAGTCGTCCTCCTCAGCGTCAGAGGCCATGGCGGTCTGACTCTGAATATTCACAAGCCACAAGCCGCAAGGTGACACATTCCATAGACCGACGGTTAGGGCTAATTAGGCAGACTTCGAGGACGTGTGAGAGATGACCTGGTGAACGCGTGCGTGGCGCGAATGGCGAGATTTTTCCTGTGTCAATTGTATGGCTGGCCGCGGCGGTGGCTGCCTCATTTCCACCGAGTAGCTGTGTAGAATGTTGAAAACCCTCCTTGCGGAGTGTGTATTGTGTGTGTCTAAGAAGAAAAATGAGAGGATCGCCCGGAATCAATATTCAAGCGTGCGCCGAATGCGGCACTTGCAAGCATGTCGATGGGATTGATCACCAAATCGAACCTGGTGAATTAATCATGGTTCAGCACTTCTATAAAACTGGCATGGGTTCCAAGATATTCATCGAACGTAATTCGCTTTGCTGCGTCAGTCCGACGCTGGCAAAGACCATTCTAGGCGGGTGCACGTCGGGTGGTTGGCCTATCTCGATGAGCAAGCTGGGCCATGCCCAGTACGCAGTGGCACTGGCCATCCTCGAGAAACGGCTCAACGATCGACCGGTGCACGAAATTCACAAGAGTTTCCGTTTGGGTTAGGATATGCTCGGGTTTTTACGTGAGCGTGTACGATTCTTGCGGCAAGTGTGTGTGTGTGTATTTTGCACAAGAATATATACATGGCCTCCTCTTCACGTGACGAGTCTGATTCGCGCGGGAACTGCGTTAGTTGGGCCTAAAGCAATGGCGACGAACGTGTCCAGTTGGAAGGATACAGCGGTCCGAGGGCACTGTGGACCAACCACCGAGATTGGTGACTGCTCTGCTGGTACGTCTGGCAGCTTTGGGGGGTGGGATTGGTCCTCCTGGAGCAAGGCCGCGCACTGGTGCTTGCAGAGGTGTGCTCGGTGTGCTCGATGCCAGTTCATCAGCGTATCACTCGCCGAGAGGGATTGCAGCTGGTTTGCGTCATGCAGCAAGCTCCACGATTCGCCGCGCACTTTCCGCTCAGGCCTCGCCTTGCCGAAGCCGAGTGAGGCGCTGCAGTTCCACACCGGTCTCTCATTCAACTCTTCTGGCATGCGGCTCGCTGGGCCGCGTTCGTCCTGCTATGTCGCGCTGGGGCTACTCTCCGCTCCAACGCATCAGCAATATCGCTCCGAAGCTAGGCAAACCTGGCTCCGCGCGCCAAACGTGGGCCAGAGCGTGCATGTGCACTTCGTTATACGTGCTGGAGACCTGACAGACACGCAGCTTACGGCTGCTCGGAGCGAGAACCGTGAGTACCGCGACATGCTGATGCTGCAGGTAGGCACTGGTGGTGCGAGCGGCCCGGTGGGAGAAAGTCCACCCGGCACGCCGCGCCAGCAGTTTCTCCGCGGGCGCATCGTCGCGTTGTACGGCTGGCTGAAACGCGCGGTCGCCATGTACCCCGACGCCGCATTCATCTCAACTGGAGAGGACGACGTATACGTCATCACGGCACGCTGGGAGGAACAACTGCGATTCGTGGCAGCCGGTACGGTAGGCCTCTCACAAGCGCATGCAAAGCCTGCCATCCGCGATGCTGGCGTGATCCACGGCCTAATGTACTTTGCCTCGATGGACAGCAACACATACACCACTAGTATGACTGGGTACGCCCCGCCAAAGCCAGATGGCAAACATACCGAAGGGCGCTGCTACAACAAGCCGCGCGGTGCGCCCCGCAACGAGGTTGCTGCCGACTGCCATGGACCCTTTCCCTTTCCTGCGGGCCTCCTGTCCTCGATGAGCGCTGGACTGGCGGTGAGCTTAGTCGGTTCCGCCGGTGTCGCGGCCGACGTTGCGCAGCTTGCGAAGTTGGACGACGAAGGAAAGGCAGCGCGCGACTACCTCACCGGAAGCCAGGACTCGTGGCTAGGCTACGCCCTGCACCGCTATATTCCCGATTCTGAGCTGACTTTTGTGATGGCAGAGGAGGGCAACTGGTTTCATGGGAAGCAAGGATGGGCCTTTGCCGCCCCCGAGAAAGCTCCCGCGACCACGTTCGTCTTTCATCACGGGGACCACCTGCGGGTGCACCGCTTGGTCCAGCTAACCAACGAGGTGCCCTCTCCACAGCTCCGGTGCGACAGTGGGCTCGGCGAAGCGAGTGTATTGGCACCGCAGGAAAAGATGTTCAGCCATGTGTCGGCCGGCTTCAAGCATTACCGAGCAAATGTTGGTCATCGTACTGGCCATTTCTGCTACCTGTTTGAGATGCGCAACTCTTCTAACTGATGCGAGCACTCGGTATCCTGAAACCACCCACACCTTTTCTGACAGAGTCCCCATACCCATGTCGGGGCTTGACAGGTACTGAATTGAGAGTGTTATGATTAAGCTCTAAATACCCTCGCCAGTACGGTGCGTGGGTTGCGGAAGACGAAGAGCAGTCGCGCGACTTTTGGATCGGCTCTTCCGTGCTTGCACATTCGGCACTGTGGTGTGCCCGAGGCCAGCAGATGTGCCCACAGGAGGGCTGTGTATGTTGTTCTTCTTTTTTAAACAAGCACTCACTCAAACAAAGTACGGGATCACCATGCTGATCTCAGCGCGGCACATTGGGCACGATTTGATCGCCTTGTTCGAAGCGCAACCGTTGCACAGGCAGCAGTGCCCGCACGGAACGCAGACTCTCGATTTATTCTCCTCCAGGCAAACGACGCAGAGTTTGGAGTCGTCGTCGTCCTTGGGTGGCGTAACTGTAGCAGATCCGCGTCCACCGCGTCCGCCGCGTCCGCCGCGTCCACCGCGGCCACCGCGTCCGCCGCGGCCTCCGCGACGAACCACGGTTGGTGCCGGCACTGAGATCCGAAGCCGCTCCATTAGGTCCACTT
>MEHZ011439798.1_pt1 | contig 17862 bp, 13 predicted proteins | sample 897221 | NCBI WGS metagenome assembly MEHZ01 (sample SAMN05514161, study PRJNA337945) | marine metagenome | isolation source: marine surface water | place: Arctic Ocean | collected 2007-12-13
ATGGGCAGCATCTCCGACAAGACGCGATCGCGGCTCGGGCGCCGGCCGCCCGCGCAGCAGCGCCGGCACCACCCGCCCCGGCGCCGCCCGCCCCGCCAGCCAGCCGCGGCCACCGCCGCCGCCACCGCCACCACCACCTCCGCCGCCACCGCCGCCGCTGCCGCCCCATGGGCCACCGCCGCCGCCTCCCTGTCCGTTCCAAGCCATATTCGGAATTCCTCACCTGTTCGTCCAACGCGTCCACGATCCGAGTGCCCTCTTCTTCGGGCGAACCGCAACTGCGCCGGGTTTCTAAATTGTTCGTCGGGGCTTATATCACAACTTGTTGCAAGGCGTGATCACGCCATGGCGACCCGTTTCCTCGATATTGTCTGCCCCTACGGAGTTTTCAAGCATGTCCGCGATCACACAGGAAGATATACAAGCCGCACTGGCCACCGTTGTCGACCCGGTAAGCGGCGAAGACCTCGTCTCCGGCGGCCAGATTTCGGGTCTGGTCATCAAAGACCGCAATGTCGGCTTTGCCATTGAAATTGACCCGGCTGACGCCGAACGCATGGAGCCTTTGCGCAAAGCCGCCGAGCACGCGGTGATGGCGCTGAACGGCGTTTCGTCAGTGTCAGCGGTACTTACAGCCCATAACCAGGCCCCCGAACAGCGCCAGACCAACACCGCACCGCGCGGTGCCCCGGCGCCAGCCAAACCCGATACTCTCCTCCCTGATGTCGCCGCAATTGTCGCGGTGGCCAGCGGAAAGGGCGGTGTCGGAAAATCAACAACAGCAGTTAATTTGGCGGTCGCGCTGGCCTCCATGGGCAAGCGGGTCGGGATCCTGGACGCTGACGTTTACGGCCCCTCGTTACCGCGCATGTTCGGTATAACTGACAAACCCACGCCGCTGCCGGACAAGCGAATCGCACCGCTGGAGGCGTTCGGTGTGAAAATCATGTCGATGGGATTTATGGTAGCCGAAGACACCGCCATGATCTGGCGCGGTCCGATGGTCATGGGCGCGCTCGAACAAATGATGCGCGAAGTCGATTGGGGGCCTCTCGACGTCCTTGTGGTCGATATGCCGCCGGGCACCGGCGATGCCCAACTCACGATGGCGCAACGAGTCCCCCTCGCCGGCGCCGTGGTTGTTTCAACCCCGCAGGACATCGCCCTGATCGATGCCCGCAAGGGACTCAACATGTTCGCAAAGGTAAACGTGCCGGTTCTCGGGATCGTCGAAAATATGAGCACCTTTGTCTGCCCCAAATGCGGCGAAGAAACCCATATCTTCGGGCATGGTGGCGCCCGCGAAGAAGCCAAACGACTGGGCTGCGATTTCCTCGGTGAGATCCCGCTCGACATCGCAATCCGGATAACTTCAGATTCCGGACAACCGATTACCGCATCCGAACCCGACGGGCCGCACGCAAAGGCTTATCGAGCCATCGCCGAGGCCGTCCTCGCCAAGGTGGGTGATGGCAGCACAAGGGCCGCGCCTGAGATTGTGATGGAGTAAGGCTTCGGGCCCAATCACAGCCGCGCGATAATCAGTCGCGCTTTGTTGAACGACAGCCCCGACACGCCACCTTGTCGGGGCACGCACCCATGTTGAATGGAAGACGCGGGCCCCAATACATGCCCGTATCGTGAGACCGCCGGGCCCGAGTTGGCCGCGCCCCGCTGGCCGCCGGCCCGCTTTGCCCCCCAAACGGCCGGCCCCTAAACTTCCGTCCTGGCGGTTCTCATCCTCCCAAATAAAATGATCCCGGAAGCTCGGAATAGAGTGGTTCGCGCGGGTGTTTATCTCCCCAACAGAACCCTCACGATGGGAGAATTCCAAATGCGTCCGTTTACCTAAGCCGCCAGTTTCCTGTTTGCCGTGTTTTTGCTTGTCTCCAAGGCCCACGCCATCGACCCGGTGTTCAATATCGACGGCCAGGCAATCCGTGGCTTCGACCCGGTCGCCTATTTCACCGAAGAAAAACCCGTCAAAGGCTCGCCCGATCACACCTATGCGTATCAAGGCGCCACGTGGCAGTTCGCGTCGGCAGAGAACCGACAAAAGTTTATCGGTGACCCTGCGAAATACGCGCCGGCTTATGGCGGCTATTGCGCCTGGGCGGTCGCCAATAATTACACGGCAACGATCGACCCGAACGCCTGGACCATCCGGGATGGGAAGCTCTATTTGAATTTTTCGAAATTCGTGCGCGCCCGCTGGGCCTTCGACAAAAGCGGCAACATCGCAACGGGAGACCAGAACTGGCCCGACCTGCGCGACGGAAGCTAAGGTCTAAACCGCGCGTTCCAGCGTTACGAAGCTGAACGCGGGGACTTCGCCATCGGCCTCGTGATCGAGGCGAGCCACCTCGAGCCAATCATCGCGATCCAGATCGGAGAAGAAGACATCCCCGTCCGGCGCAATCTGAACTTCGGTCAGGTAGATTCGGGCCGCCCTTGTCATCGCCATGGCATAGATCTGCGCGCCGCCGATGATCATGACCTCGTCGGCCTCGCCGGTAGCGGCAAGCGCAGCGTCCAGACTGTCGACGACCACCGCATCGGGCGCCGCGAAATTCGGATCGCGGGTAATCACGATATTGGTGCGGCCAGGCAATGCCCGGCCGATTGAATCCCAGGTCTTGCGCCCCATGATGATGGGTTTACCCATCGTGGTTGCCTTGAAGAATTTGAGATCGGCAGGAATACGCCAAGGCAGATCGCCCATATTTCCGATCACGCCGTTTTCGGCTACCGCGACGATCAGCGACAGCATCATGGGATCAGACCGCGACCTTGGCGGGGATATGCGGGTGGAACTGGTATCCATCGAGGGTGAAATCCTCATAGGTAAAACCAAACACGTCCTTCACGTCCGGGTTCAGGGTCATTCGTGGCAGTTCATAGGGTTCCCGCGCGAGCTGCGCGTCCGCCTGCTCGAGATGATTGAGGTAGAGATGGGCGTCGCCAAAGGTGTGGACGAAGTCCCCAGGTTCGAGACCGGTCACCTGCGCCACCATCATCGTCAACAGGGCATAGGAGGCGATATTGAACGGCACGCCAAGAAAGATGTCCGCGCTGCGTTGATACAGCTGACAGGTGAGTTTGCCGTCGGCCACATAGAACTGGAACAGGCAATGGCAGGGCGGCAGCGCCATGCTGTCGACATCGGCAACATTCCAGGAACTGACAATTAAGCGCCGGGATTCCGGTCGGGTGTTGATCTGCTCGATCAGGTTGGTGATCTGGTCGACCTTTTTCCCATCAGGAGTAGGCCAGGACCGCCACTGGTGACCATATACCGGGCCGAGATCACCATCTTCGTCGGCCCACGCATTCCAGATCGAAACACCATTGTCGTTCAAATAACCAATGTTGGTGTCGCCCTTGAGGAACCACAGCAGCTCGTGGATCACCGAGGGCATGTGGATTTTCTTGGTGGTCACCACCGGGAAACCCTCGGCGAGGTCGAAGCGCATCTGATGCCCGAACACGGACAACGTCCCGGTTCCGGTCCGGTCGGCGCGTTCGGTGCCGTTCTCGCGCACATGGCGCATCAGATCGAGATATTGCTGCATACCTAACTCCACAGAACGGCTGCCAAACAGCCGATTTCGACATGCAAACTAGTCGCCAATGCGAGTCGAAGGTATCGGGCTTTGCCTGTGGAAAGCCGATCCAACGGGGATAACCTGCCTCACACCTTTCACAATTGCCCTTCCGGCCCTATATTTGGAGTGTCGGGCTTGCCCGACTATGACGATAAACGTTTTTCGCAATAAACGTTCGGACCCGGGGGCAGTACCCGGCGCCTCCACCAATTTTTCGGCATTCATGGCTAGTTCATGATCGTAATGGGGGCGAAACAGGATCGACGGGCGCGTAAAGGTTGAGCTTTCGTTCGGCATGGTACCACCGATATCGGGCCATATTCATAGGTGCCAACGACAATGTTGAAACCTCCGCTATTGCCGCTTAATAACCGGTAAAAAGCGCGGTTCGGGGGGCACCGGGCAACAGAAGCCCCCCACTTTATTGGCACAGCATCACGGTCTGAACTAAGTGCCTCTCACGGCGAATCGCCGGCCCGCGTAAAACTGTACCCACATTTATTCTGTGTAACCGTTGACCGAATGGCCTGAGAAGGCTTCCATCATCCCGACATGACAGATGACCTGATGAAATACGACCAGATGGTGGAAGAGGCGTTGCGCGGCGTTGTGCGCAAGGCCCTGCAGCATGCCCTTGAAGAGGGTTTGCCCGGTGACCACCATTTCTACCTGACCTTCCGGACCACGGCGCCCGGGGTTGCGATACCTGACTATCTTCAGGATCAGTATCCCGAGGAGATGACAATTGTTCTCCAGCACCAGTTCTGGGACATGGTCCTCGAAGAAGATCAGTTCACGGTGACTCTCAGCTTCAAGAATCGGCCGGCCGAATTGCGGATTCCCTATGACGCGCTGACCGCTTTCGTGGATCCCTCGGTGAAATTTGGACTCCAGTTCAACGCCAAATCCTCCGGCCCCGTGTCCGTCCCGGCCCTGCGTCAGGAAGGTGATTTGATTCCGGTGCCCAAAAATGTGGCCTCCGATTCCGCCGAAGAGACAGCAAACGAAGATGGCGAAAAGGACGGTGCCGAGGTCGTCAATCTCGACCAGTTCCGCAAAAAGTAGGTCACCCTGCTCCGATGGCGCCGGACATTGCTTTCGCCGATCATGCCCTCGACCTCCTCACCCAGGTCGGTCCCCCCTTCGATACGGATGCGCGATTGCGCCGCATGTTTGGCGGACATGGCATATTCTGTGACGGCGTCATGTTCGCATTGATCTCTGATGACGTGCTCTTTCTGAAAATCGATGCCGAGACCAAAACGGCGTTTATGGATGCAGGATCGCAGCCATTCACCTATGCCAAGGCCAACCGAAACGTTGAGCTGACATATTGGACCGTCCCCGACGAAGCCAGCGAGGACGTCGACGAACTTCACCGCTGGGCGCATATGGCGCTGGCAGCTGCCAATCGGGCGCAAGCCAAAAAGCGGCCTAAAAAATCCTGAACATCAATCTTTGCAATAGACCTTTACCTGCACGCGGCGGCGAGGATAATGCGCGCCGACACTGGAGAATATTATGACAAACAACACCCGCACCGAATCCGATACAATGGGCGAAGTCGAAGTCCCTGCTGACAAGTATTGGGGCGCGCAGACCCAGCGCAGCATCGAGAATTTCCCGATCGGCAACGACCGTATGCCGATCGCCCTCGTTCGCGCTCTCGGCATCCAGAAGCAAGCCGCCGCAAAGGCCAATCTGGAGCTGGGCCAACTCGAAGAAGACGTCGCCAACGCCATTGTCGCTGCGGCCCAGGAAGTGATCGACGGCAAGTTCGATGATAACTTCCCGCTGGTCGTCTGGCAGACCGGGTCCGGCACCCAGTCAAACATGAACGCCAATGAGGTGATCGCGAACCGGGCCAATGAAATGATGGGCGCCAAGCCGGGCGACAAATCCCCGGTCCACCCGAACGATCACGTCAACCGCAGTCAGTCGTCGAATGACACCTTTCCGGCCGCGATGCATATTGCCGCCGCGCTCGAATTCGAAAATCGCCTGATCCCGTCCCTTAACCATCTGAAGGACGCCCTGGACGCCAAGGCCTCCGAGTTTTCCGACATCATCAAGATCGGACGCACCCACACCCAGGATGCAACCCCGCTCACACTGGGCCAGGAATTTTCCGGTTATGCGGCTCAGATCGGTGGCGTGATTGCCGGTGTAGAGCGCTCGATGCCCGACCTGCTGCAACTCGCCCAGGGCGGTACTGCGGTGGGCACAGGACTGAACACGCCGAAAGGGTTTGCCGAGCAGTTCGCCGCGGAGGTCGCCAAGATTACCGGCAAGCCGTTCGAGACAATGCCAAACAAGTTCGCCGGTCTGGCGGCCCATGACGCGATGGTTGCCGCGTCGGGTGCCCTGAATGTCGGTGCCGCGGCAGCCATGAAAATTGCCAACGACGTCCGCTTCCTCGGCTCCGGTCCCCGCAGCGGTATCGGTGAACTGAGCCTGCCCGCCAACGAGCCTGGTTCATCGATCATGCCAGGCAAGATCAACCCGACCCAGTGCGAGGCGCTGACCATGGTGGCAGCAGAACTCATCGGCAACCATGTGGCCGTGACCGTCGCCGGCAGCAATGGCCATTTTGAGCTAAACGTTTTCAAGCCAGTGATTATTTTCAACGTGCTCCGCTCCGCCGGATTGCTCGGCGACGCGGCGCGCAGTTTCACCGATCGGTGTGTCACCGGCATCGAAGCCAATCGGGATCGGATCGCCGAATTGATGGCCCAGTCACTGATGCTGGTGACCGCGCTAAACCCTCATATCGGCTACGACAACGCCGCAAAGGTCGCAAAAAAGGCATTTGCAGACGGGAGCACCTTGAAAGAGGCCGCAATTGACTTGGGTGTGCTGACCGCTGAGCAGTATGATGAGTGGGTCAAACCGGAGAACATGATCGAGCCCGCGTAATGCAGAACATTATCGAGACCCTTCCACACCAATCAGCGAACAAGAAACGTTCGGTGGTCGTGGCAGGTCATCGGACAAGCGTTTCACTCGAGAATGCATTCTGGGACCATCTGCGAAAGCTGGCCAAGGGCCGACGCATTTCCGTCAACGAACTCGTCACCGAAATTGACCAGTCACGCGACGGCAGCCTGTCGAGTGCCATCCGTGTATTCGTCCTGGAAAATCTGCGGGGCTGACCCCCGAACGGCGACGCACTAACGTCGCTTGAGCAGACCTTCAAGCAAATTTTTGAACTGATCAGCAGGCTGTGCCGGTTGAGGCTGGCTGCTGGTCGTCCCACCGGCGGCGGGCTGCTGCGTCTGGTTGCCGCCGGGCAATAATTTCCGCAGCACCGAGCCAACCGCCTTGCTCGCGACATACTCGTTGATCTGATTCAGGTTCACGAGACGCGTACTGGGGGCATCCAGCGAGCCTTTCTGCTCAACGACCAATCCCGGGAATTCAGGGTGCGCTGGAAACCCGGCGCGCGCGCGAATATTAACCAGCCATTTCGGCAGATCGGTGGTGCCCGAAAACGCCACGGCCGCACATTCAGCATTGAGCTGTTGTTGCGGCAGGGTCGCGACGCCGTTGGCTATATCGAAACGGCCATCGAAACTGGCAATTTTTGTTTGCCCGCTCTGCGCCGAAGACGCGAGCCCCAGGAAACCTTCCAGCCCGTCGAGATTATCCAATTGATTGCTGATCCAGCAGACATCAACACTGTCGACGACCGCATTGGTAAATTTCACCGCCCCGTCGCCCGTCAGATTAGAAATCATTTCGAACTCACTGCGGCCCCGGGACGTGACATTCAAATCCGCCGCCAAAGTTCCCGACACCAGCTTCACACGTGAAATCGGGAACAACAATTCGAGCGCAGACATCACGCCCTTGTCCTCGCCTGTGGCCGTACCGCCCAGAAATTTAGCGGCATCCGCAGCATCAACATCGAGCGCGTAGCTCATGGTCGGTACATCGCGATCAGCGACTTGGGCGGTCATGTTGAACCCGCCGCCAAATGCCTGACCCGACAACTGGGTCAGATCGAGCACACCGTTCTTCACGGTCACGCCGAGCTTGGGTTGGTCCACACGGATATCGGTATAGGTTATGGCGGGGGCCGAAAGTTTGATATCGGCATTCGCGGCTTGCAACGCCGACACATCAAGCGGCTCGCGCGACCAGCGCGCACTGGCAGATGCGGGCGCTGCAGCGCCTCCGGTGGACTTCGCACCACTTCCCTTGCCGCCACTGGCATTGTTCTTTGACGGCGCCGGCAGGAACCAGTCGACGATGATCTCACTGGTCTTGAGTTCGGCCGTGAGGTCAGGGCGTTCACCGGCAAGTCCCAGACGCGCGGTCCCCGCATAGGTGACCGGCCCAGCGCGACCCTCGAGCTTCGAAAGCGCGACGACGTCAGGTTGCATATCGACATTCGCCTTCAGGGAAAATGGTCCCGCATCCGCCAGGGCCGGGCGATAGTCATTCATGAAAGTCCGGACGAACGAAACCATATCCGGATGGGCCGCATCGAGGGTCAAAGCCCCGGTCGGCTGCCCGGCCACCAGGTTTTCAACTCGTCCCTTGGCGACAATCTTTCCATCACCAACGCCAATATTTGCATCAATCTCAGAGGAGTCGAAATCGCCGCGCAGCTTGACCACAGCGGCCAGAGCACCGGTCTTGACCCCCTTGGCCCCGCTGTCGCCCCCCAAGCGCGCGATAAATGCCGAGGCATCCGCATGGCGCAAATCCAGCGTCAGATCATATCCGGGCGGCATGGCGAGGGCGACCACGGATCCGGTGGTTTTGAGGCTGGCACCCAGTGCCTGAACCGTCGCATTGACGGCGAGATTTTTAAGATCGCCACGAAACGTTCCGTTCAGCTTTCCGGGCCCAATTTTCGTCGGCGCATCAACATTTACCAACGCCAGCAATCGGTCTGTATTCGGGGCATCCACGTTGATGGTCAGATCAGCTGAAGGCGCGTCATCGAGACCTTCAATTTGACCCTGGGCCGAAACTTTCGCCCCTTCGAGATTGGCCACCGAGGCGTCGCGCAGTTCAAGGGTCCCGCCCTGAAGCGTGCTGTCGAGATTGATCCCACGCAATTTCTGGTCGCGGTAAATAAGCTCGCCGACTTTCAGCTGCAAGATCGCATCAAAAGCGTTAAGCGCCGCCAACCCGGACGATGCGCCCTTTGGCTTGCTCGCCGGAGCGGTGGCCGAACCATCTGTGGCGGGCGCCGATGCCGAATCTGCCGACGGTGCCGATGTACCCTCGGGCAGATAAGCATCCAGATTGAGTTTATCGAGGGACAGGCCAACCCCAAATCCGGGGCGTTCGCGAACCGCGATCGCAACCCCACCGCGCAAGCGTGAAACATCAACGGTCACATCGATATCCGTCAGGGTGACGTTTTCGGGTGTTGCCGCGACGGACACCGAGCCCGCCATTTTGCGCAACCGTTCTGCGGGAACCGTCGATACATCCACGCCCGCCCATTGCAGCAGCGCGCGGAAATTATCCGATAGAACCTCGGCTTGCCCGTCAAAGCTGGGGCCCGCATCCGATGACGAAAGGAGCCCGACAAGTGACGTCGAGGAGCCCCCGGGGAGCTGCGCGGAAGCGCGCGAGATGTTCACCGTGCCCTGGGCCAGTTCCGCGTTCAGGAACACCTGACGAACGATACCGCCGCGATAGACCACCGCATCAATTTTGGTTTCCAGGCTAGCCGAAATTCCGTACGGAATTACAAAACCAGCCGACGGCGCAGCGGCGTCAGACCCTTTCGGGGCCGCCTTCTGTGCAGCGCCAGATGTGGCTTTCGGTTCTTCAGAGCCATTGGTTTCGGCAAGCAATCGGTCGAGGTCAAGCTGCGACATGTTGAGCACGGCATTCGCCACAGTGGCGTCACCGAAAGTGACGTCGATGGCCCCCGTGGCAGAATCATCCCCGAGGCGCAGCACAAGATCGTTGATCGTGACTGCCTCCTGGGTCGCCGTCACCGTGCCGTCGAGCTCCAGCGGCTTACCGCGCAACGCGGATGGTGCGGGCCCGTCACTCATACTGGCGATCATCGCTGAAAGGTCTTCAGCGCGCACTTCGACCTGCCCGGAGGCGCGCGGGGATCCACTCGCACCGGAAAAGACACCCGAATAGGACAGTTTTGTCCCCGCTGTTTCGACTCGCAGATTGAACGGCGTGGCCTTGTCATCCAACAACTCGCCGATACCCGCACTCAGCGCAATATCAAACCCCTTGGCCATCATTGTGCCTTCGGCCCGGAACGGTCCGAGCAGGCTGCCGGCTCCCAATGACATTTCGAGCTTTTCAATGCGCTGGGACTGGTCTGGTGTCTTGTAAGTAACGGTCCCATCGACGATCACCACATCGTCGAACCGGATTGGCGGCGTCGGCGATGATGCTGATGCTTCATCGGTCCCGCTTGCGGCTACGTTTGTGCTTGCAGCATCTGGTTCGGGCTTAAACGTCCAATTGTTGGATCCATCGGCGTAGGTTTCGAACAGAATCTGAGGTGCGCGCAAAACGATCTGTTTCACCTGCACATTGCCCGACAACAGTGGCAGGAGCGCAACTCGAACGGTCGCGCCCTCGAGATGGACCATGGCCGCATCGCCGCCCAAAGCGGCATTGGAAAACCTGACCCCGGAAGCAAAAACGCCCGGTGTTGGCAGCAGCTTGAAGTTCAGATCACCGTCAATCGAAAGCGTCCGCCCGGTCGCCTCGCGAACTTTTGCCGCGATATCCGCCTTGATCGAATCCGTAGGTACAAAAAGTGGCCCGGCGAATGCCGCACTCACCAAAACAACAACAAGGACCCCAAGGCCGATCAGTAACTTTCGCACGTGCGTCTTACTCCAGATAAATGCGGCGTTCCGATCTGATCGGACCCCATAAAACCGACAACGGTTTCTGATTAAACTAACTATTGCAGGCTAGTTTAACGCGCCCGGCCAACGCAATTGACCGATTACGACATATATCCGAAAAAATGTTGGCGAAGATGTGACGACACGCACAGTTGGGTGCTGCCGGAATCCATGGCAGCCTGCAGCCATGACCACCCGATTCACACCTCGAAACAGCCTGATTGCCGTGATCAGTGCATTTTTATTCGCCGGACAGGCACTGGCCCAGGCCCCCCAACCGGAGGATTCAACCGGGCGCGGCACACACGAACTTGTATTGGCTAACACTCATATGGTGGCTGCGGCCCACCCCAGAGCGGTCGAAGCGGGTTTGAAAATGCTGCGTCGAGGCGGCAGTGCCGCAGATGCCGCGATTGCCGTCCAGCTGGTCCTGAACCTGGTCGAGCCGCAAAGTTCGGGCATCGGTGGCGGCGCGTTCCTGCTTTATCACGACGCCAATTCCCGCAATCTTATCACTTATGACGGCCGTGAAACCGCACCTGCCAAAGCCGACCAGAACCTGTTCCTGAAGGCTGACGGCACCGCCATGGGCTTTCGCGACGCGGTCGTCGGCGGCCGCGCGGTTGGCACGCCAGGCACCGTTGCGCTGCTCGCCGAATTACACAACATCCATGGCAGACTTCCCTGGGCTGACCTCTTCGCCCCGGCAATCAAATTGGCTGAGGAGGGTTTTACGGTCGGGCCGCGCCTGGCCGCGATGCTCGCCGGGCCCCGGGCCGACATCCTGCGAAGTTTTCCCGAGGCCCGGGCGTATTTCTTTCCCGGCGGCGTGTCTCTGAAAACGGGAGACCGCCGCACAAACCCGGCCTTCGCCCGAACTCTCAAAAACATCGCCGCGCACGGCTCAAAGGCCTTCTACGAGGGTGAAATCGCCGAAGCGGTCGTCGATGCGGTGCGCAACGCCGCACCCAACCCCGGACAACTGACCTTGTCCGACCTGCAGGCCTATCGGATCATCCAACGCGACCCGGTCTGTCTGCCCTATCGGGATTACCGTGTCTGCGGCATGGGGCCGCCCTCCTCCGGTGGACTAACCGTCGGCCAAATACTTGGCATTCTCGCCAACTTCGAAATCCCCGAAAACGGCTCCGACGACCCCCAAAGCTGGCACTTGCTGAACGAAGCTTCGAAGCTCGCTTTCGCCGACCGCAACAAGTACATCGCCGATTCCGATTTCGTGCCAGTTCCGACCGAAGGCCTTTTGGCCCCTGCCTATCTGACAGCGCGAGCGGGTCTCATCCGACGTCAAACATCGATCATCCCGCCGGTGCACCACGGCACGCCGCCGGGCGTCCCGGCGAACTCCACCGCACCCGATACGCAAAATGAGCGACCGGGCACCAGCCATATTTCGATTGTGGACGGCGACGGCAACGCGGTCTCGATGACCACAACCATCGAAGGCGCGTTCGGCTCCCAGATCATGGTGGGCGGGTTTCTGCTCAACAACGAACTGACGGATTTTGCATTCGTGCCGGTGCAGGACGGTCTCCCGGTCGCCAATCGGGTCGAGCCGGTCAAGCGCCCCCGGAGTTCCATGGCACCAACAATCGTCTACAACCGTGACGGCGGGCTGCGTCTGGTTGTCGGGTCTCCGGGCGGCAGCCGAATCATCGGCTATGTCGCCAAAACACTGGTCGGGGTTCTGGACTGGAAGATGGACATCCAGGCCGCGATTGATCTCGGCCATCTGGTGAATCGGAACCGGTTTACCGATCTCGAAGCCGGCACGTTAGCCCAGGATCTGCAAGCAACGCTTGAAGCGCTCGGCAACCGGGTGAAACTTCGTGACCTCAACAGTGGACTACACGGAATCGAGATCGTGGATGGAAAACTACGTGGCGGCGCGGATCCCCGACGCGAGGGCGTGGCCAGAGGCGACTAGGTCGGGGTCCTGCCCGCACGGGTCAGGAACATCGAACTCAGGAACGCCAGTACCGAGGCCGACAACATCACGATTGCCATCGGGATCGGTGTGTCGTCCTGAACGATACCGGCCAATTGCGCGAACCCGGCACCCGCCAACATTTGCAGGAAGGCCAGCAAGCCCGATGCGGTGCCAGCAAAGCGCGGACTGATGCTGACCGCTGCGGCCTGTGCATTGGGCATGGCCAACCCATTCGCCATGGCCATACCGGCACCGGGCAGAAAGATCGACCAGGTTGTCCAGACACCGGCGAGAACCAGACCCAGCATGATCACCCCGAAGACCACAGCCAGGGCGGCACCAAACCGCATCATCCGGTCCACCCCGATCCGTTGGCCATAGCGCCCGGTCAGAAATGATCCGGCCATGAACCCGGCGGAGATCAGCACGAAGAACATTCCAAACTCGGTTGGCGGACGCTCCAGAACATTGATCACCACAAACGGTGCGGCCCCGAGAAAGGCCATAAACATCCCCATCCCGAACCCGACTTGTCCGGCATAGCCCAGAAACGCCGGGACCCGGAGCAGGACGGCAAAGCCGCTGAGCATGCCGCGAAGGGTCTGAACGTCCGTACCGGGCTGCAAGGTCTCGGGCACTTTTGGGAGGGCCAAAATCAGCACCAGCGCCCCGACCATTCCGGCAAAAATAAAAATCGCACGCCAGCCGAAGGAGTCGTTCAGCAAGCCGCCAATTAGAGGAGAAATCATCGGCGCCACCACCAGCGCCGTGATCATATAGGCCATCAATTTTGCCGCAGTTTCCCGATCATAGAGATCGCGGACGATCGCCCGGCTCAGGACCATTCCGGCTGCCCCGCCGACCGCCTGCACAATGCGACCGACAATCACGATTTCGATGGTTGGTGCCAGCGCGGCAATGATGCTGCCGATCACGAAAATCACCAGACCGATGACAAGAACAGGTCGCCGCCCATAGCGGTCGGAAGCAGGCCCATAGACGAGGGTCGCAAAGGCGATGGTAAACAGAGCCAGGGACAGCGCGTACTGCACCGAGGCCGCGGGCACGACAAACGCATCCTGGAGAACCGGCAGCACCGGCAGGATGATTTGCATGGCCATGGGCCCCAGCGCGGTAATAATCGCGAGGACCGCAATCAGGCTCCACGTGTTGGCAGGTGGTCTGTTCATTCCATTTTCCGGCAGACGGGGTTTCGTCACCGGCGCGATAGGCCCAATTCACACGCAGGTAAAGCAAAAGCGCGTTTGACGAATGCAACCCGGCACCGCGTCAGGCGCGCTGCTGGCCGAGCCGCGCCAGACCGCGCTGATTGAACAAAGCCTCAGGTTTTACCCACACCCGAGCCGCAATCAGCTCCCCGGCCAATTCGTGGCGTCCCGCGCGAATGGCGGCCTCAACAAATGTCCGCTGGACCACATCACGCTGGGCGTTCGACCCGCCGAAACGCTGAGCGACCGGTGCCGCCGGTTCAATCAACTCTGTGGCCGCGCCGTAATCACCGCGTCCGAACGCCCGCAATGCCTTCGCAACCGGCAAGCCAACATCGCGGGGCATCACCACATTGGTGCCGGTTTCCCCGCCGCCTGCTCCATAGTGGCCACAAGCTGATCTGCGGCATTCTCACGTCCTGCCCCCACCAATGCCATCATCGCGTGGACATCGTTGAAAGCGTAATAGCCGTCCGCAATCGTGCCTTCCCAGGTGTCTGCAAGTTCGTCCCAGCGTGTTCCGACATCGACTTCGTTGAGATGCAAACGCCACAGCAGCGCCGACGCGTCGAGCATCTTCAGCACTACGTCTGAAGGTTTTGGGCGGATCCCCGTATCGTAGATTTCCAGCACCCGATCATTCTCGCCACGATCCAGATGATGAAGCGCCAGATGCCATCAATTGTGGACAGCGAACAAGTTATCATGCGCCCAATCTTCACGACGATCATTGTACCAGGCCACACTATCGTCCAGACGGCCCTGCATTTCCATCACATGGGCCACAGCGTGGATCGCCCAGGGGTCGCGCGGCTGGGCGGCCAACGCTGCGCGTCCGGTATTTTCAGCCTCCGCAAACTCGTTCATTTCCTCCAGCCCAAAAGCGTGCATGCCGAGCACATAGCCATATCCGGGCACATCGGAGTCCCAGTGCGGGCGCAGCGCCGCGATCCGATCGCGCAACATGAGCGAACGGCCGAGATAGAAATCCCCCAGATGGGCCAACTGAATGGCCAGCAGATCGCGCGGATAATCCTCGGCGACGGCGCCCCAGGTATCCGAGGCACTTTCAAAATCGCCGTCCAGCCAAAGCCGCAACGCCGTGATGTGACCCCGTTCGCGTTCATTGGCCTGCCGCGCGAGCGCTTCAGCAGCGGTCACGCTTTCGCGCAAAAAGGGCTCGACGGCCTTTTCCGTCGCCACCGCCATCATGCCGCCGCGCAGACAATGGCCCATCACAAAGCCCGGATCCTCGGACAGTGCGGCTTCGACTTCTTCGAGGGGATCGAGAATATAGCCATTCAGCAGCGCGAGCGCTTTGTCTTACCGCGCGAGGGATTGGGGGTGCCCGAGGAAACCGGGACGTCCCGAATATCAGTATCTGGCATCGTCCTACTCCGCTGTTTTTGTCGGCTCCCCGGGCGCACCAAATCCACCACCGCCAGGCGTTTCAATCACGAATGTATCGCCCGGTGTTGCATGTGTGCGGTCGGTGCCGGACATCTCGACAACAGACCCGTCGGCGCGTTCGAGCCAGTTTCGACCCGGGGCCCCAGCGCCGCCGCCCGCCAGCCCATAGGGCGGAACGGTTCGGCGGTTGGCGAGGATCATGACATCCATATCCTCGAGGAACCGCACCCGGCGGCGCGCACCATCACCGCCGCTAAAGCGACCGTCACCACCTGAATTCACGCGAATTTCAAAACTCTCGAGCAACACCGGAAAACGCCATTCCAAAATTTCGGGATCGGTGAGCCGCGAATTCGTCATATGGGTGTGCACCGCCGACGTCCCGTCGAAATCAGGTCCCGCGCCCGAGCCGCCACAGATCGTCTCGTAATATTGATAGGTCGCATTGCCGAAGGTGAAGTTGTTCATGGTGCCCTGAGAGGCCGCCATCACACCCAGCGCCCCGTACAGCGCATCCGTGATCGCCTGACTGGTTTCTACATTGCCCGCTACGACGGCCGCCGGGTATTCCGGGGCCAGCATTGAACCAGGGGGAATGACAATATCGATGGGCTTCAGGCAGCCCTCGTTCATGGGAATGTCGTCATCCACCAGGGTGCGAAACACATACAGCACGGCGGCGCGTGCAATCGCGGTCGGGGCGTTGAAATTGCTTCCGAGCTGGGCGCTTGTTCCCGTGAAATCCACCTTTGCGCTGCGTGACGCCCGGTCGATGGAGACCGTGACAACGATCTCTGCACCATTGTCGAGGGGATAGGTAAACGCGCCATCCTTCAGGACGTCGATCACGCGGCGCACGGATTCTTCGGCGTTGTCCTGCACATGGCGCATATAAGCGTGGACGGTTTCCAGCCCGAACTGTTCCACCATCCGACGCAATTCCGAGACGCCTTTTTCATTAGCTGCGATCTGGGCTTTCAGATCCGCCACATTCTGGTCCGCATTGCGCGCCGGATTGGCGCCCGAGGCCAGCATCGTGCGGAAATCATCTTCGCGGAATTGTCCGGCATCGACCGCCTTGAAATTGTCGATCAGAACGCCTTCATCCTCGATTGTTTTCGAGTCCGGCGGCATGGAGCCCGGCGAGATGCCCCCGATATCTGCGTGATGCCCCCGGCTGCCCACATAGAACAGGATGTCCTCGCCCGCATCATCGAAGACCGGCGTGATCACCGTGACATCAGGCAGATGGGTTCCGCCGTTATAGGGCGCGTTCAGGACATAGACATCGCCGGGCACCATCCGGCCGGCATTCTCACGGATCACCGCGCGAATACTTTCGGCCATGGAACCCAGATGCACCGGCATATGCGGCGCGTTGGCGACGAGATTTCCACCCGGATCAAAAATCGCGCAGGAAAAGTCGAGCCGTTCCTTGATATTCACCGAATAGGCGGTGTTCTGCAGGGTCACCCCCATCTGTTCAGCGATCGACATATAGAGATTGTTGAAGACTTCCAGCATCACCGGATCGACTTCCGTGCCGATAGCCGCGACCCGCTGAGCCGCCACCATGCGCTCAAGCACCAAATCGCCGCGCTCATTCATCTGCGCACGCCAGCCCGGTTCAACGATAGTGGTCGCCACCGACTCACTGATGATCGCCGGACCGTCGATTTCCGCGCCGGGAGGCAGGGCCATCCGAACAAAAACCGGGACAGCATGAGTTTCCCCATCCATATGTGACGACACAAACGCAACCGGGACTGCATCCCCCGAACCCGTCGCCGTGAGCTGGCTATGGGCGACATCTTCGTCCGACACGCCGACCGCTTCTACCGCTGCTGTTTCAACGATCAGACGTTTTTCCGGCATGGTAAAGCCGTAGCGCTGGTGGTGTAGTTCGGCGAACTGGTTGGCCATCACCGACGCCGCAGCAAAATTCACTTCCAGCGAAGTATCCGTGCCCTCGTAGCGCAGATGCAGCCGGCGTCGGGTTTCGATGCGCGCGGCATCAACCCCCTGTCCCGCGACCTCCGCCTGCGCCGTCGAGCCCAGTCGGTCGAGTAATCCGGTCACGTGGTCGTCCACTTTTTCACCCAACGCCACTTCGACAGATTGCTCGCGCAGAGCACGAATATCGGCAAGCCCCATCCCATAGGCTGACAGCACTCCGGCCAGAGGATGCAACAGGACCTTTGTCATCCCCAGCGCATCGGCCACCAGGCAGGCGTGCTGTCCCGCAGCACCACCAAATGCGCACAGCGTGTACTTCGTGACGTCGTAACCGCGCTGGACGGAGATTTTCTTGATCGCGTTCGCCATATTCTCAACGGCAATCTTCAGGAACCCTTCAGCGACTTCAGCCGGGCTTCGCGTGTCGCCGGTCGCGGCATGAATTTCTTCGGTCAGCGCGGCGAATTTCCCTGCCACGACTTTTGCATCCAGGGGCGAATCTTGTGCCGGCCCAAACACCGCCGGGAAATGCTCGGGCTGCAACTTGCCGAGCATCACATTGCAATCTGTGACGGTCAGCGGACCGCCCTTGCCGTAACTCGCCGGACCCGGATTGGCCCCCGCACTCTCCGGCCCGACACGGTAGCGCGCACCATCGAAGGAACAGATCGATCCCCCGCCGGCCGCCACGGTATGGATCTGCATCATCGGTGCGCGCATCCGTACTCCGGCGACCAGGGTCTCGAAGGCCCGTTCGTATTCGCCGGTGTAATGGGTGACATCGGTCGAGGTGCCCCCCATGTCGAAACCGATCATCTGCGCAAAGCCGGCCGCCTCGCTTACGGCCACCGCCCCGACGACAC
>MEHZ011420636.1_pt1 | contig 17818 bp, 32 predicted proteins | sample 897221 | NCBI WGS metagenome assembly MEHZ01 (sample SAMN05514161, study PRJNA337945) | marine metagenome | isolation source: marine surface water | place: Arctic Ocean | collected 2007-12-13
TCGTTTTAGCAACAGGGATGCATAAATATCACACCTGCCGGGAAAACGTGACATTTTTACCACACCCCCTAAATATCAATACAATATTAAACCATTAGCTAAATATATAGTTCAACGTTAAACCTTTATCACTCAATAATTTAGTTTAATGTTAAACCATTTAGTTGGAACAAAAGTGAACATGTCACTGACAGCCTCTAGGCTATTCCCATAGGTTAGACCACCAGCCAAAACCTAACGCCGTTGTATGGTCAATTTTAATATGAAACCTAATACTTTTTTAATCTATTATATAGTATAACAAAATCCAAAAGAACAAATGCAGAACATGGAATATGTAAAAAGCAGCTGAACGCTATTTTCAAAATTTAACATTATTCAAATATATGTATTGCTATTTGTGTAATATGAATTTATAGAATAATGTATTATTAATTATTTAGGGCGTTAGCTATGACAACAAAACCATATTATATTCTTTTCGTTTACGACACTGATACACAAACTTGGTTTGATGAATTCGGTGATTACACAAAAGCATCTTTAAAAACTGAAATAGAATATTCACATTACAATACTAAAAAGAAATACATCAAGATTATCAAAACAACAGATGATAAAAACGCAATTACAAACGCATATAAAAATCTAGAAAAGGTAATAGCATAATGTTTGATACAGAAATAAAATTTGATACTGATAGCGGTTTTTCATATAGATGGCATGGAGGTACACTAATTTCAGTTTATAATTTTGAAACAGTAGAATTTGATTGTTTCACAGTTATTGCATTAGGTGAAAATAAAGATTGGAATATTGCAATACGAGAAATGAAACAAGATTTTGAAAATAGAATGAATAGTTAACTTTAACATTAGCATTCAATACGAGTGCTAATAGTAGAATTAACTTAGTAGAAAGATAAACAAAATGAATAATAATATAGAAATGATTTGGAAGCTTGCGACACCAAAAGAGGTTTATAATGGTGTAAAATGGTATAGCGATGCACAATATCATGCAAAAGAAATATCTATGAAATATGATATAAAACTATCTACTGTAGTTGGTGTTATATCCGCGCTTAGTCCTAATAATAAATGGGATAGAAACATTCAAAACGCGGATGCATTGATAAAAGCTTATCTTGATGGTGAACATATTGAAAGCGTAAAAGTTTCAACATATCACAAAATGAAAGAAAAAGCTTGGTCTATACTTGATGATATGCTTGTAACTAATGAGGAAATTTTGACACGATTAAACGGACAAAAGATTAAAAGCTTTTACGAATGCATAATGGGTTTTGATGCATGTTGTATTGATGGTCATGCTTTAAACATTTGGCGAGGTGAACGTTTTGGATTAACATCTGACAAAACTAATATAGGTAAAAAACTATATGCTGAAATACAAAACGATTATATTAATACCGCTAATGATTTGGGATTGAAAGCATATGAATTGCAAGCAATTACATGGGTTGCTTGGCGTAGAATACATGAAATAGCCTAGGGATTTATTATTATCGGTTGCATCTTGTATTGGTGCAACTAAATAATATTAAACTTAGAAAGGGATTAAACAAAATGAAAACTAAAATGAGATATAGTAAACAGCGCAATGAATTGCAATTTTATGATAAAAGTATAGCGGTTAAAGCTTTTAAAAAAGGTTTGGATGTATACGCAACTAAAGGTTTAAACACTAGCTTATCTGTTAATGATTATAATCTAAATAGCATTGATGCTATTATGAATATTGAAGAAGCTTTGTTTATTATTCCAATATGTATTAGGGATATATCACAGTTTGAATTATTTTTAGAAAGGGATTAATCTTATTGGTGGCATTCTTTTGAGTGTCACTAAATAATATTAAACCTAAAAAGGATTTAACAAAATGGATTATTCTTTAAAGCTAAATGATATTTATTTGGATTGGGTAAACAATTATATATCTGTTACTAAATTTGCCTATGATAATAACTTAACATTTGTGCAAGCTAAAACTCTTATTGAATTATCGCGTGAGGTTTATGAAGAACAGTTAGAATATAAAATGAATTTAGCGTTTGACATTACTTAATAAATAAAATATTAATTGTATTAATAAATATGTTAGGAAAAAACATGAGAGTAGAATGGAAAACTTATATTACTGATTTAGATATTCCTAAAGATTGGAATAATATTAGCTACCACCATGATGAATTGCCAAGCTATCAAGTAAAGGGTTTGCATATCTGGATTGATAGTTGGGATGCTGATCAGCGTACCGAAAATGCATCTAGAATACATGGTGCTATGGAAGTGTTACCTTCTAGATTTACTGTGCAAACTGCTAGTAGTTACAACGGATATGATGATGATCATACATGGATATTTGAGACTAATAGTTTTAAAGAATTACTTGATTTTGTAGCAAGTAAAAAATATTGGGCAATGCTTAAAGATGGTATTTGGCTTACCGACCCATACTATGATGAGACAGGCAGATTTCATGTCGATCCTTTTGAGTATTATGGATTGACTAAACAAGATTTAAAAGATTATGGTTCAATAAAAGAGGAGAAATAAACATGTATGTATTATCATTATTTGATGGCATGTCTTGTGGCCAGATAGCATTAAACAAATTGGGTAAAACACCTACTAAATATTATGCTAGTGAAGTAGATCAGTATGCTATCAAGACTGCTAAGAAAAACTATCCTGATACTATTCACTTAGGTGATGTAAATAATTGGAGGGATTGGGATATTGATTGGAAGTTTATTGACTTAGTTACTGGTGGTTTTCCATGTCAGGCATGGTCAGTAGCAGGTCAACAGCAGGGTGATCGTGATCCTAGAGGGCAACTATTCTGGGTGATGCTAGACATTATGAAACATGTGATTGATCACAATCCTAATGCTAAATACCTGATGGAAAATGTTAGAATGTCTAATGCTTTTGAGAAGTATATTACGCACCATACTGAACAAGCTTTACCTAATGTAAATAAATACTTGATCAACAGCTCATTAGTATCAGCACAAAATCGTAAGCGTTTTTTCTGGACAAACATTGATGGCATTGAACAGCCAAAAGATCGCGGTGTTGTGCTGAAGGATATACTTGAAGATGGTTTAACTGATAGAACTAAATCACATTGCCTAGATGCTAATTACTTTAAGGGTGGTAACTTAAAGTCATACTTCGAGAAGCATCGTAGACAGTTGGTGTTTAGTAACGATCAGATGTGTCATGTAGGTGATGCTGATTTGAAGGGGCATGGCTACGTTAAAAGAGTGTATGCACCTGAAGGTAAATCACCTAGTCTATGCGCTTCTAGTGGCGGTAATCTAGAGCCTAAAGTATTAGTAAAGGGCGCTCGTATGGTAGGGCGTAGGCTAGACAACAATGGTACTCGTAAAGACTATGATAAATCTATCCCTATCAAACAAATGATTGAGGTTAGAGATGATGATAAAACTAATTGTCTAACGACAGTAACCAAGGATAGCATTCTTGTAGAGAATATGTCTTGGCGCAAGCTAACACCTCTGGAATGTGAACGCCTACAAACTGTACCTGATGGCTATACTGAGGGTGTATCCAATACTCAACGCTATAAAATGTTAGGCAATGGTTGGACTGTCGATGTCATAGCACACATATTGAAAGGAATATAATATGAGTAAAGAAATTAATGTAGTAGCTATAGCAGCCGAGATTGCTGACGAGTGGTTGCACCTTGTGATTAATGAGGATGCCTACGTGACGGCAGAGAATGGCGATCAGGTCTATACTGAAAAAGCACAAGACTTGTTCAACGAAATCAACGATCATGTTACTGGAATAATTGAGGAGAATATGTATGACTGAACGAACTAAAATCCCTGCACTAAATGATGAGGGTAAGTTTATCTATGAGGAGCATTCACTTCTAACATTAGATGGGCAGAGATACCAATGCTACATAGATAATACCCATGAGGTATTCCCTAAAACTTTTGAAGAATGGCTAAGGAGTTAAGCTAATGTTAATAGAACGTAAATCAATACTATCAGGCAATGTAAATGCTATGAATATAGATGTAACACCTGCACAAATTGATGCATGGGAGCAGGGTATGCTTGTGCAAAGTGCAATGCCTGACCTATCACCTGATGAACGTGAGTTTATAATGACAGGTATTACACCTAATGAATGGGAGGAAATGTAAAATGATAGCCATACTTAATAAGCTATGCTGTTGGTGCAGGGAATATCCAAACGACGAACCCTGCTGTTGGTGTAATGATGAGGGTGATGATCATGACAATTAAACTAGATCAACAAGACAGACTAAGATTAGCACATGAGAAAGTTTGTGCAGCCGAGAATAAAAGGATGCGTGAGCTATTCAATATGCGTAACTATAAAGAGGGTGATCAATGGCAAGCTCAAAGGAACAGACAAATAACTGGAGCTAAGGGTGGTGCACCTAAGAAATTAGACAGACTTTGGGTAAAGGAAAGGTAGAATAAAATGGATAACAAATATTTTAATACGACAGGCTATGAGCGTAAAGAAAAAAGAAAAGAAATACTAGCCACAACATTTGTGTGGTCAGTATTAGGGTTCGCAGTCATAGGTATATTGGCTACGTTTAGTCTGGTTTTAACTGAGGTATGGGAGTGGTTAGCATGAAACTTTATGAATGTGTTGTAGATGTTAAATTATTTCCTATTAGAAAAGCTAATACTAAACAGGAATTTATTGATAAGCTAATAGAAGAATATAATGAGCAATGCTTTGGACTTCTAGATATTAAAAGAGAAGACATAAAAGAAATAAGAAGGGTATAGATATGGATATGAAAAAATACTATGGACAATTAGTGGGTTGTAAAATCCAGGACTTTAACTTTGAGAAAGATGAGTGGGGTGGTAGTGACTTTCCTGTATTCACATTAACCAATGGATCAGAGAAAGTAAGATTTGTAATATCACAAGATGAGGAAGGTAATGGCGGTGGCTTTGCTTTTATAGAGGATGCAAATCCTGGACGTGTTGCATAAATGTCACGTGACATAAAGGTAACATTGACTAACACTAAAACTAATAATATAACTTACACATAATATAACATTAAGGAAAACAATTATGAATAATACAATAAGAAAAACATCTCAACATAGCATGATACTCAAGCACCTTCGTGCAACTAAAGGTCTAACTTTACGTGAGGCTTTGATAGACTATAGCATACAGTCTTTCACTAAGCGTATCTCTGAGCTACGCAGGTCAGGCTATCGCATTGATGGTATCAAGGGTAGACACCCAGTTACAAATCAAAGGTATACACGTTACACATTAGTAGAGGAGAATGCATAGTGCATAAGCTTGACATCTATTGCACACTAACAGGTGAGCATATATGTTATCACACTGCGCGTAGCAGGGAAGACTTGCTACGTCTATATAAAATGTATGATAAAATCAAAGACATAAGGATAAAAATAAAATGACATTTATGATTGAGAAGAACGTACCATTACCACCAACTAAAGATGGAAGAGGTGCACCTAACAAAGGTTACGAAGCATTGCTACAGCACATGAAGGTAGGCGATAGTGTCGTAGTAAAACGTGCTGCCTTAGCTAGTATATACACTCACGCTAAAAAGATAGGCTGTAAGGTTGTCACTCGTAAGGTTGATCAAATTAACAGACGTGTATGGATGTTAAACAAAGGGGATGTGTGATGCCCAACTGGTGTACGAATAGAGTAGTCATTACAGGTGATGTAAAAGTATTACGTGCTATGAAAAAGGATGCTGAGAACGACAATCTACTGGAACACCTAGCACCCATCGGTGAATACGACTATGGCGTAGCTAATGCTACATGGAATACCAAGTGGGATGTGCATGATGTTGAGGTTAATCTGTTTGAGGATGGCAAGACATCTAATCTACACCTAGGGTTTGACAGTGCATGGAGTCCACCTACAGGTGCATATGATGTAGGTTCTGAGAGACTAGGTATTAGCATTGAAGCATCTTACTATGAGCCAGGCATGGGTTTCATAGGAGAGTATGACAGTACCTTGGGTATAGATGAATGTTATTCCGTTCACTTTGAACAAGAAGATTGGGCAGATAGTATACCAACAGATCTGATCGAAGAGTATGACTTGGATGGAGAGTATGTGTGCTACCAAGAATGGCAGGAGGAGCAAGTGGATGGGTGATAATATACTAATGCATCTACTGCCGTTGAGTGTAATGGCTGCCTATGTAGGCGGTGCTTTATATCTCTGGTACAAAAACGTGAAGGGAAGGTAACATGAATATACCCAAGGGCAATGCTAAGTTGTGTGATATTATAGAGTTTTATCTGGTATCCCCTGCCTTTGCTAGGCTATCTGGTGCATCTCAAAAGGATTATGAAATACATCTAGCATCTGTGATCAATACACCTGTGGAAGGCAGGTCCCTTGGTGAGTATCGCTGTACTAATGTTAAGGTAAGACATCTTATACAGGCATATGATCTCTGGCTCATGACAGGTATACGCACTGCAAACTATCGTAAGGCTGTACTGTCAGCTGCTTGGAAGTATTCCATGCGACAGGACGTGATGATACACAACCCTGTAGCTCTTGTACCAACCAAGTCTAGTAAACAGAGGCGTGTCTACTGGAGTAGGGATCAGATCAAAACATTTCTTGAGGTAGGTTATAGTGACTTCAGATGGCGTAGCATTAGTCTTATCGTACACATGGCATACGATTGGGGTCAGCGTATAGGCGACATGAGGGTTATAACTTGGGATAAGTTAGACTTAGATCAGTGTCGCTTAGACCTAACACAAAGCAAACGTAATGCTGAGATACATCTACCCATATCTAATGGGTTGTGTGAGATGTTGAGACAACAGAAGGAAGACTTTGAGTTCCAGGAATATGTAGCACCTAGGGTTAAGCCAAGGGCAGGTGCATACACACCTTATGATAAGGGTGAAATATCCTTACTTATCAATGAGGTATTAGACGAAGCTAACCTACCCTCTGAGCTTACAGCCATGGACTTGCGCCGTACTGCTGTGACTGAGATGATGGAAGGTGGGGTTGACTTAGTTAATATCATGCAGGTAACAGGGCATAAGAATATACAATCAGTTAAGCCCTACATGGTGAACACATTAAGTGGTGCATCTAAGGCACTATCAGCGAGAGGGAATGAAGATGAAGATTGATAAACGTTCAGAAGAAGCAGTGTATGTAGAAATAAATGGATGGGTTATATACTTAGAAGTATCCAGTGCAACAAAGAATAAACCCTATGTAAGCAAGTGGAGAGCTGATGAGTAAACATAACTGGCAACAGCACAGGCAATATGCTGAGTCTGTAACAGCACATGGTTCACATCGAGGCGACTGCCCTTTCTGTAGGGGTAAGAATACTTTCTCAGCCTCTTGCGAGTATGGTACATTGATGTATAACTGTTACAAGCTAGGCTGTAATGTAGGTGGTAAGTTTGATACAGACATGACTGCATCTGAAATACGCAGACACTTACGCCCAGCGCAGGAACAAACTAAAAGAGAGGTAGAAACTATGGAGTTACCAGCGCAGCTAGTAGAACCAACACGACAACACACTAAGCACAATAGATTTATGAGGCGTTGGGGCATAGTAGGTAACACCTTCTATGATGTACAACAAGAGCGTGTAGTCTTTCCTATATATAATAACCATAAGATGATTGATGCTATAGGTAGAGCAGTAGGTGCTACTCAAATACCTAAGTGGTATCGCTATACAGGTGTAGCAGACTACTACACAGTAGGCGTAGGATCTACTATAGTTATTGTAGAGGATGTTGTCTCTGCCTTAGTAGCTTATCAAGAGTTACCTGACGTTACTTGCATGGCAATCCTAGGTACTAGCATGAATCATAAACACTTTGAGAAGATAGGTGAGTATGACAGGGCTGTCATTGCACTAGATCCTGATGCAGTATCAAAGACTATTGAGTATCGCAGAGAGATAGAACTGTGGACAGGTAACAAAACAATAGCACTAAGTTTGTCTGATGATATTAAATATCGTATGCCAGAAGACATGGAAAAACTACAGGAGATATGTCGTGGATAACGTAAACAACCCAGCTCATTATGGCAAAGGTAGGATTGAATGTATAGATTATATAGAAGACTTCCTTACCCAAGAAGAATACATAGGCTACCTGAGAGGTAATATTGCTAAGTACCTACACCGTTGGAGATATAAAAATAAACAAGAAGACCTATTGAAATCACAATGGTATTTAGATAGGTTAATAAAACTAACAGGAAAGGAAGAGACATGATACCAGTATCTATGTTAAGAAGACTGCTTACCAAAGAAGGTTTAGACTTTAAGATTGTCAAAGTTACAGGCAATGTAGCACAAGTAAATATAATTGTAGCGGAGGGTTCGGATGTTCACAGTTGAGTTTGAATCTGATGCATCTATCGTTAAAACTTTAGATCAAAAAGGTAAGCATGAAGATGTTGAGGTTATCTTTGGAGATGAGGGTATGGTATACATAAGACAGTATGATCCTGAGGAAGACGACCATCAATTAATTATCATGAGTGGGCAGCAGTGGATAGACATTATGGCTGCGTATAAAAGTAGTGCAGGTTCGTACTACGTGGAGCTTAAACACGAGTGATGAGTAGCACTTAAAGATATATAATATATTGTTGTAGGAGACAAAAATAATGATGGAATTAGCACTGATTAAAACGTTACTTGACCGTAACTTTTATGACCAACACAAGGGCATACGTTGCCCCGATAAAATATTTAGTAAGGATGTACGTAAGATTAAACAGGCACTTGATGGTGCTATGGAAACCTATGAGGGTGACCTAACTGTTGCGGATCTAGAGGCTGTGTTCAATAGAATGAATGCAAGTCTTACCACAGCTACACGTGGTGCGTATGAGGATTTGTTTAAACGCATATCAATTACTGAGCCTATCAAAGAAGAGATAGCACAGGATACACTATCACAATTATTCCAACAGCATGTTGGTGATCGTGTAGCAAACCTAGGGTTTGATTTTGTTAATGGAACAGAGGATAGTTTAGAACCTCTGCGACGACTACTAGAGGAATACAAAAATGATTTTACTCCTAATCTACGTGTTGACTGGGATGATAATAGTCTTGACACAATACTTGATGCAACGCTTCTGGAATCCCGATGGAGCTTTAACATATCTTCCTTGGCTCGTAGGGTGGAGGGTGTTAGTGGTGGTCACCTTGTATTGGTTGGCGCTCGTCCCAATACTGGTAAAACTTCTTTCCATGCCAGTATTATAGCAGGTGCACAAGGCTTTGCCCATCAGGGTGCTAAGTGTATTGTACTGTGTAATGAAGAGGCATACACTCGTGTTGCTGCAAGGTATATCAGCGCATCATCTAACATGACTATGAAAGAAGTTAGAGAGAACAAAGCCCTGGCACAGAAACGTTATGAGCCTATTAGAAGTAACGTCTTGTTCAAGGATAGTACAGGTAAGGGTATGGCATGGGTTGAGTCTGTTGTTAAACAAGAGAAGCCTGACGTTGTAGTATTAGACATGGGCGATAAGTTTGCAGACATAAGCAGTGAGAGAAGTGACATCACACTCAAGACTGCTGCTATCCATGCACGTAACATTGCTAAGCAGTATGATTGCTGTGTGATCTGGATGTCACAACTATCTGCTGAAGCAGAAGGTAAGGCTGACCTTAACCAAGCGATGATGGAAGGATCTAAGACAGGTAAGGCAGCTGAGGCTGACCTAATGGTCCTGATAGGTAAGACACAACAAACTGAGGGAGAGGACGAAGATCCAGTTCGTTATCTAAACTTAGCCAAGAATAAGTTGAATGGGTATCAGGGTAAGATCACCTGTGTATTGGATGGATCACGCTCTATCTTTTCAGCTTGAGGTAAGACATGAGAATAGTATTAGATGTTGAGAACAGCACAACAAAACGCAATGGCAAAGATCACATGGACCCTTTTGAGATTAGTAATCACCTAGTCCAAGTTGGTATGGTTAATGCAGACAACCATGATGAACTACATACTGTAAATATAGACCATGATGAATCTAAGGATGTGTCAGGCGCTGGGCATAAGCTAGTGCAGGACGTACTAGACTTAACAACATTACTTATCATGCACAACGCGCAGCATGACTTGATGTGGTTGTGGGAGTCAGGCTTCAAGTATGATGGCTTGATCTACGACACAATGTTAGCAGAGTATATACTTGATAGAGGTCAGCGTAATCCTTTAAGCTTAGGTGCTTGTGCTGAACGTAGAAAACTAGAGGTACAGAAAGATGATACACTTAAAAGATATTTTAAAGAAGGATACACTACAAATGAGATACCGTTGGATGAGCTTACCTATTATCTTAGGTGTGACTTGCTTTCAACTAGCTGGTTGTTCCATAGTATCGAAGCAGACTACGCCGAGCCAGAGTCTAGAGGTCTCAGAGTTATTCGAGATACAACCTTTACCACCTGTAAGACCCTCACCCGAATGTATATGTCAGGGATCAGGGTGGATAGATCAGCCCTTGAAGAAGTAAGAGTAGAGTTTGAACAAGAGAAGGCAGAGATTGAAGACAGACTGCAGAAGAAAATACGTAAGCTTATGGGTGACACACCTATAAACCTTAACAGTCCTGAGCAAATGTCACAGGTAGTATTCTCTCTACGTATGAATAACAAAAAGGAATGGGCTGATCTGTTTGAGTTTACATCTACAGTTGATGAGTACAAGGATGCTGTTAGAGCAAACTCTACACCTGTATACAGAACAAAAGCATTTACATGTCCTACCTGTGAGGGGCAAGGCAAGACGTTTAAAACAAAGAAGGATGGTACAAAGTATGCTAGACCTAACAAGTGTACCGACTGTAACACGCGAGGCTTTCAGCTAACAGAAACAAAACAGATTGCTGGTCTCAGGTTTACTGCACCTAACAAGGGTTGGATTAGTGCCAATGGTTTTAGTACAGGTAAAGATAACCTAGAGGTACTCGCTGCTACTGCAAGAAGTAATAACATGGCAGAGGCTGAGTCTTTTCTTATAGATCAGAGGCGTTTGTCTGCTATCAGTAGCTACCTAAGTTCTTTCGTTGAGGGTATATCAAACTATACTAAACATGATGGGTTCTTACATGTAAGTTTAACGCAACACATAACAGCTACTGGACGTTTCAGTGGGCGTAACCCTAACATGCAGAACATGCCAAGAGGCGGTACGTTTCCTGTGAAGAAAGTCTTTGTTTCACGGTGGGAAAATGGGAAGATTATGGAGGCTGACTTTGCTCAGCTTGAGTTCCGTACTGCTGCGTTCCTAGCACAAGACGAGACTGCTATGAAAGAGATTAACACAGGGTTTGATGTGCATAGTTACACTGCTAAAGTTATTACAGATGCAGGTCAGAAGACTTCTCGCCAGGATGCTAAGGCTCATACATTTGCACCCCTCTTTGGAGCTACTGGGTATGGAAGATCTAAGGCTGAAGCCGCCTACTATAAACACTTTATAAAAAAGTATGAGGGTATTGCTGCATGGCACAAAGAGTTAGGCGATGAGGCATTACGATTCAATAAGATAACTAATAAGTCAGGGAGGCAGTATGCTTTCCCTACTGTAAGACGCAGGGATAATGGTATGCCAAGTCACTTCACAATGATTAAGAACTACCCAGTGCAAGGGTTTGCTACAGGTGATATAGTACCTATTGTGTTGAATGAACTTCACGAATTGTTACAACCATATAACTCTTGCGTAGTTAATTCAGTACATGACAGCATGGTGATTGACATACACCCTGATGAAGAACAACAAGTCATTGATATTATTGAGCTACTTAACAACGACATCAATGCACTTGTAAAGAAAACATATAATGTAGAGATGAATGTACCATTACTACTTGAAGCAAAAATAGGATCAAACTGGCTTGACACAGTTGATATATAATGTATAACTAGGAACTCTTTTAATCTATAGAAAGGTATAGAAATGAGCAATGAACTATCAATAGCAAACGAACGAGGCCAATCAATGGCAGAACTTATGGGTGTATCTGCATCCACAGGTGACTCAACACCATCCATATCACGCATGGGTATGCTACACTCACCCCTTATGGGAGAGATAGAAGTAGGTGGTAAGGCAATTAAGACTGAGGTAGTACCAGTAGGTGCATTCATCCTCAAGCGTGGCGACGAAAAGATCTACAGTAATGGTATCACGGTGCGTGTCTTCGCCCAGCGCCAACAGTGGCAACGTTGGAATAGTGAAACAGAAGAGATGGAGAAGTCTGTCTTAGCTAACTCACTCAATGGTGATATGAAGGACAGCCTAGGTGGTTTCAACTTGGGTAGACCCTCTGGTTGGATCGAAGACTTCCAAGCTTTAGATGATGCTACTAAGCAGATTATCCGTAGCGTTAAGCGTGTCAACGTTTACTACGGTACAGTAACACTTGATGATCCTATCAATGAGAAGGGTGAACCTATTGATAAGGCTTCTTATAAAGACGTACCCTTTGTAATGGATGTTAAGAACCGAGACTCACTAAAGAGTATCAATGGTGTGTTGAGTGTACTAAAGCGAAAGAACCTGCTGCCTATCATGTCTACTATTAAATTCATGGGTGTAGAAGATAGCATTCCAACAGGTGCTAAGTTTGGTAAGATCAAAGCAGCATCAGGTGATAAGGTTGATCTTGGTGAGGGTGACAATGAGATGTTAAAAGATTTCATTGAGCTTATTGAGTACAGCAATGGTAAGATCTTAGACTTATATCATGATAGGTTAGACAAATCTATGTCTGCTGATGATGAGTCTGTAGTGTCTGACATTATCAATAATGATTTCGTTGAGGTAAACACATGAATCACCCAGCAGAATTAGCAATCTACAGTTTTCTGCAGAAGGCTTTGGCTGGTGAAGCAAACATGACAGAGGCGGTAACCAAACAGGTTGCCGCTGATGTTGAGGCGGCGTTGAACAAACAGTTTAACTCACCTCCGCGTGGCGACTTCCGCTTACGTATGTCTAACATTGGTAAAGCACCCTGTCAGTTATGGTTTGAAAAGAATGATCCAGAAGATCGTAGACCTTTTCCACCACACTTCTTAATGAACATGATCCTTGGTGATATAGTTGAGGCTGTGTTCAAAGGGTTATTACGTTCAGTAGGTCAGGATTTTAAAGACAATGATGTAGTCACACTAAAGCTACCCAATGGTCAAGAGATTAAGGGTGAGTATGACATGCTGATGGATGGTAAGATTGACGATGTTAAGTCTTCCTCTCCTTGGGGATACAAAAACAAGTTTGAAAGTTTTGCTACACTCAACAATAAGGATAGCTTCGGTTATGTATCACAGCTTGTAGGCTACGCAGAAGCCGCAGGAGCTGGTGTAGGTGGTTGGTGGGTAGTCAACAAAGGGAATGGCGAGTTCAAGTATGTAGACGCATCTGAGGTAGACAAGGAGGCTGTCATAGATAGCATTCAATCTACTGTAGATTACATTGAGAATGATGAACCCTTCAAGCGTTGCTACGAAGCAGTACCTGAGACATACTTCAAGAAGCCTAGTGGTAACTTAGTACTAGATGCAGATACCTGTGGATGGTGTGACTTCAAGCATAAGTGTTGGGATTTAAAAGAACAACCTTCTCGTGTATACAAAGGTAAGAATGAACCACCTATGGTAGAGTATGTACACATAGGAGATGGGCGTGGTTCGTAAACACAACAGAAGAAACTATCGTAGTGGCCTTGAGCTAGAGGCCGCTACATTCTTAGAGACACGACAGAAGATTGTATCCTATGAAAAGTTAAAGATAGAGTGGGAGGATTTAAAGTATCGCACCTATACACCAGACTTCGAATTGGATAACGGTATCATAATTGAGACCAAAGGATTATTTTCGGCTGGGGATCGTCGCAAGCACATAGAAGTACAGAGGCAACACCCTAAGCTTGATATACGTTTTGTATTTAGTAATGCAAACTCTAAGCTTTATAAGGGTGCTAAGAGTAGGTACTGTGATTGGTGTGATAAGAATGGATTCAAGTGGGCGCACCGAGTAATACCTGAGGGTTGGCTTATAGAAAAAGGTAAGCGTATGAAAGAACAACGTGTGAAAGTAAAGAGGAGAGAGTGATGGGCTATGAAGTAAAACCTGGAGACCTTGCTATTATACTACACCCTATCATGGAAGAGGGTAAGTGGACAGGGCAAATCAAGACAGGTCTAGTATTTGGTGAGGCTGAGACACATGATGGCATGAAGGCAGCACTAGAAGAAGCTCTTACTATGGCTGCAGCTCAAGCATTTTTAGATATGTATCCTGATGCATGGGAGGACTTTGCAGATCTACGCAATGAACTTTTACAGGAGATCTTTCCAGATCAATATGCAGAAGCAAAGGCTGAGGATGAAGAAAGAAATGGCTATAAGTTAGATGATAATGTCATACTACTTAACCGATGGACTAAGACAAAGGGTAGTGCATGAAAAAGTTTAGTGTTACGTTTATAGCTAAGGTAGATGATGCCAACAACATACTATCAGCGTATGAAGATAGTCATGAAAAAGATTTGCACGATCTAATAACAGATGTTATATATGACGTAGATGATATGAATATAGAAAATTTAAATGTTAAGGAAAGAAAATGAATAGCTTTAGAGAGTATCAGATTAAGGCAGTTAGCTTTGCTATATACCCTGCAACACACAAGGTTCTGTACCCAACACTGGGTTTGTGTGGAGAGACAGGAGAGATAGCCGAGAAGGTTAAGAAACAAGTACGTGATAATAATTTTAACAGACATGAAGTAGCTAAGGAGCTAGGAGATGTGCTCTGGTATTTGGCTAATTTGGCTAACGATATAGGGTATAACCTAGATGAGATAGCTGCCATGAATATTGAAAAGCTTTCATCACGTAAGGACAGAAACAAAATACAGGGATCAGGAGACAACCGATGAGTAACCAATTACCAACAGACTATCAAGCATTTATACACAAGTCACGCTATGCCAAATACTTTGATGGCAAAGGGCGTGAGTCTTGGGGAGATACAGTAGGGCGCTACATGGATAATGTAGTTCGCAAGGCGCTGGGCGATGAAGTAAATAGAATAGTAGATAACAAAGACATACAAGATATTGAACAGGCTATACTGGGTCAGGAAATCATGCCTAGTATGAGGGCAATGATGACAGCTGGTCCTGCTTTAGATCGCGACAATACAGCTGGATATAATTGTAGTTACTTACCTGTAGATGATCCTAAATCTTTTGATGAAGCTATGTATATACTTCTCTGTGGTACTGGTGTGGGCTTCTCTGTTGAGAGACAGTTTATAAAGAAGCTACCAGAGATACCTGAGTTGTTTGATAGTGAATCTACTGTTGTTGTTAAGGATAGCAAAGAAGGTTGGGCTAAAGGATTCCGTCAAGTTCTCGCACTCCTATGGGCTGGTGAAATACCTAAGTGGGACATCTCTCAGGTTCGTCCTGCAGGTGCAAGACTTAAAACGTTTGGTGGTAGAGCATCAGGACCAGCGCCACTAGTAGAGCTGTTTAACTTTGCTGTAGCTACCTTCAAGGCAGCACAAGGGCGTAAGCTTAACTCTATGGAATGTCATGACCTTATGTGTTTTATAGGACAGATTGTTGTTGTCGGTGGAGTACGCCGTAGTGCTATGATTTCATTGAGTAATTTATCTGATGATCGTATGCGTCATGCTAAGTCAGGACAGTGGTGGGAAACATCAGGGCATCGTGCCTTAGCTAATAACTCTGTAGCGTATAGTGAGAAGCCAGACATGGAAACATTCATGCGTGAGTGGTTATCTCTTGTTGAGTCTAAGTCAGGAGAGCGTGGTATTTTTAATCGCCAAGCATCCAAAGTCCAGGCGGCTAAGAATGGGCGGCGTGATCCTAATCATGAGTTCGGCTGCAACCCTTGCAGTGAGATAATTTTGAGGCCGTATCAATTCTGTAACTTAACAGAGTGTGTAGTACGTGCTACTGATACATTAGAGGATCTTGAACGTAAGGTTAGACTTGCTACTATCTTAGGTACAATACAATCTACTATGATTAAGTTCCCTTACCTACGTAAAGTATGGCAGAACAATACAGCAGAAGAGAGACTACTTGGTGTATCTATGACAGGTATTATGGACAACCCATTAATGACAAAGAAAAACAAAGGGTTAAACAAGTCACTAGAACATCTAAGAGCTATTGCTGTGGCTACCAACGCTGAGTGGGCTAAGTTATTAGGCATCCCTGCTAGTACTGCTATCAGCTGCGTAAAACCTAGCGGTACGGTTTCACAATTAGTTGACAGCGCGAGCGGAATCCATGCGAGACACAGCCCATACTATATTCGTACTGTACGTGGTGACAATAAAGACCCTCTAACACAGTTTATGATTGATAGAGGTATACCTAATGAACCCTGTGTCATGAAGCCTGACTCTACAGTTGTGTTTAGCTTCCCAGTTAAGTCACCTGAGAAGTCAGTGACACGTAATGATATGTCAGCTGTAGAACAACTAGAGTTGTGGCTTACTTATCAGCGCCATTGGTGTGAGCATAAGCCTTCAGTTACTATAACAGTACGTGATGAGGAGTGGATGAAAGTAGGTGCATTCGTGTATGAATACTTTGATGAGATGTCAGGTGTGTCATTTTTACCACACTCAGATCACTCATATCAGCAAGCACCTTATCAAGAGATTGACAAGGCTGAATATAAAGAGTTGCTTTCAAAGATGCCTAGTCGTATTGATTGGTCAGAGTTATCAAACTATGAGAGTGAAGACAACACAGTATCTATGCAGACAATGGCTTGCTCTGGGGACGCTTGTGAAATTGTAGATTTGGTATAGACTATGTATATATTATTAGGAACAAGTAGTTGTGAGTTCTGTACCAAAGCAAAAGACTTACTAGAGGAGAAAGGCATAGCATTTATGCCTTACTCTATTGATACAGTTAGTAGTAGGTGGTTGTTGACACTAATGTTACAGGCAGGTATAACTACTGTACCCCAAATCTGGGACAATGAAGGTCACCATATTGGTGATTATAACAAACTGAAGGAACATTTAAATGGTTGAAGTTTTGGTAGCATTTTTCGTAGGTATTGCAGCTATTGAAGTAGCTAGTGATATAGGTAGCTCTACATATAATTATGTAGAACCTAAAGTAACACAGGGAGTAGATTACGTCAAAGATAAATTTGATTCTGAAGAGCAAGAATAGTGTATGTTCTTGTACTCATAGCATACATGGTGGGTGAGGAGCCAACAATAAAAGCCTCACCCATTCTGTATAACTCGTATGATAGTTGCATTGATGGTGCAGCTCGTGCAATGACAAGCGTGTATAGGTATCTACCAGAAGAGATTGGTAAGAAGGTTTTTATATTACCTATGTGTAACGCTATACCAGAGGATACATAATGCAGTTAAAGTTTAAGTTATTTGAGGACATGGAAAGACAACCAATACCCGTTGGTGTTAGAGATAAAAAATGTAGCAACTGTGAGGTGGTTTTTCCAGAGACAGAAAATTACTTTTATCCCTGCGGTGCTTACTATTCAAAAGATGGTACTTCTAATCAGCACCTTCATAATAAGTGTAAGGCTTGTGCAAACAAAGCTAGAACAAGACAGAAACAGCTTTGTAAAATATATGGACACAAAGCTTTTGGTAAATGTGATTGCTGCGGTGTAGATGC
>MEHZ011610644.1_pt1 | contig 17792 bp, 16 predicted proteins | sample 897221 | NCBI WGS metagenome assembly MEHZ01 (sample SAMN05514161, study PRJNA337945) | marine metagenome | isolation source: marine surface water | place: Arctic Ocean | collected 2007-12-13
TGCTTCATGCAACTCGCTCATGTCAACTGGTAGAGGTGGGCTATTATGAGGATGACTCGTCGCAGAACCATGGCGAAGGGAAGTGACGAGTTTCCAGTTCTTGCTGGAACCGGCGGCGTCGCCCTTGGGGAGGCACGAACGAACCATGAGGGCCGGAAAGCAATTTTGTTGGTCCGAGGTGACGAGGATACCTTGGAATTCACTGCATTAGTTGCGACCATGGGAATCTCCATCGTAGAAACATTACACCAACCAGGGCACATCGACCCGCGCGGTTATTTTGGTAAAGGCAGGTTACAAGATGTCGCTGATGAACTCACTTCACGCACCCTTCCTTCTCACCCCTGGCAAAATGTGGACTTGGTGCTCATACACACCAATGCATCTCCCCGACAATTAGTCAGCGTAAGTGAAGCGGTTGGAATTGAAGTTTGGGATCGAGTCAGATTACTTCTTTCTCTGTTCACCTCTCACGCTTCTTCACTCGAAGCAAGAACTCAAGTTCGTATTGCACGTATGCAAAGTGACCGCACCGTTCTCCGCGAACTAGCGAATCAGGAGACGACAGGTGAAAGAGCAGGATATGGTGGTGGAGGTAGCACTGCATTACAAGCCATTATTGATAATATGAATCGGGAACTTACCCACCTGCGTAAACGCCAGAAAAAACACGCTGTTGCCCAATCGGAACGAAGAAAACAACGCACACGAGGCGGTGCAATGACCGTCGGTTTGGCAGGCTATACCAATGCTGGGAAATCAAGCCTTTTCCTCGCTCTTTCGGGTAAAGAAGTGCTCGTAAAGGACAAATTATTCTCGACTTTAGAGACTACAATCGGCCGAATGGAGGCCAGCCCACGCGTACTCTTGGCTGACACCATCGGTTTCATCGACCATCTACCGAGTACGACGCTTGATGCTTTTCGCGCAACGCTGGCAGAAGCACTTGAAAGTGATTTATTGCTCATTTTAGCAGACGCGAGCGACAAACCCGAAGAATTAGAACGAAAATTATTCACTTCACGCAGCGAAGTATTCACTCGTTTCTACGGTGAAGAAATCGACGAAGAATTTCCATGGAAATCAGTAGATTCATCCGTGGTCAATCACGTTCTTACCGTCTTGACGAAATGCGACCAAGCAACTGAGGCCCAGAAAGAGGAAGGCATTGCAACCGTTGCAGCCCTCGGCTTACCCGACCCAATCCTCATTTCCTCGCACTCGGGGGAAGGTATGCAGGAACTCAAAGATACGATACTTTTGCATCTCTTCGGTCCGCCGATGAATTTGCTTTTACTACCTGTTCCTGCGGAAGGTGGTAGGGCTGTAGAAGGTTTAGTTTCAGATGTTTACGACGCTGGATTAGTTTCGGACCGAACCAATCACGATGATGGTAGAGTGGAATTGCGTGTTTGGATACACGACCATGCTTTAGCAAGGTTACTGGCACACTCTAAACACCGCATTGAAGTGAAGTAGGACCGTGTTCTACGCAAAGCATGGCCGAGCCAGAAGAGGACACTTCTGCGGCCGAGTCCACGCTTGAAACGGCAAACTACATCGATGAATTGACCGGATTATCAGAGCCGAAAGGAGAACTCACGTTTGCCTCTTCAAACACCATTCTTACAATGCCCGACCCAAAAATGCACCCAATGGGGCAAGCCATCGGCGTGTTTCTGTTATTCGTCTGCCTGCTCGGGTTTCTCAACGGCATAGATTACGCGTCGCCAGACTCAGGCCTCGTTCGTCCAGATGAATTCGTTTACCGCCTTTCCTTGACCGCTCCAGACGAATCTGCAACATTCCAAGGCGTGGTGTATGACCATGAAAATCAGCCTTTAGAAAACGTAACAGTTTATGTCTCATGGCACGGCGATGGTATTTGGAACTCAACACAAATCCAAACGGATACAGACGGCTCATATGTGTTTGAACGACTCAACCCAGGGTTAACGCGCGTCGACATCATTGTCAAACGAGACGGCCATCTCGATGTCTATGCAAATCGCGTTTTGCTTTCACCACCTGCGTTGATTGAACCGACCGGCTTCACCACTATCGATTTCAGAGTGCCTTCCGCGGAAGACTTCGCCACCCAACCATGCAGCAACGGAGCAGACGAATGCGAAATACGGAACATCGACATGACACCCACTCAAATGGAACATCCACTGATGGACCCGGGTGCCTCAAGCATTTACATCAGCATCGGATTTGCTTTTATGGGTCTGGCATTGATTGCGACTGGATTTACCCTTTGGGCAATGAAAAACGGCTCAATAGTTGTTCTACGAACTGCAGCAGGCCTCTCGTTTTTCGGAATGGGCCATTATTACACGGCATGCTGCTTCGGAATCCTCGCATTCATACTCACTTTTGCCGTACCAAGACGCTACATCCCGATGGAAGAAAAATCCTCGTTAAGCGAGGAACTATGATGCAAGCCCGCCGTCCAACTTAAGGGGGCTCAGCCCAACAGGCCGGCATGGACCTCTTCACCTCGGCATGGATGACGCGGTCTCTTGGCGAATCAGTATCCGCCCTTCATCTTGAGCAAGATGGAGGAGTTTTCGCCGGGGGATGGGATGGGTGTCTCAAGCATTGGAATGTAGAAGGCGAACTGGTGTGGTCAACTCGACTGCCAGACCGAATCACCGTTCTTGCCATCCATGAAGGCACGGTGTTTGCGACAGCTGGGTTGCACATTGTTTGCCTTGAAGCCGCTACAGGCGACCAAAGATGGAGCCATGCCTTAGAAGGCAGCGCCGATTCCCTTTATGTCTTCGAGGAACGCTTGTATGCCATCTCTTCGGTCTACGATATCGAACACAACGATTTTCTCGAATCAGCCGTTTGGAATTTTTCATTTGACGGCACGATGAACTGGATTCAACGAATGGACGAAAGGCCTTGGACTCTCCTGGAATTCAAAGGAAAACTGTGGTTTGGTTTAGGCCGGCCAAAATGTGGCTTTTCAGCGATTGACTCACAAGGAAAAAGCACCCACACTTCTGCCGATACCGACTCCCCCATCACCTGCGGTTCTACAACCGCTTCAGCCATGTTGTTCGGCCATGCCAACGGTGCTGTTTCAAATCACAAGGGGAAGGTAATTTTTTCTGAACAAAGTGCGATAGAACTTCTTTATGCAACTTCTGGGGGCTATGTTGCCGCATTGGAAGACGGTACCGTTCTCTCAAGAAAAGGGAAGACCGAAGTCTGGTTTTCGGATGGAGACGCAGTATCTGTTCAATCTGGAGGGTTTTCATTCCAAGGCCACCCGACTCATTGGGCATGCCGCTGGTCAGGGTCCGAAGGAAGTATCGAGATACGAAACATCGACTCAGGTGAACTTTTGATGACAACCCCGAGCGATCGTTGTGAATCGATTGCTTCAGATTCAAACCGCCTCGCTCTCGGATTTGAGAACGGTCAAATCCGCCTCTGGGAAGCCAGCATGTTCGAACGGCGAATGTTGAATGAGCATGAAACTGAAGAGAAAGATGAACGGAAATCAGCGCTTCAAGAGAAACTCAGCGCCCTTCGGGACCGTTGAAACGCTTCATTTCATTGGTCATCCCAAACACTGATTGGGGTATCAGCAACACTGCTTGAATCGATATCTGCACCAACCGTGTATTGCTGTTGCGGCATTTGACCCAACGTTTGGTTTTCTTGGGCCGGCACCTGCGTTCCGAGCGCCACCCCTTGTTGAGGCATGTAGCCAATCGCTGGGGTAGGTTTTCGACCAGTGAGTAAACCGATGAGAAGAAGCAGCCCACCGAGCCCACAACAGCACGAGCCGGCAACTCCGAGAAGACCACTACCGAATAATCCCAAAAGGCCATCGGCATACGCCAAATCAAGTTTGTCTTTGTCCATGAAATAGATCTGGGAATCACTTGTAATGGTATATTCTTCACCAATGGAACATTCATAGTTCGTTTCAATATCGGTGGTGGCGCAAACATAGGCGAAAAGAATCCGACCATCATCTAGAAGCGGGTCGAGCATCTCATCTGTAAAGGCCAACTTATCTTCCGAAGGGGCTTGACAGGAAAACTCACTGGAATCTTCTGTTACATCAACCCCTTGCGAATCCGTAACGGTGAACGTTATGTTTTGGCAGGCATCGGTTCGACCATCACCATCTGCATCAAGATATTCTCCATCCATCATGATGTACCAGCCAGATGAACCGAGGCCATCATCGTCTGTATAACTATACGTAAACGAGGTGTTCGGCCCTTGAACATAATCTTCAACAATAACATTGTTTATGTCATCAAGTCCATTAGAACCGCTCATCCAAGCACCTCCAAAAGAAGCCAAAGCAAGCGCGATGCAGATTCCGCCAATAATGAGCAGCGGTTTGTTTGCCATGCTAAATCGTGTGAATGGCGGTATTTAAGAGAATTGCTAGAGTCATCCGATATCTTTATGATATCATTATAATAGCATTCGGCGGAGAGACTCATGCTAGCAGCAGCCGCAGCCCAAGAAACTGAAGCCAAATCAGATGAAATAATGTTCAAAGATGTCAATAAAGCCACTATCAACGGGTTCATCGGAATAGCAATACATTGGATTGCTCTCCCTGCCGTGTTCTTGGCCCTTTTCGTATTCTATGTCACCTGGCCCACCGCCATTCTTGGAGGGGCCCTTCAATTGGCAGTCATTCTATTCTGGTTCCTCATGTTCAACAGTTATTTGATCATCAATCCAAACGAAGGCGCAGCATTGCAATTTTTTGGAAAGTATTCAGGTACTGTGGACGATGAAGGTTTCCATTTCCTCCTCAACCCGATGTATGAAAAGCAGAAAATATCGCTCCGAATTCGCAATTTCGAATCGACTAAACTCAAGGTAAACGATGTCAACGCTAACCCTATTGAAATTGCAGCCGTCGTCGTCTGGAAGGTTGTTGATGCTGCTGAAGCACTGTTTGAAGTTGATAACTACCATGATTATGTTCAAATCCAAAGTGAAGCTGCTTTGCGAGCAATGGCAACCAAGTATCCATACGATGTCATCGAGGAAAAAGACTTTGGCGGAATAGCGCTATCCAGCCACCAAGAAATCATCGCCCAAGAACTACAATTATCGGTCGAAGCGCGCTTGAAGCGGGCTGGAATCCAAGTTCTTGAAGCACGAATCAGCCACTTGGCCTACTCTCAAGAAATCGCACAAGCCATGCTCCGACGCCAACAAGCAAGTGCTGTTGTGGCTGCACGTAGCGAGATTGTCAAAGGGGCAGTCGGAATGGTTGAAATGGCGCTTGAGCAACTGAGTTTAAAGAACATCATCGAGCTTGATGAAGACAAGAAGGCATCCATGGTTAGCAATTTGTTGGTCGTGCTCTGCTCTGAAACTGACACTACGCCGGTGGTCAACACGGGAACTTTCTAGCAGTGAGGTGTTCTCTTGATTACCGAACTGTTGCCGGCATCTCCCCCGGGCATCATTGTAGCTCTCGCTCTGTTTGGCTATGCCACCTATAGTTTTGTCAATGGAGGAATACATGCCAAGGGTCACGGTTGGAAGACAAAAGAGGAAGCCCCCAAGCCATATTATATCACCCAGTGCCTCGTTATACTAGTAGCACTGGGGCAATTTACCGCTCTTGCGATTAAGCATTTTACGAGAATCTAAAGGGGCGACTTCGACATGACAAAAAAGAAAATTCTTTTGCGCTTGGACTCCGAACTCCATGAACAACTTCGGTTATGGGCAGAACGCGACTTCCGTTCGTTGAATGCACAAATTGAATTTTTATTGAAGAAAGCACTGAAGAAAGAAGGAGAGGAATAGCAATGAAAGTGGAACCAGGGCAAGAATTAGGCTTTATCTCAAGATGGTTTGGATTTGGAGGGTGGCGGGCGATGTCACTTAAAACCCGAATTTTCACTCAAATTATCTATCGATTTATCTTTTTACTTGGCTTGGCTGTTCCGATTATTGGTTACGGCATGGTCACAGGTTCTGACCCCGGAGGACTTACCTTGCTCGGAATGATGGTTGGTTGGTTCTTGATCTTTCAGGCAATGATTAATTTTGTTTTCGTCGAAGGCTCACGATAACCCCGTTCTTCATTCAGATGAACGGGGACCAGTCATTTCTTCTGGGCGAACCCAAGCATCGAATTCTTCATTGGTCACAAATCCAAGTTCAAGCGCTGAAGCACGTAATGTCGTACCCTTTTCATGAGCGTTTTTAGCAATCTTTGCAGCCTTGTCGTAACCAATGCGGTTGTTAAGTGCAGTTACTAACATCAAAGAGTTCTCAAGATGAGATGCGATGTTTTCCTTGACCGGCTCCATTCCTTCAACACATTTCGTTCTGAAAGCAGTGCATGAATCTGTAAGGAGGTGGATGGAATGAAGAAGATTGTGAATCATCATTGGTTTGAAAACATTCAATTCGAAATTTCCTTGGCTTCCTCCAATGGTAATCGCAGTATTATTCCCCATCACTTGGCAACACACCATGGTCATTGCTTCTGCTTGAGTTGGATTGACTTTTCCAGGCATAATAGATGACCCAGGCTCATTGGCAGGCAAGGATAATTCTCCGAAGCCACATCGAGGACCCGAGCCAAGCCAACGAACATCATTGGCAATTTTCATCAAAGATACCGCGAGGGTATTGAGTGCCCCCGATGCTGCAACAATGGCATCATGTGCCGCAAGTTGAGCGAATTTATTCTCAGCCGAACAAAAGGTTAGGCCTGTAATGTTGGCAATTTCATCTGCAACCATTTGGGCAAACAAAGGGTGGGTATTGAGGCCAGTGCCAACCGCAGTACCTCCGAGGGCAAGTTCAAACAAATCATCGAGGGCGAAATCGATTCGGCGTAAATCCGCATCGAGTTGAGCGACCCAGCCCGAGACTTCTTGCCCAAGAGTAAGTGGCACAGCATCCATCAAATGTGTCCGGCCAATTTTGACAATATCCTTCCAAGCCTCTGACTTTTCAGATAATGCGTTCCGAAGTGCCCGAACACTCGGTAACAAGGAGTGGGTGATGGCTTCAGCAGCAGCAATGTGCATTGCAGTGGGGAAGGTATCGTTCGAAGATTGGCCGCGATTGACGTGGTCATTGGGATGCACAGGTGTTTTTGAGCCAAGAACTCCACCTGCAAGTTCAATGGCCCGATTCGCAATGACTTCGTTGGCATTCATGTTTGATTGAGTGCCACTGCCAGTTTGCCAAACTCGAAGCGGGAAGTGCTCATCGAGGCAATTATCCAAAACCTCTTGCGAAGCGGCAATAATCAGGTCGCCAATCTCGGGATCAAGTTGTTTTAATGCGACATTTGTTTTTGCAGCCGCTTGCTTGAGAATTCCAAAAGCACGAATGACGCCCACAGGCATTGTATCGTCTCCAATATCAAAGTTAATCAGAGAACGGGCTGTTTGACACCCGTAGTATTTGTCTGCAGGAACTTCAAGTTCACCCATGGTGTCGGCTTCGATACGAACATCGGCCATGTCCAATGCTCGGGGCTGAACTTCTTCACAGTTCGCACAGGCCCCCCATTGTGAAAGCCAAGAGTGAGGTTCGAATAGAATACACGCGCAGTAGTCCGGTAATATTGTTTTTCAGGAGTAATTATGCGAAATGGGTCGAGGAGAACCCATTTCGGTTAAAAAGAAATAGACCCTCGACTAAATAGCGCACTGCGCCATAATGACGATGCTAGGCAATCTTCGATTACTGAAGTGTAACTCGAATAATTTGTTGCGGCGTGCTGGGGCGGTCCCCGGGGAGTTTATCGCACATTTCGATTGACTTGACAACATCCATTCCATCGATAACTTCTCCAAAGACAGCGTGGTTTCCATCAAGCCAAGGAGTTGGGATGGTTGTGAGGAAAAATTGCGAACCTCCCGAATTCGGCCCTGAGTTTGCCATCGAGAATATTCCGGGCTTACTGTGCTTGAGATTCAATGCCGAGCGTTCACAAGGAATTTCCCAGCCAGGTCCACCGGTTCCAGCACGTCGTGATGTAGGGTCGCGGGAATGTGGGCATCCGCCTTGGATCATGAAGTTCTCAATTACGCGGTGAAAGTGCAGACCGTCATAGTGACCCGCTTCGACCAATCGCACGAAATTGGCGACGGTGTCAGGTGCTTCTTCGTGGTAGAGATTAATGGTAATGTTACCTGCACTGGTTTCCATAAGGGCTTGCATAGAACTCCCCAGCCACCGGGGGGTCAAGAGCATTCTCCTACTTCCCTACCATTTATGCTCGAAAAATCAAACTTTCAACCAAGGACGGAAGTGTTGGTCAGCATACGCCCGAGCATAATCTGCAGGATATCCAGCGGTGACCAATTGTTGCTCGTAAGCGAGTTGTTCAGCCGTAAGTGTTGGGTCAGCAGCAGCCAAAGGCACCCCGGCAATGGAAGCGTAAGCCATCTGTTGCTGTTCAAACAACTTATCTTCACTACTTTCGCTTCGTCCACGGACAATCAATACAAGTGAAAGAAGGAGAACCACTCCTGCTCCAATTATGATTACGAGCGTCATAGGGGCCATTCCAAAGAAGTCAGAACTCGATTGAGCGCCATCGGCATCATTCTTTCCGCCTTCGTCTCCAGTTGTTTCATCATTACCGCCATCGGTGACATTATCGTTGAGAGTCAGATTGTCATCCAAAGTAGCGTTCTCATCGGGATTGATTTGCTCATCCACGGTTTCGCAACCATCTGGTCCCACAATTGTTTCAGCAGGGGTATCTGGGCATTGGTCATTGACATCATCTACTCCATCATCATCAGCGTCAGTATCTGCAGCTGGGCAACCATCGCCGCCAACTCCATTCGGGACTCCAAAGACTCCAGGACAAGCATCTCCATCTATTCCAGACGAATTATCGCCATAGGAATCGCCATCGGAATCGAGCGATTGGCTCGGATCGAAAGGCCATAAGTCATTCAAATTGGAGACTCCATCGCCATCGAGGTCAGCACACCCGGTGCGATCAATGGTAGAGTCGCCAAAAGTGGTCGGACAATCATCGATAAGCCCATCACCGGTATCTGTGGTGTTGAAACCATCGCGGTCAACATCATTCACCCACAACTCTTCTTCATTCTGAATAAAGAATGGAGTGCCCGTTTGCTGATTATTGGATTCATCCGATTCCATTAATTCTTCATCAGCATCGATGGTAAGTCGACAATTGTAGATTCCAGATGCTCTTTCATCTACCGTTGTATAGGATTCGACATCCGAGCCAAAGGTGGTGTTGTATTCTCCACTAACAACGACGGTTTTAGTAATCATTCGAGCAACTTCTTCTCCACTTGAATCAATGAGGTCAAGATGAAGGGTAATGGTAGTAGCATTGGCATTTCCACGCAAACTAACCAACTCCCATGTAATTTGGACTTCGGAGCCAGAGGTATGATTGGTCGGGCAGGCGAGAGAGGAAATGCTGACATCAGCAGGAGCCGAATCCAAACCTTCAACGGAAAGATTGTACAATCCAGCGCCATTGTTTGCATCAATGATGAGTACGTAATCCTTACTCATACCTTCGTATTCGGTGTCATATGAAGTGAAGACTGGCCCATAACTGGTATTGTCAACAGAGGCGATTAAATTGCCACTTGCATCTTGTAGAGTAGCAGTGAAGGGGAGGGTAGGGTCGGCAGTAAATTCAATCTCGAAATTCTTACCATCGTTGACAGTGAAAGCAAAAACATCAGAATCATCGAAGCCACTAAAACATCCTTCGCCCATGATTGTTGGATTTTGACCGATATTGAGTCCATTGCCAGCAGGGACATCCTGTCCTAGGCCGAGGTCATCTTGCTGCCCGCAATTGAACGAATTCGAGTCAACGCCTTCGGTTTCGATAATGAGCGTGTAAACACCTAAACTCGACCAACTTTGTACGCTGATAAAGAAAGTTCCACCGGTTCCGGAAAAGTCTGTACTGTCTTCTGTGCTAATAGTTTCATCAACTGATCCTGCCAACCAACCTCGTTCAAACCATTCACCTTGGTCGTCATGGAGGTAGATATCAGCATCTTGGTCAGGCGAATTAACCAGCGTCACTGTTAGATTAAGTCCAGGAGAGATGTAAATTCGGTACCAGTCTTCGTCATCAACATCTGTGTGGACGCACCCAGTTATTGTTGCCGAAATATCGGTGCCCAAGCTAACATAATCACCAGCATCTCCACCAGCATCTCCACCAGACATGGCATCATCTTGAGCTGGGCATGACGTTGCTTTCGAATCAATCAGAATCATCTCAAATGATTCTTCAGTGTTGTCACCCTCATTCTTTTCATTAATTTGTTCATCGGAATCAACCATTACTATAATTGAATAATTGCCGCCTTGGGAGTTTGCAGGAATCATGGCTGAGAGTTGGAAGAGACCACTTTCATTGACGTCCAAGGCAGAGATGCTCATGTTACCAATCTCAACATCATGGTCCGCTAAAGTGCCCTCAACCGAAAGCCATGCGGTAAGTAAGGATGCAGAAGCAAGTTGTGTCCCAGTATTGTTCACTTCAACATCCACTATGATGCTGCTTCCAGCACTTGATGCGAGTGGTGCCGAGATATTATCGATGACTAAGTTCGGCGCTGGAGTTGAATAATTGGTCCATATATCCAAGGTCCAATTCACTCCTGTTCCTGAGCGTGAGAGATTGACGTAATATGTTCCGCCTATGCCATCATATGAAGTACCAAACGTAGAGACCAACCCCTCAGTTGCTCCAAACGCAAATGAATAATCAATAAAATCAAGGTTTCCATTGACCAATTCAATGTAGGCGGCAACAGATTCGTTGAGAGTGAGTGTGGCATCAAGAGAGTGATTCGCAGGGACAACAAAAGCAAAGACATCATTCGCCTCAACTCCATCTATGCACCCATTATAGGACGCTGTGACATTGGTGCCCATTGGAGTCGAAGCATTCGCTTCGTTCTGCGGGGCATCACTCCCAAGGCCAGCATCATTTTGTCCATTTGGATGCAGGTCATCACAAGAGTCGCCAATCAACATTACACCAGTTGACCAGAGGAGATTATTCGATTCATTGTGTTCTGTGACGTTATCATACCCATCGACATACAGCATCCAGTAATAGGTGCCGTTTGCTAAATTCGAAGGAAGGGATACTTGAGCAGTGGTGTTACGGCTTGTGTTTTCAGCCAAGGCCGCTTCTGCCTGTGAGACATCGATCAATTCGTCACCAAAGTCATAGATTTGGTCGGTAGAGAGGATAAATTGAATTTCAAAAGCATCAGAGGTTGTGTTGTAAATATTCTTAACAACATATTCGACATTGACGTTTCCACCTGGCTGACCGATAGCAGGTTCAAGAACTGAAGTAATTGTCAAATCTGGTCGAGGGGGCGTGTTATTGGTCCAGGTTCGTAGCGAGTATTGTCCATCACCGCTGTAGGCGAGGATTCTGATGTAAAAAGTTCCAGCAGTACTCGAAAGTGAAGTGCCTGAAGTACTCACCTTTTCTAATGCACTGATTGAGAGTGAAGCATCGACCTCCGTTCCAGCAGAGTCGACGAGGTAGAGGTCAAAGTCAGCAGTACTCGGGACAGTCAATTCAACATCAACATCCTTTCCAGCAGTAATGGTAACCTCATACCAATCTTCGGTGTCGGCAGTATCCATGCAGCCTTGAACGCCTGTTTGCCCGCTGTTTGGATTTGTTCCAAGACTACGGGAGGTATTGGCGTCACCTCCGGCATCACCAGGAGTGCCAGCATCAGATTGAGCCACACATGCAGCGCGACCACCAGTTGTTGTTTTGTAATGAGGTTCTTTGAACAAGAGCTGTGTGGGGTGATTCATTACCGGCCCATCAAAATACTCTTTCGGTGAAATATGTTTCAACTCATTTGGTTCATTCAACGCAGATACCATTGGTATCATTGCGGCAAAAAAGAAGAGGAAAGTGAGGCCAATAGCCGTATGCCAAGCATTCTGCATAGCAGAACGACCACATGGTCCATTATCAAACCTCGGATGTTTTAATCAAGCGAATGCTCGCTCAATTTCGCTCGACAAGTTGTCAAAGCGTCCTTGAAGTTCTTTCATTGCCCCGTTGAAGGCTTGCTCTGGAGTAAGGCTTCCATCAGTTTCGTAAGTGAATACATAGGCACCTTCTACAGGTTCCATGGTAATGGCATCATCAAATTCACCATCACGGTTTGTTCCTTCACCAACTTGGTGGAGGGCGTTTTCGAGGTCGATAAGATAATTCACATCTGTTAATTTTTTGTCCTTGCCGAAAAGTTTTGCATCGATTGGTTTTCCATCGGTGGTAGTAAGGTCGAGGTCAAACAAAATCTTGGCCTTTTTCGGCTTGTTCAGAGTTGCAATTCGGTATTGGCGGAATCCAACAGCAGCGACTGGCGACCACTTAGCGTGGTCTCGACCACGGCCGAGGGTTGCAAATGCATAGAATTCGAGATATTGTCCCTTTGAAAGAATAGTCAAAGGAATACGCTTGTGTTCTTCCCGAATGTCGAACATTTGGTCAGAAATAGTTGTAAGGTCTCCTGCATAGACAGTACGGTATTCTTCATCAGAATCTTCCGAAGGCCCTTCTTTCCGGATGTGGTAGAGGACTTGACAGGTCATGCAACCCTTGGATTCTTCAGCCATGTCTTTGCAAGTAGGACAATCTTCAGGGAAAGTGATACCTTCATCCGGGTATGTTGGGACTGGAATCATTGCCAATCGGTGAGCGATAGTTTCGTCAGGTAAAACGTTGACAGATTCGAAAACTTGTCCTTTGTTATCTTGATGAGTTCCTTGATCGAAGTTTACTCGGTCAATTGCTAACTTAGGAACATCCGCAATAAGGGCACGGCGAATAGCATTCACCTGTGCAGCGTCTGTGTTTGTCAAAAGAATTCGAATTGCATTGCCATTTGGCCAACCATCAACGATTTGTACATCCATTTTTTCCACCTCAAAAATCAAACACGGCGACCACGACGGCCACCCTTCTTCTTTGTTCCATCGTGAGCAATTGGTGTCACGTCTTCGATACGAGTGATTGTCATCCCTGCACGAGTGAGTGCACGGATTGCAGCTTGAGCACCAGGTCCAGTATTGTTGGAAAGGTTGCCACCAGGTGCACGATACTTGATGATCAGTTGTGTGAACTCCTTGTCTTTGAGCTCATCAGCCATCTTTTCAGCAGCACGAGTAGCAGCGAATTGGCCACCACTGTCCTTGGAAGATTTGACAACTTGTCCACCAGAGCAGGTTGTGATTGTTTCTGCACCGGTTAAGTCGGTTGCAGTCATCAGAATATTGTTGTATGAACTAAAAATGTTGATAATTGCACGTCGTGTCATCACTCTTCACCTCCATCTTTCTTTACTGAAGGGGCTTCTTTTGCAGCAACTTCAACTTCAGTAGCGAATTCTTTAGTTGCTTCCGGGTCAACTTCCTCTTCTTCAACGCCGTATTCAGCAGAAGATGCGCGTCCGTCAATAGCCTTTCGAATTGGGTGTTCGGTGTTGTCCACCCAAGGGCAACTTGGGTGCCAGGTGAGATTCTCTTCCTCATCCCGAGAAAGAGGGTAAGAAGGGATGGTTACTTTTTGGCTTCCAACCACAATCTTGCCGTGGGTGACAAATTGACGGGCTTGCTTCATTGATATTGCAAGACCTTTGTAGTAAACTTGAGCTTGCAATCGACGGTTGAGGATGTCTTCAGTGCTCAAAGAGAGAATGTCGTCAAGTGTAGCTTCAGAAGAAATCAATCCTTTGTTATGGAGTGAACGAAGCAAGTCGTCCATTTCCCGCTTTCCGTGAGCTTCACTGGTATCAACAACACCAATCAAGCGCATTGCTTGTCGGCGATGGCGTCGAAGTTGAGACTTGGCCTTCCAAATCTCACGCATGTTCTTCAAACCATGATTGGCTTGGATTGCGTGTTCTTCTTCGATACGTGCAGCCTTCCAAGGATGGGAAGGCGTGTCAAACTTAGGTCGTGCAAACTTTGGTTCTCCCATACATCATCCCTCCAATCACTTCTTTCGGCTCACACCAAGGGTGAGTCCACCACGGCCATTTGAGCGGCCACGTTGTCCACGAACTTTGTTTCCGCTTGCGTGGCGAGTACCACGATAGCACTTCATAGTTCGAAGGCGGTCAATATCGTCTTTAAGAGTAAGAGACACTTGTTGTCCGGTGAGATGTAATTCATCTCCCGTTTCAAGGTCACGTTGTCGGTTGAGCATCCAGAGCGGAACAGTTTCCGCATAGCCTTCAATTGCAACTCGGAGGGATTCCTGTTCTTCGACCGAGAGGTGGCCGGCGAGAGAAGCAGGGTCAAATCCGGTGTTCTTGCAAATCTGAATCGCAGTTCGTGGACCAACGCCCCGAACAGCAGTCAATGCTGTTGCAAGGGTTTTCAGTCCATCCATATCGGTATCAGCCATTCGCAAAATGTAAGAGAAATCTTCTCCTAAATCTTCTTCCTTCTGTCGTGCCATAGTGTTTCACCTCTCCTTAACACAGAGTGTCAAGCAGGTTCCCGACCCAACTCCCCTATATCAAGACCGCGATGCATCTTCGCGGTACTGAGAACCGAAAACACTTGATTTCCGAGCGGCTTTTATGAAGGAGGAATGGTGTGAAAAAAGCAAAAATTATTCAGCGATACAAATGAGAAGCATTTCATCCCCGGGTTGCTGCACAAGAAAAGCCTCTCTTTTTCCATGTCTTCGGGCGAGTTGGCGGTCAATCGCTCCTTGTATTTTGGGCTGTATCTCTGGTGCGAGTGGAACGCGAACAGTCATCTTCGCAATGTCGTGTTCAAGAATCAATTCGACCAATTGATCAACGGTTTCAAGGCAGAGTTTAATTCGAGCTAAAGCGACAACTCGGCCAGTTGCTTGAACCAACATTCGGTCCATTGGATGCTCAAGGCAGAGGGCATGCTGATGATGAATTTGAGGTCGGCGTCCTTCAATCACGCTCCAAGATATGTGTTCGGATTTTGTGACGGTGTTCAACCAGTCATCCGCAAGACCACTCTCAACAAGTGCAGCATCGAGGATACTGACTCTTTCTCCTCGTCTTGGAGGTTGTCGTACTGGTGTTGGTAAACCATCACCGGAACCAATTCCGATACCGCCGGAAATCACATGAGTTTCTTCGGTAATCGATGGAGGAATACGAACAAAACGGCGGGCGACGCCTGCTGTGGCAGCACTTCCAAGCCACAAAGCGAGACGGTCAACACGCCCGCGCCCCCTCGATGTCCAAACCCAAGTCCGGTTTATTCCGTTCCAAACTTCATCGACCATCGCTTCAACCTCGAGACGTTGAGCGTGTGTAAGTCGTGGCGACAAATCGAGAAGCAAAGCGGGACCGTTTTTCCCTTCTGCCAAATACGGCGCCCACCCAGTGAAGACCTCATCAAGTCGCGGTGCCATTTCTTCAAGGCCATGCGTCCGACTGTTTCGGGGACGAGCGGGGTCCAAATGGAGTAAGGCAATGTTTGGAAACCGTTCAAGTTTCAGATGGTCTGCAATGGCTGCACAAATGACTGCCCCGTCCCGCCCATCTCCGGCGATAATGCGAGTGTTTTGCATCCGAGCCGAATCCCGTTCATTACGATATATTGCGATAGACTGCAAATTAACTGCACTTGCTTGAGCGCGCATCGCGTCCAACTCCACTCCAATTCCAGGCCGCTGAAGGAGGGCCATATGGGCGCCGAGTTGGATGCCACTGCCACAAGCACAATCCAAGATGTAACCATCGGGAAGGGACAGTTGCGTCAAGAGGTTCGAACGGGCTAAAGCAACTTGCCAGGGCGTCGCTAATGGCTTTCCTTGACTCGCATGAAAAAAGGTCAATGCGCCAGCAGCAGTAGCGTCTGGAGCGAACTCGGTTAAACCAACCGAATCGGTCGTTTTTGGATTGAATATTTCAACCATATATCTGCCTCATTGGCCGGCAACATCACTTCGGGTCATGATGCTTTCAAAGTCGATTCCAGCGGCTGCAAATGCTTCCTTAGCCCCTTCTTCTCGGTCGACAATACTGATGACTGCAATGACTTTGCATTCCGTGTCTCGATGAATGCGTTCAACTGCTTTAATGGCTGAACCACCAGTTGTTGTGACGTCTTCGACGATGACAATGGTGCCCCCTCCTTCAAGTGAAGAGCCTTCGATACCAGGGGGGTTATTGGTTTTCCTTCCGCCCCGGCCCTTTGGCTCTTTTCGAACCATGAACCCAAGTCGTGGCGTTCCAGCGGGGGAGGTGGCGACCGCAATGGCGGTTAAAGGCACAGCGCCGAGTTCCAACCCACCGACGAAATCAACTTCTAAAGCGTTCATTCGAAGATTAAAAAGTGCCCCGAGGAGATGGGTTGATTCAGGATGCATCATGACTGGTTTTGTGTCGAAAAACCAACGTGAATGCCGACCGCTTGCCAAGGTGAATGCATCGTCACTTCCACCATCGATAAAAGCCAAATCCCGTACAAGTTCGACAAGACGGGGCCAACTGGAATGAGCGCGGACGCTCGGGTGGACGGACATCAAACGGTGGTTTGGCCTCGCGTCAATGAACTTTGCTTCTCATGGTTACGAAACGACTGCCATGCGATTTGAACGCGGCACTCATAAACGGTCGCCCTCAAGAGGCAAGGGATAACATGCCTCCGTCTGATGAAACTGGTCAAAAACGAGGGCATAATCCTCTTATCGGCCTTGACATCGAACGCCTAGAGGCTGAAATGGAATCGTATCAGCAGTGGCTTGATGAGCATGCTGATGAAGCATATATCGTTGCAGAGCAAGCCAGAAGCCTTGGATACGACCACAAAGAATACGTCGAGATTCCAAGAGCTGCAGACCTTGCTGGCCGGACCGAAAAACTCCTTGTCGAATATTTAGATGGCTATGAAGTCGCAGACGACATTCGAAAACTTTTAGCTGAACACGACCGAGAATCAACCTCAATCATGATGGCCCAAAGCGTGGCTCGAGGTTTCCGAGAACAAGGCCATGACTTGATCACCGCCATCGACGTCGGCCTTCGGGTTGGTTTGGCAGTTCTAACAGAAGCCGTTCTTGTAGCGCCACTGGAGGGAATCAGCGAAGTACGCCTCCTCAACAACATCGATGGGTCTCAATTTGTTTCTGTGCATTTTGCAGGACCCATCCGAGCAGCGGGTGGAACGGCCCAAGCTCTTGCAGTCTTGATTGCCGACATGATTCGTCGAGAATTCAATATCGGACATTACCAGCCCACTGACCCCGAAGTCGAGCGTGTAAAGGAAGAGTTCGGACTTTATCGGGGTAATTTGCAATACCGACCGTCGCCAGCAGAGATTGATGAAATTGTTCGCGCTTGTCCAGTCATGATCAATGGCGAATCAACAGAGAAAATTGAATGTTCGGGCTACGGGCGAGTCCGTAACATCGACGAGGCACGAATTCGCGGTGGTGTCTTACTCGTCATCGGTGAAGGCATGTGCTTGAAGGCTCCGAAAATCCAGAAGCATACCGAACGCCTTCAAGTCCCTGGGTGGGAATTCATCTCGAAGTTTGCCTCAAAAGGAAAATCAGATGACGAGCAAGGTGATGGCCCCCGATTTAAATCCCGTAAAGTTCCGACGATTACCAAATTTATGAAAGACATTATTGCCGGACGCCCAGTTTTCGGTGCACCCCTCCAACCCGGAGGCTTCCGTTTACGATATGGCCGTGCGCGACCTTCGGGACTAGCAGCCGCTTCAACCAACACCGCCTCGATGCTGGC
>MEHZ011317762.1_pt1 | contig 17777 bp, 14 predicted proteins | sample 897221 | NCBI WGS metagenome assembly MEHZ01 (sample SAMN05514161, study PRJNA337945) | marine metagenome | isolation source: marine surface water | place: Arctic Ocean | collected 2007-12-13
CGCCACGGTGGCAGCGTTGCCGAGCTGAATGCGCAGCAGCTTGGATTGTCTTTCTGTGTTCAGAACAGCGACAAGCAGTTCCTCGAGATTGACCTGAAGGACCCAGCAGGTCTCGAAGACGTTCTGGCGCTGGTCGACGAGGCCGACGTGTTCATCCAGAACTACCGTCCCGGCGTCGCTCAACAGCTGGGGCTCGGCATCGCCGCGGTACAGGCACGCAACCCCACGATCGTCTACTGCTCGATATCCGCGTACGGCGGGGATGGTCCTATTGGTGGGCGCCCGGCGTATGACCATGTGGTTCAGGCGATGTCGGGGATCATGGAGACCACCGGCACCGACGAGATGGGTCCGACAAAGGTCGGCGCACCCTATGTCGACTACGCGACCGGGTTGAACGCAGCGTTCGCCGTCATGGCCGCGCTCGCCGAACGCACTCGCACCGGTGAGGCCCAAGTCGTCGATGTCTCGATGCTCGACACCACGCTGAACCTGATGGCGTCGAATATGTCGTCGGTCGCGACCACGGGAAATGACTTGCCCAAGCTTGGGAACGAAGCAGCAAGCGGGTCGCCGTCATCGGGCTGTTTCGTCACGTCTGATGGGGTACGACTCATGATCGCGTCGAACAGCGAACGACAATTCGTCAACCTGTGTGACGTGCTCGGGCATCCCGAGTGGGCGACTGACGAGCGCTGGTTAAACCCGGGCGTGCGTCGCCAGAATCAAGACGCTCTGCGAGACCGGATGATCGAGGCCTTCTCTACCGACACTGCGACAAGCTGGGAAGATCGGCTTGTCGCCCGCTCGGTTCCGGCGAGCCGCGTGCGCAAGCTCTCTGAGGTCATTAGTGAAGGCCAGCCTGCCGCTCGAGGGCTGTTGCACGAGGTTGCGGTGGGGACCGAAGGAATGCCTGTTCAGCTTCCCGGCATCGGCTTTTTATTAAACGGTGACAGCCTCGGGCCCCGAGAAGCACCTCGGCCGGTAGGCAGCGACAACGACACCTGGCTTAGGCGGGGGTGATCGGCTCGCCTTCGCGAGCCGTCGATAATTGACCATCGATACCGACCGGTACTTCGCCCATCAGGGTGACGCGCCAGAACTGTCGGTCGAAGTCGGTCGCGAAGATGTCGCGGGGAGCGAGATGGGCGGTTGACCTGTTGTCCCAGAAGGCAACAGATCCAGGCTCCCATCGGAACCTCACGGAGAAGTCAGTACGTACCGAGTGCTCCCAAAGAAGCTCGAGCAGTACCTGGCTCTCTCGAGGAGCGAGGCCTACGATCGACTTCAGGAAGGCCGGGCTGGTGTACAACACACGTTCGCCGGTTTCGGGATGGACTCTGACGAGTGGATGCTCACTAACCAGCGAACGGTCTTCGAGGGTCTCCTCCAGCGCTGCAGACCTCTCACCATCTGTGGGAACGCTATAGCTGTGCACACCTCGGAGTCCGTCGACGAATTCGCGGAGGGTGGGGGAGAGGGCCTGGTACGCGGCGGCAAGGCTGACCCACTGGGTATCACCGCCGTAGGGCGGCACGATGTCGCCGCGCAGAATCGACTGGCCAGGTGGATTGATCGCAGCGGTTATATCGGTGTGCCACCCGGTCCACGGGCGCATCATTGGCGGCGCCAGGCTGCTGTTGGCGACCCGGTGTTTGGCGATTGAGTAGATCTCGGGGAACTCGTCATGGCCACCGAACACGACATGGCCTGGTGTTGGTACGCCGAACTGGCGAGCCATGGCCACGTGCGCCTGGTGGTCGAGTTCCTGGTCGCGGAAGAACACGACTTTCCATTTCATCAGCGCCGCCCAGATGTCAGTTACTTCGGCCGGCGTGAGAGGCCGACTGAGGTCGACGCCGTCTATCTCGGCCCCGATGTGAACCGAGAGAGGCCGAACCTTGATGTGAGACTGGCTCCCCGCCATGTTGTTGCTTTCGGTATCGAGATCCGACGTCATGTCCCGAGTCTTCCATAGCGGCACGACTCGATATCGGCGAACGGCTTGGTGCGGTGCCAAGCTGGCGCTCACCACCGTGTAACTTCGGCGCGATGGTCCTATCTCGAACGGGTGACTCGCTGGTGCGGGTCGAAGACGTCCATTTGCTGCTCGGCGAAACGACATTTGTGGCTGACGCGTCGCCAGATGCGGTGGTCGCGCATTTTGTGACGTCGTCGATTGCACATGCCGAGATAGTGAGTATCGATACCCAAGACGCAGCGGCGGCGCCGGGAGTTCTTGCCGTCGTAACGGGGGCCGATCTTGCTGCGGCCGGCCGACCTATGTATGTGCCGGGACTTGCCGCTCCGCACCCGGAGTTCTCCGCCATGCGCGCATTGGCTCGTGATCGCGTTCGTTTCGTAGGTGAAGCAGTGGTTGCCATCGTCGCCGAAACCGAAGCAGCCGCGGCCGACGCGGCCGAATTGGTCATCATCGACTATGACCGACTTCCACCCGTGGTTGATCTGGCGACGGCCCACGAAGCGCCACCGATCTTCGACGGTTCCGACAGCAATGTGCTGGTCTTCGAAGAGCGACCTGACTCAGAGCCGATTGACTTCTCTGCATTCGAAGTCGTGGTTCAGGCTCGCATCAACAACAACCGGGTACATCCCGCACCGATCGAAGGCCGGGTCGCTTCGGCCCGCTGGGTCGACGGCCGGCTCCATCAACACGCGTCATGCCAGGGTGTACATCCCATGAGGAACGCGTTGGCGGCGTTCTACGGTCTCGAGACCGACGAGGTGCGGGTGACGACCAGCGATGTGGGTGGCAGCTTTGGTGCCAAGGCCAGGGTCTATCCCGAGGACTTGGTGCTGGGTCACCTGGCCAAGCTCGTTGATCGGCCGGTGCTGTGGACGCCACCTCGCAGCAACGACATGGTCGGTCTGGGGCATAGCCGAGCGCAGCTGCATGATCTGACGATTGCCGGTGACCGTGACGGCACGGTGCGGGCTCTGCAGGTCCATGTCCGCACCGATGTTGGTGCGTACCCGGTCGCTGGTCTGGCCCAGGCACGAAACGCGACGCGCATGCTGCCTGGACCATTCAACATTGAGCACATTCACTGGACGATCGATGCGGTGGCAACAAACACCACCCCGATTGTTGCCTATCGGGGTGCAGGCCGCCCCGAGTCAGGTGCGCTGCTGAACCGGGCGATCGATCTGTTTGCTGCCGAGATCGGTATGGACCCACTCGCGGTTCGTATCAAGAACATGATCACCGCTGACCAGCTTCCGATGACCAGCGCTGGCGGGGTTATCTACGACTCGGGCGATTACCCGGGCTGTCTACAGAAACTGCTGCACGAACTGGATGTCGACGCGATCCGCTCTGAACAGTCCGAGCGCCGTTCCGCCGACGACGTAAAGATGCTCGGCGTCGGAATTGCCGCCTTCGTCGATCGCACCGCTGGAGTCCCCGGCGCCGAATACGGCGCACTGCACTTGAATCCTGATGGCACCTTTGTTGTACACACCGGTTCATCGCCCTATGGGCAGGGCCATTACACGACGTGGATCCAGCTGGTATCAGAGCGCACAGGCGCACCCGTCGAGTCCATCAGTGTGTTTCACGGAGATACCGATGTGGTTCCCCGAGGTGGTATTACCGGCGGCAGCCGATCAGCACAAAAAGCCGGTTCGGCGGTTGCCGTAGCGACCGAGACGTTGGTTGAGCAGGCAAGGGGTCGAGCAGCCGAGATGCTCGAGGCAGCAGTCGACGACGTAGTACTCGACCTCGAGACTGGTTCCTTCCATGTCACCGGGGCTCCTGGGGCGACAACGTTTGGCTGGGCAGACATAGCGGCTGAAGAAGCCAAAGAAGCCGATGAAGGCGATCCATTCGCGTTGAAGTGTGAAGCCGACTTCGAACCTGACAACCACTCGGTGCCCTACGGAGCGCACGCTGCGGTGGTCGAGGTCGATCGTGAGACCGGCGAGGTGACACTGCTGCGTATGGTCACCGTCGACGATGCTGGCACGATGATCAATCCGATGATTGTCCTGGGCCAGGTGCACGGGGGCGTCGTGCAGGGCATTGGCCAAGCGCTGTACGAAGAGTTCATCTATGACGACGACGGCAACCCGCTCACAGCCAACCTGCTGGATTACACGATGCCGTCGGCCACCGAGATCCCGAACCTCGAAGCCCACATGACCGAGCACCCCACGCCCCACAACCCATTGGGCGCAAAGGGGATCGGCGAATCAGGTTGCATTGGTTCGGTTCCCGCCATTCAGAACGCGGTGGTGGACGCCCTTGCGCCGCTTGGCATCCGCCACATCGACCTGCCGCTCACGCCCCAGCGGGTCTGGAAGGCTATCTCTGCCGCAGTGGGCTAATTAGCGGTCGCGGCTCGTCACCGTCGACGGTGCTGTGAAGTACGTTGTGAACCAAACCAAACAGGAGGCGAGGAGCGCTCATGCAGGACTTCAACGACAAGACCGCGGTGATCACAGGAGGGGCGTCAGGTATTGGTTTGGCAATGGCTCACCGGCTGGGTCAAGAAGGCGCCAATGTCGTTATCGGCGATGTCGAAGCTCAGGCACTTGACCGTGCCGCTGACCAGCTGACCAATGCGGGCATTGACGTCGAACCCGTGCTGACTGACGTGACCGACAGGACCCAGATCGTGGCTCTCGCCGACGCGGCTCAGGAGCGCTTTGGTGATATCCATTTCCTGCACAACAACGCTGGCGTGACGACTGCCGGGTTGGCCGAGGAACAGAGCGATGCGCAATGGGACTGGGTGCTGGAAGTCAATCTGCTCGCGGTTATCTATGGCTGCCGAGAGTTCTTACCCCGAATGAAAGCTCATGGCGAACCCGCCCACATCTTGAATACGGCGTCGATGGCGGGGATGTCGGGTGGGCCGTTCATGGCTCCGTACTTCGCCACCAAGTTCGGCGTGGTCGGGCTCAGCGAGGGTCTGTGGCATGAGGGCCAGGCCACTGAGTCAAACGTTGGCATCTCGGTTCTTTGCCCGGCGTTCGTCCGCACCGGTATCGCACGATCGGATCGCAATCAGCCCGACGGTATGGGCGGATGGGTCACCGCTGGTTCGCAGGGTGGTGCCCGGTTTGGCGAGTTCCTGGCTACCGGAGTTAACGATGGGATCGAGCCCGCTGACTTGGCCGACACCGTCCTGTCCGCGGTGCGCGAGAACAAGTTATGGATCCTGACTCATCCACAGTCACCCGAGGCGATCCTGCGAAGGGCGAACGCCATCGCCGATACCGGTGTGCCGCCCGAAGTCCGTTCCATGGGTCGCTAATCGGAGCGGGGAAATTATGACGATGATCGATGCTCGAGACCGGGTCCGGGAACTCGAGCCCCTCATTCGGGAACACGCTGACGTAGCGGAACAGCAGAGGTTTCTTCCGAACGCGGTCGCCGACGCGATGGCCCACGCAGGGCTGTACCGAATCGGAGCGTCACGATCGATCGGCGGCGAAGAGCTCGATCCAATGAGCCAGATCGAGGTGATCGAGGTGGCCTCACAGATCGACGGTGCAACGGGTTGGAACCTGATGATCGGCATCGAGGTCATGGGTTTGTTCGGCGCGGCTCTCGAACCAGACGTGGCCCACGAGATCTACAGCGATCCTGGCCTTGTGGCTGCGGGCGCCCTCAACCCACAGGGCCGAGCTGTTCGTGTCGATGGCGGGTACCGAGTGACGGGACAATGGCCGTTTGCGAGCGGTTGTCACAACGCCCACTGGTTCTGGGGTCAGTGCATAGTCACCGACGGGCATGAGTCCATCATGGACGCGGCTGGCAATGTCGAGTTGCTAGAAGCGACGATTCCCTTCGATGATTTCGAGATCATCGATACGTGGCACGTGGCTGGCATGCGGGGGTCAGGTAGCCATGATGTTGCGGTGGCCGACGTCTTTGTTCCCGATCGTTTCATCACGCGAACAGCGGCGGGCGGACCGGCTGGCATGCGGTTCATGGACCAGAGCCCGCTCTATCGATTCCCATCGTTCGCTCGTCTTGCGTACAACAAGGTCGGTGTCTCGACCGGCATCGCCAAGGCTGCCCTCGACTCGTTCAAGACCTTGGCGACAGAGAAGAAACCCCGGGCGTCTCGCACGCTCCTTGGTGAGAAGCCTTCGACCCAGATGGCGTATGCGAAAGCTTCGATGTTGCTGCGTTCGTCGCGGGCCTATGTGATGGACGCGGTCGGCGACGTCTGGGACACGATCCTGGCAGGCGACGAGCCGACCGCGGAGCAACGTATGCATGTGCACCTGGCTTGTACATCGGCGGCCGAGACGGCGGTCAGGGTCGTCGAACTACTGCATACGACTGCAGGAACGACTGCGAACTTTCAGGATTGCCCGCTCGAGCGGCAGCTGCGAAACGTGCGGGTGGTTCCACAACACATCATGGTCTCAAGCCAATGGAATCAAACCGCAGGCCGGGTCCTGCTTGGCCTCCCCGGGGACAGCCCTTGGTTCAACGGCTGACGACTCGAGCTTGCAGCGAGCAGTCTCCTACGCGGTGAGCCTGACGGTGGTGTCGTTGTGATTGGAAGGCGCCTGGTCCAACGCAAGGTTCCACAGCAGCGGGACTTCACCCTGGACGCTGACTCGATGGCCGCTGCGCTCTGCGGGCCAGTAGTCCCACATGGCATGGTGCAACGCACATCGGTTGTCCCAGATGGCGATTGCATTCTGGGTCCAACGGAAACGGCATTGGAAGTTGGCACGCTCGGTGTGAGCGAACAAGAAGTCCAACAGCGCCCGGCCTTCTTCCTTTGGCAGGTTGTTGATTGACTCGGTGAACTCTCGATCGACGAACAGCGCTGGACGCCCGCTGTCTGGATGGCGGCGCACGATGGGGTGGTTTGCTTCGGGCCATGCGGATCCTGGCGCGGTCTTCATCTGAAACAGCTTGCGATAGGACTCTTCGCCCGAGTGGTGCGCTGTCATACCGTCGAGGTACTGCTTCATCTGCGGCGACAGCGCATCATAGGCGGCGTACAAGCTGGCGAACAGTGTGTCACCACCAACTGCCGGCACCTGGTGAAGCTGCAGGATCGATGCCTGGGGCGGGCGGTCATCGCAGGACACGTCTGAATGCCAGCGGTTGCCTGCGGCTACGCGGCTGTCCTCGGTGGTTCGCATGCGAATGAGCCCAGGAAAAGGTTTGTCAGGGTCTGGGCCAGCCTCACGTGCAAATGGGTGCACGTGCACCTGACCAAAGCGACCAGCGAATTCGTAGTGCTCTTGCTCTGTCATTGCTGGCTGATCGCGCAGGAAGATAACGGAGTGACGGGTGAATACGTCGAAGAGTTCAGCGAACTGCTCGTCGTCTAATTCGAGCACGTTCAGGCCCGAAACTTCTGCCCCGAGAATGGGTGTTAGCGGGGTTACTTCAAGCGTCATGGCAGCCTCCTGGAGCACCGTGGTGCGTTATCTGAACGTAGCACTAGCGCAGACCACTAGTCAGATGATCACGGCAAGTACCGCCAGCAGAGAATAGATAGTTCGCAGACTGAAAGTTATCTCGGTCGTGGTCCCCGTCTACGGTGGCCTTGCTGGATCACAGGGGGAAATCATGGCCATCGATGAACACGAGTACACCGGGTTTGGGACCTCGATCTCGGGTCCTGGCGTGCTTACCGTGACGTTCAATCAACCAGAGACTCTCAATGCATCCACGGTGCCGATGAAGCGCGATCTCATCGAACTCCTGACCCAGGCGCAGATGGATGACAGGGTGCGGGTGGTCATCTTCACTGGCGCGGGACGCGGGTTCTGGGCCGGTGACAACCTGAAGTCCTACAACCAGTCTGCTGTTGGCCAGATGCCACCGATCGATGGGGGACATCACGACGCGCTCAGCACCTATAACGGCCTGCGCACGATCTCACAGACGGTTAACACTGCGGTGCGCCATCTCGACAAGCTGACAATCGCCGCCATCAATGGCTTTGCGATCCAGACCGGCTTCTCGTTCGCCCTGGCCTGTGACTTCCGCATAGCTGCCAGGTCTGCTCAGATGGGAAGCGCAACTCTACGGTTCGGGCTGCTTCCTGACGAAGGTGGACAGTGGCTGCTTGTCCAACACTTGGGTGTGGCAAAGGCGATGGACTTCTTGATGCGCAAACGCATCGTGGACGGCGAAGCAGCACACGAGCTGGGATTGGTGCACGAGGTGGTCGATGACGATCAGCTGATGGCGGCAACCTTGGCGTTGGCAACCGAGTTGGCGAACGGCCCGCAGGTCGCGATGCGGATGCTTAAGCGGTCGATTCACCAGGCAGCGAATATGACCTGGGAGCAATCACTCGACGAGATAGCGGCCAAGACAGCGATCACCGACCATCTGCCCGACGCCAAAGAGGGCGGGGCTGCGTTCCGAGAGAAGCGCCAACCCAACTTCAACGCCTGGCTAGACGGTCGGCCGTAACGATCAAGGGTGCAGAAGGCCCGGCTCCGAGCACCGACCCCGAGCACCGACTCTGAGCCCCGACTGCTGGCTCGTTGCGACGTAATGTCACTAGACAGTGTTTCGTCAGCACAGTGATACCCACGGATAGTTGGGTCTCGTGGAACCGATCGCGCAGCCTGGCAAGTACACGCTTGGTGGCCGATTGGGTAGCGGCGCGACAGCCGATGTCTTTACAGCAATGCAACTCAGCGTTGAACGCACCGTTGCCATCAAGGTGATGCACTCCCACCTTGTGCCTAGTCATGACTTCGCCGCGAGGTTTCAGCGCGAAGCGCGTGCGATGGGGCAGCTGCAACATCCCCATATCACGCCCGTAATCGATTTTGACGCGACCGGCGCCCATCCCTACATGGTGATCGAGTACTTGCCCGGCGGCTCACTTCGTGACTATCTCGACGAGACGGTTGGACCCCTTGACAGTGTTGGGTCCGTCGCCATTGTTCGCCAGTTAGCCGATGCGTTGCACTACGCCCACAGCGAGGGAATGGTGCATCGAGACGTCAAACCGGCAAATGTTATGTTTGTCGGTGAGCGTCGGCATCACGCGGTGCTGACCGACTTCGGAATTGCTCGACTCGCCGATGACTCGATGACAGCAACGGGCACTGTGCTCAGAACACCTGCGTATATCTCACCAGAGCAGGTACGAGGCGCGAGAGCCGAGGCTGCCGCTGATCAATACAGCCTCGGCATCATGCTGTTTGAGATGGTCACGGGCAGCTTTCCCTTTCAGGCCGAGTCTCCACACGCACTCATGATGAAACACATGAGCGAAGCGGTGCCGTCTGCATGTGCAAAGAACGACTCGGTGTCGACAGCACTCGACGACGTCATAGGGCGCTCGATGGCCAAGTTCCCGGCAGAGCGTTTTGCCACCACGGGAGAAATGATGCGAGCGCTGGATCAGGCGATGGCCGCCGACGTCCAGACCGTGACCGGCGCACTGCAGACCGTGGTGCAGCACCAGCTGCTGACTGAGCGGCCGGACTTGGCGATACCTACAAGCGATGCCGGGGCTTTGCGGTGGCGGGCAGCTTGGTAGCGGTTTTCAATATGGCGACGACCGGCTACTGGTTTGCTTCGCCTGTGTTCCTGCAAGAGATATGGGGTTGGAGCATTTTGCGCTCGGGCTCGGCGATTGCCCCAGGACCAATCGCCCATCTGCTGCTGGCTCGCCCGACAGGCCGATGGGCCGACGAAGGTCATCATCGAAGGCTCCTGATCACCGGCACCAGCTTGGCGGCGACCGCGATGGGGTTGCTGGCGTGGCGACTAGGTGAGTCCGGAAACTATTGCACGGACTCTTTCTCGGCACGGTGCTGGTTGGCGTCAGTGGCGCCTTTGCCTGGGCGACGTTTACGTCGGCTCCGCTGCTTGACGTTGACGAAGACCGCTACGGCCAGGCGAATGGTGTTGCCCTGACGGTGCGCCAGATGGGTGCCGCACTGGGCGTAGCCATGGTGATTTCACTCGTCGGCGACCACATACGACTTTCGATGGGCGTTTGGCGCATTGACGATGGCCTGCCTTATCTGTTCGACGGCCTCGACGCTGTTGTTCCCAGCGAGAGATAGCTAGCAACACTGTTTGGGTACCGAGGAGTGGCGAGTTGACTGCAGGTCGCATCGTCGTGGGAGCATGGCCTGATGGTTGTCCATCTGCACTGCTCAGTACGTTCGTGAACGATTCGCGTAGCGGTCAGCGGTCAGTCGGCGACATCGACTCCTTCCGGGGGTGGTTGGTTGTAGCAGCGACCTTCTTGTCGACGGCGATTGTCTTTGGGGTGACCTACAGCTTCACCGCCTTTCTCTCTGCCATGTCCAAAGAGTTCGGTTCGGGCAACGGGTCGATGGCATTCATGTTCGGTCTGACGATTTTCTTCCTTTTCGTGCTCGGGCTACCAGCCGGACGAGCGTCGGATCGTTGGGGTCCACGGCCAGTGGTGCTTGTTGGGTGCGCCGCGATGGTGAGTGGACTGCTGCTCACCTCGATGGTGGATCGGATCTGGCTTGGTTATGTGACCTATGGCTTGGGGATCGGTGTGGGCGCTGCCTGTTGCTATGTGCCGTTGGTATCGCAGGTCTCGGGATGGTTCGAGAAACACCGAGCTGTGGCACTGGGCATTTCCGTTTCTGGTGTCGGGGTCGGCACCCTGATCGGCCCTCCGATTGCTGAGGCCCTGATAGACGAGAACGGCTGGCGGTGGACCTACCGATTCTTCGCAGCGGCATGCCTGGTGTCCTTGCTCGTCGTCGCTGCGTTGGCCTTTCGAGCGCCCAGGGCAGCTGACCAGAACCCCCTGGATCTACGAGCGGTTCTCCGTTCCCCCGTGTTTAAGAGTATGTACCTGGCGGGGTTTCTGATGACCCTGGCGTTGTTTGTCCCCTTCGTATTCCTGTTGCCTTATGCCGAGGAGCAAGGGATCTCGACCTCGGCTGCGGCTGCGCTCCTCAGTATTCTCGGGATCGGTTCGATGGCAGGACGCCTGGTCCTCGGCATGTTCGTGAACAGGGTTGGCCTGATGCGTCTCTACCAGATCTCGTTCGGAATCCTGGGCGGTTCCTTCGCCATCTGGCTTTTCGGTGGTGATAGCTATCTGGCACTAGCGGTCTTCGCCTTCGTGTTAGGTACGAGTTATGGCGGCTATGTCGCGCTGAGCCCGGCAGCGGCCGCCGAACTGTTTGGTTTGGCTGGCCTGGGTACGGTGCTGGGTGCGCTCTACACAGCGGGGGGAGCGGGGGGCCTGATCGGTCCTACCGTGGCTGGTTGGCTCATCGACTCGACAGGTAGCTATCAGCCAGCGATCATCTTCGCCCTAGTTATTGGGTTGTTGTCATCACTGGTTCTGCGCGGTGCCATCGCAGCGAGCGCGTCAGCCGAGCAGGTGGTCTAGGCCCCCGCGTACCGGTGTCGACTCGGTGACGGGGCGCGCCGTGCATGCAATACGCCCGTTGGCGCTGGAACGAGTCTCGGCTCGGTCAGAACAGGGTCCGGACATCACGGTTGAAGGTGCAGCAATGACATTTCGTGGCAAACAAATCACGCCTCCAGGAGGCATCTGTACCGATGGCTTTTTGATCCGGCAAGTGTTGGCCTCTGATGTCGAGCTTGACTACGCGGCGGTGATGGCAAGCAAGCAGTCGCTTCGCCTATGGGAGGGATCGACGTGGCCCGAAGATGACTTCACGCTAGAAGCCAATCTCGAAGACCTTGAAAAGATGGAGAAACGGCACGACGAGGGATACGCATTCGGGTACACCGTCATGAATCTGGCGGAAACCGAGTGTTTTGGCTGCATCTATGTGATGCCACCCGAAGCAAGGATGTATGACGACGCCGTGGTCACCTCAACGGGTACCGCTGAATGGTCCGATATCGAAGCGACGGTCTTCTTTTGGGTCAGTGAACCACGAGTGGTCGAAGGAATGGACCGCGACGTGCTCGAAGCGATTCGCCCCTGGTTTGAAAACGATTGGGCGTTCGGTCCGTATGTCATCGTGGTAAACGAACTGTTTGACCAGCAGACCGCCCTTGTTGCAGCCACCGATCTCGAGCTCCAGTTCGAGATCTCAATGCCAGCCACCGAAGGTACAAGCCGCGCCTACGCATAGTTCTGGATCGATTTGACGAACGCAGCAGTTCTGACGCTGGCAGGCGATGGCGACATCTTCATCCAGTGGGCGTCGCCCGCCTGCTCCTTGGTTGCACAGGGACTACTACGGTGTGAACGAGCAACATTCTGGGGGAACTCGTGACCTTGACCGAATCGTATGTGCCGGCCGATGAGTCGGTACCGGTACTCGAAACGACCGTTGGATCAATACTGCAGGCGGCCGCCGCTGACAGCGCCGACATGCTGGCCTTGATCGAGGGGGTCGACGCGGTCGACGAACGACGCACGTGGACCTTTGCTGAACTGCTTGTGGATGCCGAACGAATCGCTCGGGCGTTGGCCCATCGCTTCGATAAGGGCGAGCGGGTTGCGGTCTGGGCGCCGAACATCGCTGAATGGGTACTCCTGGAGTACGCGTGCGGTCTGGCTGGCATCATTCTCGTCACCGTGAACCCGGCCTATCAGTCGCAGGAACTCAAGTACGTACTGGAACAATCGCGATCGGCCGGTTTGTTCTATCTGCCGAACTTCCGTGGCAACAATATGAGCGACCATCTGCACTCGGTCCTGCCTGAGCTTCCAGAGATCCGCGAAGTCGTGTCCTTCGATGACCTCGAAACATGGGTGGCGGCAACCCCCGACGGCATCGAGCTGCCTCAGGTCCTGCCATCTGACCCCGTGCAAATCCAGTACACATCGGGCACGACCGGCTTCCCCAAGGGGGCGTTGCTGCACCATCGTGGCATCACCAACAATGCTCGCCACTTCGCTGAGCGACTCGAGATGAAGCCCGGCGGAGGCTACGTGAACCCGATGCCGCTCTTCCACACTGGCGGCTGTGTAGTTGCGGTATTGGGGGCCATGCAGTCAAGGGTCACGCTGGTGCAGATGGAGATGTTTGAACCTGGGCTCATGCTTGAGCTGATCGAGACCTACCAGGCCACGCACGTGCTCGGTGTCCCCACCATGCTCATCGCCATGATGGAACATCCCACCCTGGAGTCCAGAGATCTGTCATCGATCAGCACCGTCTGCTCAGGAGGATCTACTGTGCCGGCCCCGCTGGTTCAACGCATCGAGGCATCACTCGGTGTCGACTTTTCGATCATCTACGGTCAGACCGAAGCCTCACCGGGAATCACGCTCGTCAAGCTCGATGACTCACCTGAGGACAAGGCGAACACCCTCGGCCCTGCCATGCCTCAGGTGGAGATGAAGGTCATCGACCCCGAGACCGGGGCCACTCTGCCCATTGGTCAGTCCGGCGAATTGTGCTGTCGGGGCTACCTGGTGATGCTTGAGTACTTCGACATGCCCGAAAAGACCGCCGAAACCATTGATGCCGACGGCTGGTTACACACCGGCGATCTGGTGTCGATGGACGAACGCGGGTACCCCACGATCACCGGGCGACTCAAGGACATGATCATTCGTGGTGGTGAAAACATCTATCCCCGCGAGATCGAAGAAGTGTTGTTCGCTCACCCCAAGGTGGCAGACGTTGCGGTGTGTGGACTTCCCGACGACAAATGGGGCGAGCAGGTCGGCGCATTCATCCGCGATGCGGACCCGGATAACCCGGCAACAGACGCCGAGCTTCACACCTATGTGCGAGAGCATCTCTCGCCGCAAAAGACACCACGCTCGTGGTACCACGTAGGCGAGTTTCCGTTGACTGGCTCGGGCAAGATCCAGAAGTTCGCGATCGTCGAGGCATGGGAAAAGGGTTTGTACGACAGCTGAGGGCCGGCTGTAACACGGCTGCGGCTCGCCAGCTAGGTTCGATCAACATGAGTGTGCTTGATTCCGATGCCATCTTTGCTGCGGACCCCGAGGCGATTCGCTGCCCCTATCCGATCTTCGACAAGCTGCGCACCGAGTCGCCGGTGTATTGGTCAGAAGCGGGCGAGTGCTTCATGATCACGCGCTACGACGACATCGTCCACATCTCCACCCATCCAGCGCTGTTCAACTCGCTGATGCCCACGGGGCCAATTGTTGCTCGACAGCAGCTTGGCGCTGTCACCCGCTTAATGGAGAGCGACACTGAACTGAGCGAGACAATGCGGCAGCGCGGTTCCGGGGCGAACCGAGTATTGATCGCGGCCGATGCCCCGGAGCACGGTCAACAACGCCAGAAGGTCAGTCGTATCTTCACTCCTCGCCAAATGGCCAAAAGAGAACCGTACGTTCGAGGAATCGCCAACGGTCTCATCGATGCCTGGGTTGACCAGGGCGAAGTCGATCTGGTCAAGAATTACGGCGTCTTGTTGCCGCTCACCGTCATCGCCGACTACCTGGGCGTGGAACGATCGGAGATGCCACGGTTCAAGAAATGGTCCGATGACTTCACGGCCTTGTTGGGCAACCACTCATTGACCGATGGTGAGATGGCCACGGTCATGCGTAGCCAGGTGGCCTTCTTCGAGTATTTCGAGGGCCTGATCCATGAACGCCGCGGAGGTGATGGAGACGACCTGGTGTCGCTCATCGTTCGAGCGTGCGAACAGGGCGAGAACCAGCTTGGCGTTCCCGAGATGCTCTCGATGTTGAACCAGTTCCTTGTAGCAGGGAACGAGACAACCACGAAGCTGATTACGAGCGCGACCAGAATGATGCTCGAACATGGCTTGACCGACACTCTCCGCAACGACCCGTCGTTGATTCCGAACTTTCTGGAAGAGTGCCTTCGCCTGGAGGCGCCGGTTCAGTGCTTGTATCGCCAGGCGGCCCGAGACACCGAAATTGGCGGCGTCGTGATCCCGGCAGGAAGCAGCCTGATGCTGGTCTACGCCGCAGCGAATTATGACGAAGAGCACTTCGACCGTCCCTATGAACTCCAGCACGAGCGTGCAAACGCGGTGCAGCATCTGGCCTTTGGCAAGGGCGCACACTTCTGCATCGGAGCGGCCTTGGCTCGGCTCGAAGCGCGTATTGCCTTCGAAGTATTGTTGGAACGGTGCAGCACTATTGCGCTGTCGGCGGACAAGAACAGCTTCGAGTACGAGCCAAGCTACTTGCTGCACGGCCTCAAAGAACTGTGGGTTACCTTTACCCCGTAATCGATGACCCGGCGCCGTTGGGTCTCTACAGAAGGACTGTCAATGGAGGACTTCGATGGAGGGCTTCGATGGTTGGTTCTTGGCGGCTACTCGAGCCCGCCCGAGATCAGTAGTTCAACCATCTGTTCGTCGTCGTAGCCAAGAATGTCTGTCAGGACTTGGGCGGTGTGTTGGCCCAGGGTCGGTGGTGAGCCTGTGTGCGCTGGGGTCCGAGAGAGCCGGTACTTCGGACCTTCGACTACCACCTCACCAAGTGCTGCGTGGGGCACAGATACGAAGTGTCCACGGTCGATCAGCTGAGGGTCTGCCACCATGGAGGGGCTGTCGGCAACCCGATGCGAAGGGATTCCTGCGGACTGGAGTTGGGCCTCGACGTCGGCTGGGTCCTGGTCGCGTGTCCAACGGGAGATGAGGTCATCGTCGAGCCCATCGGTGATTGATGCCAGTGCAGCGCGTTCTTCGTTGTTCGTGCAGGCAATAGCGATCCAACGATCGTGGCCAGCGCATCGATAGATCCCGTGAGGATGATGGCGGGGGTCGTCATTGCCGACAGGCGTGGCCACATTGCCGTTGATCGTGTAATCCAGGATCAGGGGCGCAATTGCGTGGAGCGCTGCTTCGGCCTGAGCGAAGTCGATGTACTGGCCATGGCCCGTGCGGCGGCGATGATCGAGGGCGGCCAACAACGCTGCATGGCCGAACCGGGGGGAGATGTAGTCGGTATAGGCGCCGAACGGTCCGCTTGGTGCCCGGTCAGGCCAGCCGGTTATGCCGAAGAAGCCAGACATAGCCGCGGCCATGGTTCCGTAGCCGGCGAACTCGGCGAGCGGGCCGGTTTGGCCGAAGAGGCAACTCGACATCATGATGATCGACGGGTTGATCTCGCGTACCGACTCGTAGTCGAGTCCGAACCCAGCCATTGCTTTGGGTGAGTAGCTCTCGGTGACGATGTCGGCCCATTGGATCAGGTCCTTGATAACGGCGAGGCCCTCGGCGGTGGTGGGGTTGATGGTCGCGCCCAACTTGCCAGCGTTCATGTTCGCGAACATCAACGATGTCTCGAGCGAGTTCACATTGTTCTTGAAAGGCTGAAGCGTGCGGGCGGTATCGATGCGGGCGTTTGACTCGATACGGACAACTGTCGCTCCGAGGTCGGCGAGCACTCGCGTGCCAGCCGGGCCAGCCATAACCCACATGAAATCGAGGACCTTCACTCCTTCGAGCGGGCGATTGGTCGGCGCCTCTGATTGTGCCTCGGGAACCAAAACCTTGCGGCCAGGCTCGCTCAGTATTCGTACGGTGTCAGCCCCGAGTGCTGGCGCGGCGCGAAGCCGGCGAAGTGGCGATGCGGTCGCCTTTACAAAGGGGCCGGGGAACAGGTCGCCTTCGACATCGTCCCAGAACTCGCGGACGCGAAACTGGTCGAGTCCAACGACATCGTTGATCATGTTCACGGGAGCAATCAACAGGTTCTGTGCCGTTGCAAGCTCCAGCAGTTCGGCCTTGGTGTGGGCCATACAGAAGGCGCCGACACAGGCCTTGATGCGATCGTATTCTTCGATGGGCTCACGACCGGTTAGCAGCAGTTCGCCGTACCCGATCCAGTCGCGATCGCGGGTGGCCTGATCACAGAAGCCCTCTTCGAGCACGACCTGCATGAGCCTGTCTGTCGCCACGCCGATTGCGCTGCCGAACAGGAAGGTCACGGACACATAACCGTCCAAGCAAGGCCACAAAAGCTGAATGAATACGTCGCCAAACTTCAGCCCGCCCGCTTCGCGAGTCAGCATCGTGTCCCCGTTAGGGTGCGCGAGGATCATCGATTGGGTGGCCTGGGCCGATGCCTGCTGAGCCGACACATCGACGAGTTGGCCGAGGCCGGAACGTGACCGCTCGTAAAGGGCAGCGATGATTGCACCCGCAGCTTCGGCGGAGGCGTGCATGCTTGATTGTTCGGACGGCAAACGAAGCGGCGCTCGGTCTGAGTCTCCTGTTATGCCTGCTGGCCCTGCGGCTGCCCATACTGTTAGATCGGTGGCAGCCCAGTCGGCCTTTGGCCCGCTGAGCCCGAATGGGGTGATCGATGCATAGACCAGGGCAGGGTTCACGTGCGCCATGTCGGTATAGCTAAGCCCCAGCTCTGCAAGTTTCCCAGCAGCGCCTGAGTCAACGAGGACGTCGGCTCCTTTGACGAGTTCGAGCAATTTTTGCCGGTCCGTTTCGGACCCTATGAGGTCAAGGATGACCGAAGACTTACCGCGACCATAGGAACCGAAACGAAGGCTGTTCTCGATGCCGGGCTTTCCGTCACGGAACGGGCCCATCGACCGGCTTGGTGACCCGTTCGGCGGTTCGATAGCAATGACTTCGGCACCCAGTTGAGCGAGCATGAACCCCGCTAACTCACCCCGTTCGTCAGTCAGATCAAGTACCCGATATGGCTCTAACAAGACCAGCACCCCCAGCGCAGACCACGAACGAAACCGACCGTAGCCCAGCACAGCCTGCCAACACTCGTTTGGCTGGCGGGCTGGCGGCGACCTTCATGCGAGTTGGTGGCCTCGGCAGTGGCCAGCCGGACGCAGACCGTCACGATGCTGTGGGTTCTGGGGTGGGGGGGAGGGGGGGGGAAGCG
>MEHZ011478011.1_pt1 | contig 17735 bp, 15 predicted proteins | sample 897221 | NCBI WGS metagenome assembly MEHZ01 (sample SAMN05514161, study PRJNA337945) | marine metagenome | isolation source: marine surface water | place: Arctic Ocean | collected 2007-12-13
GGGCGATTAACTCAGTTGGTTCAGAGTGCCTCCCTTACAAGGAGGAAGTCGGGGGTTCGAGTCCCTCATTGCCCACCAAAGCTTCAGTTTACTGGAGCTTTTTTCTTTTTATGGCACTAGCACAGTTGATTTACCATCCTTACTTGACAGTAAAGAGGTCACCAGTTCGATTACAGTATTACCCATATTTGTGACGAAGCTAAAAGCAAATTTATAGGCTTTTTTATGAACGATTTTTGTAGATAGGGCAACCCTAGCGATTTTCTTAGTGTCCTATTTTGGATTCTTCGGAGGTAGATTCCAATGATGTCAGTGATCATAATTTCAACAATGGCTTGCGATTACCAGCCATTAAGGACTATGTTGACCGTGCTCGCGCCATTTGACCTTTTCTTGTTACATTAGCATTAGTAAATCATTAAAGTAAGTAGTACTAGCCACCTCTAATTAACTTCGTAAAGTTCAATATATTTCTTTTCGATCATTACATTTTAGCTATTCGATGTCTAAACTAAAGTATCTGACTTCATTTTTTATTACTTTGGATAATTCAAATCTTAAATAATATTAATTGTGGAATTTAAAAGATTCAAAAGAAAAGGGGTAATCTTCAACAATAACAGTCACGGCATTGGTTTAGAGTTGAAATTAGTAAAAAAACTAAAGGTTTTTAGAATAGAAAGATCTATCAAAAAAGAAGACGAGACCTTCGATTTTTCTGTTTTTGATGGTCAAAAAATGATAGATGGCGCTATGAAAAATGAGATAGTCACTTTTTTAAAAGAAAAAGAATCAGAATATTCATTTTTTGAGGGAGAACTTAAAATATGGACTAAAATTAAGTAATCTCTATATTTCAATAATTTATTTTATCTACATTTCAGTATGATAAAAGTAAGCCGTTTAAAGATTTTTACTACTTCATATTGAATAAATGAAATGCACATCAAAAATAATTTAGCACTTTAAGAATCGGATTATAAAAAGCCTTGTGCTTCCCTCCCGTATCTTCTTAATTAGAAGTTATATTATTTCCGATCATGCACTTGGTTATAAAAATAACGATCGACTTTTGATGTGATTTTAATACAATGATGCACAAGCTATTCTCAGGAATAGTCTGCTTTAGAGGATTCGACGTATCTTTATTAAATAAAAAATAATAAGGCATGAACTACCTTTCTCTACTCATTGAAGATTTTATTGTTTCCGCAAATAATGAGAGAGCCATTTCACAAAAGGCGTATATGCGTGGTCAATTTGACTTTTTCGGCCTGAGCGCTCCAGAAAGAAAAACTCTTTCCAAACCCTACTTTATTAAAAGCAATCTGCCCGATAAAAAAGAAGTCGAAAGTATAATCAAGGCTTTATGGAATAAGCGTCAAAGGGAATACCAGTACTTTGCGCAAGAGCTTTTGAGGAAATACACGAAGCAATTTGAAAAAGATGACATTCACCTCATAGAATACATGGCGGCACAGCACCCCTGGTGGGACACCGTTGATTATATTGCTGTAAACTTGATGGGGCCTTACTTCAAGAAGTTTCCTGAACAAATTGAGGTCTACACGAAAAAGTGGCTAGACTCAGAACATTTATGGCTTAAGCGATGTGCTATACTATTCCAACTTAAATACAAAGAAGACCTTAACCCTATTTTGTTATCCGAAATCATTTCAACGCTCACTCCTTCAAATGAGTTTTTTATAAACAAAGCGATTGGATGGATCTTACGAGAATACAGTCGTACATCTCCTGAGTGGGTTATAGATTATGCGACTAAGACAACCTTGAGTACCCTAAGTAAAAGAGAAGCATTGAGGCTAATTACCTAATTTATACCTCAAATAAATAGTTTACATCATCAAGTTGGCCCGTTAAGATTCATTAAGGCAAATGCCATTGCAAAGAAAACAAAAGCAATCAGCACGCGATTAATTTCATCTTTCCTAGTAGATTCCTCTTGAATACTATCTGTTTTCTTGGTAAGTAAGATCGTTAAATAACCTGGCAGGATAGCAAAAACCAAAACGGTTAAACTGATCATCAAAAGCAATGTCGCGTGAGGCCAGAGCATAAGCTTAAAAAGCAACCCAAGAATAAAAACGCCACCTGCCAAATGACCAGCTGCATACAATATGTTTTCTAGAAGACCTGAATCTGAGGCATTTCTGAAATTGGCTATAATGAGGCTAGGGATAAACAAAAAAGCAAAACAAAAACCTCCAGACAATATGCCAAAGGCTGCGCCAGGATAATGCATCACCTTAAAGATACTACCGAATATCAATAACGCACAAGACATCAAACCAAGAAACCGAACTGCTTTATCCATCTTTTTTTGGGTTTAAGATACTAATTATTAGCTATACATGGAGAATAGCACCATTTGGCCAAGCGCTAAATTGATGCCTTTCTATTTCTTTTGCTCAAGTCCAAAATACAATCGTCATAGATCTTAAATCTTTTGTTTTATATTCTCCTTCTGTTATTCTGATCTAAAAGACCGATCCCCTACTGAATATAAGAATCATATATGCAATTGGAGGGATTCCCCCTGTTCTTTTGCCTAAACTCAAACTGGCAGACAGAGGTAATTCAGTTCAGGGAGAGAATAAAATTTTATCAAGAAAAAACAAACACCTGTAAAAACTATGTTTATCCCAATTAAGGTGAGGCAACTTCATCTTAATGCACTTACAAATGGAGTAAGAAGTGCCCCTAGAATCATAAAATAATAATAACTTCGCGAGCATTCTGCTTGTGGATTTATGGAAAAGTTAAAAAAGCGTTGGGGCATTGACTCCAACATTCAAATTGTTTTAATCATTATTGTTTTTTCAATCAATGGATCCTTTGCAACCTGGGCAGCGAAACCAATTACAGCTTTTATAGGATTGCAGCAAGAATCTATAAGCCCCTGGTTGTATTACCCTTTTAGAATCCTTTTAATCTTCCCGATTTACCAACTGACCTTGCCCCTTGTTGGTTTTCTTTTTGGGCAATTTAAATTCTTTTGGGATTTTGAAAAGAAGTTTCTTAGTAGAGTTGGTTTGGGGTTCCTTTTTAAGAATAGAAATTAAATCTATGCTCTTATTTATTTTCGTTGAATTACGGGACTCGTTACTTGATTTATACCGATTGAATTCATTTCAGTAAAATATTATCTTTATTGCTATATGAGTTTTGAGCTTGTCAATTACATCTGGATCGGTATTGCGATAGCCACTTTTTTAATATTGGTTGTCTTTAAAATTAGAGCGCCATACGGCAGGCACAGTAAGCTGACATGGGGCCCTGTTATCGCAAATAAATGGGGCTGGTTCCTTATGGAGTCTCCAGCCCTTCTATTGATGCCTATTATTGCACTTTATGGTTCCGCTCCAAAAACTAATCTCACCTATCTACTGGTTGGGATATGGGTTTATCACTATTTCTTCCGCACATTGATTTTTCCTTTTCGCCTCAAAACAAACCAAAAAAAAATGCCTGTACTCATCGTTGGTAGCGCTGTCTTTTTTAATGGCGTCAATGGTATTCTGAATGGCTATTTTCTGGGCTATCTAAACCATTGTACTATAGAGTTCACTTCTATTCATTTTTATCTCGGCAGTACTTTATTTATCATAGGAATGCTCATTAATAGGTATTCTGACCGAAAACTCATCTCCCTACGTGAAAATCAAGAAGGTTACCAAATCCCAAGAGGTGGTCTCTTTGAAAAAGTCTCTTGCCCGAATCACCTTGGTGAAGTTGTTGAATGGATTGGATTTGCTATTCTCGCGTGGAATTTAGCCGCTGTAACCTTTGCTGTTTGGACCTTTTGCAATCTTGTTCCTCGTGCGCTAAATCACCATGCTTGGTACCATGAATATTTTGAAAAATATCCCGAAAACCGAAAGGCAATATTCCCCTACACACTATAGATTATGAAGCAAAAAGTTTTATTGACCGGGGCTAGCGGAGGTATTGGATTCGAAGTTTTAAAGCAATTTGTTTCTAATGGAAACATTAGTCTCACTGTAATACTGAGAGCTTCTAGGAAAAACAAAAAAATGATTCTACCCTTTATTCAAGACGTAACAGTAGTGTTTGGGGACCTGTCAAAAACTCAGGATATCGCTCAGTTAGAAACTTCGTTTGATGCCGTCATACATCTTGCTGCATTAATTCCCCCTCAGGCCTATATTTCTAGTGATAGAACATACCAGGTAAATGTCCTGGGTACTCATGAGCTTATTAAACACCTCGAGAAAACAAGCCCAAAGGCTTTTTTTATGTTTAGCTCTTCCATTGCTATTTATGGTGATCGTCTAAAAACGCCACACATAATGGTTACCGACCCATTACATGAGGAGGATGAAGACTTTTATGTACAATCTAAAATAAAAGCTGAACGCGTTGTTCAAAAAAGCACCATGGATTGGACTATATATAGACTCACGGCCATATTGGGCGTTAACAACCATAAGATTACGGGGCTCATGTTTCACAACCCTCTTGATACATGCATGGAGATTGCTACACCTGAAGATGCCGCAAGAGCATTTGTAAATGGTATAAACCATCGACAAGCGCTGGCTCATAAGGTTTTTAATCTTGGTGGTGGTGAAAACTGTCGGACTAGTTATCGGTCTTTGTTAGAAAAGAACTTAGAAATCAATGGTTTGGGTAAGCTTGATTTCCCAAAAAAAAGCTTTGCTGAAAAAAACTTTCATTGTGGTTATATGATGGATAGTGATGTGCTTGAGGAGATCGTTCGTTTTCGTCGACATACACTCGAGGATTATTATCGCTTAAATGAAATTGCTGTTTCAAAAATTCAAAAGTTTTTTAGCGCTCTTTTAAAAAAACAAATCAAGTATTTCTTAGGGCGAATGTCTTTACCCTTAAAAGCCTATAGAGGTAAGGATACTGTTTTGATGGAGCGGTTTTTTGAGTAAACCCATCCATTTTCCTTACATTTGCAGATAAATAAAATACGTTCTAGACTGAACACCACTTATGACATTTGAAAATTTAAATCTGATTCCTGCTATTTTAAAAGCCTTAAAGGATCAAAACTATATAGAACCTACCTCTATTCAGGAAAAAGCAATCCCACTCGTGTTAAATCACGAAGATGTATTGGGTAGTGCCCAAACCGGAACAGGAAAAACGGCTGCATTCGCTATTCCAATCATTCAGCATATGGAAAAGGATACCCACCAAAATACGGGAAGAAGAAAAGTATCAGCACTCGTGGTAACACCTACTCGAGAATTGGCCATTCAAATTGGCGAAAGCTTCACTGCCTATGGGAAATACACCCAAATTAACAATACCGTCATATTTGGTGGTGTAAAGCAAGGCTCACAAGTAGATGCTGTGAGACGTGGCGTTAATGTATTGGTCGCTACCCCCGGTCGTTTATTAGACCTTATGGAGCAAGGCCATATCACGCTGAGTGACGTTAAGTATTTCGTTTTAGATGAAGCAGATCGCATGTTAGACATGGGCTTTATTCATGACATTAAAAAAATAATTGCGAAGCTACCAAAGCAACGTCAATCCCTATTCTTTTCTGCTACGATGCCTCAAAACATTGTTGATTTATCTCGTCAAATATTGAGAGACCCAAAGAAGATTGCTGTAAATGCCGTTTCTTCAACCGCAGAGACTATTCAGCAACATCTTTATAAGACAAATAAATCAGACAAACCTGCGCTCTTATTGCATATATTGAAAGACCCTGAGATTAAGCAAGTGCTCCTTTTTTCAAGAACGAAGCATGGCGCAGATCGTATTGTTCGAAACCTCCGCAAAAAAGATATCAATAGTGCTGCTATTCATGGAGACAAGTCACAGAACCAACGCCAAAAGGCTTTAAAAGATTTTAAAGACGGCAAAGTCGGCGTTCTAGTAGCCACAGATATTGCAGCTCGTGGAATAGATATTGACAAGCTACGTCATGTCCTCAATTACGATATTCCAAACGAATCTGAAACCTATGTGCATCGTATCGGCCGATGTGGTCGTGCTGGAGAAGAAGGTGTTTCGATTTCCCTATGTGATGCCGAAGAGTTGGTATATGTGCGCGATATTGAAAAGTTGACCAAACAAAAGATAGACGTAGTTGAAGACCATCCTTTTCCGCAAACGGATCGTCCTATGAACAACGCTGAGAAGAAAGAGTTCGAGAAAGAAAAAACACGAAAAAAACAAGAGTTTTTTGCCAATCGAAACAAAAAACAAGGCGGTCAAAATAATGGATTCCGAAGAGGGAGACGTTAAGTCATAACTATTTATGATTCATAAGGTCGAACACACCAGAAATGATCAAGCACTTGACATAAGGCGTGTCTTTCAGGTCTCCTATAAAGTGGAAGCTGAATTATTAGGTGCGAGTAACTTCCCTCCTCTCTCTCGACCGATTGATGCCTTTGTAGGAAGTGCCAATGATTTTTGGGGATTCTACGAAGAACAAACTCTCGTTGCTGTCGTCGAGATTAAAAAAGAGAAGAAATCCATACATTTTCAGAGCCTTGTGGTAGCACCAGATTACTTTCGTAGGGGAATTGCAAGTCAATTAATCAATCACGTGCTTCAGGATTATCAAGTAAAGGCTTTTACTGTGGAAACAGGAAGGGACAACACGCCTGCAAGGAAGCTTTATGAGGGGCTTGGTTTTAAGCTTCTTAAAACCTATACCGCAGATGAAAACATCGTGAAAGTTCGATACCAAAAAAAAATGTAGTCTGATTCTGAATAGGCTTGCTTATATTTGAAGTGATGCGTCTAATCATTACTTTTTTATACATTACATTTCTCTGCTTTATACTCATAGGACAAAGCGCACCCTCGGAGCGAACTCTGAATGAGAACTGGCGCTTTAAATCCCAAGGTGACACAACATGGCTCAGAGCAACGGTTCCTGGATGTATTCATACTGACCTGCAAGACAATGGTATCATTGAAGACCCTTACTATAGATTAAATGAACGCAAGGTTCAATGGGTAGATAAGAAAGATTGGATTTATCAAAGTGTCTTTCAACTAAGTCCTGAAGAATTCCAACGGCAGCACCATGAGTTGCGATTTGAAGGCTTGGACACCTATGCCTCTATATACGTAAACGACAGCCTTGTCCTGCAAAGCAATAATATGCACCGTACCTACACCGTTAATGTCAAGGAGTATTTGTTCGAGGGTGACAATATTCTGCGCGTACTATTAGAGTCCCCCATCAAAAAAGGATTAGAGTTATACAATGCCTTAGACTATACCATTCCTGTATCCGCAAATGACCAAGCAGAAACAGGCGAAGTACCTGAAGGTAAACGGGTAAATGTTCATACTCGAAAAGCGGCTTATCATTACGGTTGGGACTGGGGACCACGTTTAGTTACCTCCGGAATATGGAGACCCGTTATCCTTGTCTCTTGGGATGATTTTAGGATTTCAGACTTTCACGTTGCGAACTCTATTAATGATTCAGAATCCTTACTTGCCACGGTGGAGGTGGAATCCGCGATTGATAATGCGCATATATTGCTAGAGATCAAAATCAACGACTCGGTTATCACATCAGGGAAAACCTTGCTAAGGAAAGGGATACAGACCTTTACTACTCCAATTAAAGTGAGTAATCCCAAGTATTGGTGGCCTAACGGAATGGGGGAACAGGTCTTATATGATGTTAAAGTAAAACTAAAAAGAAAAGAGGTTGAAGTCATTGACAATCAGTTAATTGGAATAAATAAAATAGAACTCATAGCGGATAGTGCTCTAAACCAACCCAATTTTTATTTCAAGGTCAACGGAATTCCCACTTTCGCCAAAGGAGTCAACTACATACCACAGGATATTTTCCTGCCCCGTGTCCAATCCAAGGATTACGAACGCATTCTTACCGCTGCAAAAGATGCCAATATGAATATGATTCGTGTATGGGGAGGAGGTGTGTACGAAGATGATCGTTTTTACGACTTATGTGATTCCCTCGGCCTCATGGTTTGGCAAGATTTCATGTTCGCTTGCGCTATGTACCCTGGAGATAATGATTTTTTAGATAATGTGAGACAAGAAGCCATCGACAATATCAATCGCTTATCTAAGCACACCTGTATTGCGCTATGGTGTGGAAACAACGAAAACCTGGCCGCATGGAAACGCTGGGGTTGGGAAGAAACAGTTTCCGATGAACAATCTCCTGAAATAGCCAAGCGCATCTGGCATTCCTACGACACTCTTTTTCACCATGTCCTACCTGAAGTACTCAAAACACAAGCTATAAATTATTGGGCCTCCTCACCGAGCGCGGCAGAAGGAATCCCCGAAGAATACAGCATGGGAGACACGCACTATTGGGGTGTTTGGTGGGGAAAAGAACCCTTTGAAAATTTCAATACAAAAATCTCGAGTTTTATGAGCGAGTATGGCTTTCAGTCGTTTCCCGAGTATTCCAGCTTCAAGAAGTTTGCCAAAGACCAAGACAGAAGCATATATTCGGAGGTCATGAAATCTCACCAACGTTCAAGTATCGGAAATGCCACCATTGAAGAATATATGAAGCGATCATTCCGCGCACCTATTGGTTTTGAGGAGCTACTATACATGAGTCAACTACTGCAATCCGATGGTATTAGAACAGGCATAGAGGCTCATAGGCGCAATAAAAACAAGTGTATGGGGTCGTTGTATTGGCAGCTCAATGACTGCTGGCCTGGCGCCTCATGGTCTAGTATTGATTATTATGGGAAATGGAAGGCGCTACACTATCAAGTTAAAGAAGCTTTTGCACCCGTTATCATTAGCCATGAGTTTATCGATGGAGATCTACAAATCACCATAGTATCCGACCTGCGTAGCGACTTTGACGGTGAATTGGAAGTGGTGCTCTCCGAGTTTAAAGACATCCATAAGATAACGGATTGGAAACAAGAAATTCAAATCCAAGCAAATACCACGAAGCAAGTACTTATGATTTCTGCCGATCAACTACCAAAAGGGACAGACAGAAAATACACCTATCTTCAGATGTTTTTGCAGGACAAGGCAGGAATTGTTTCTAAAAAAAATGTTTACTTCCTGCCCTTTAAGGACCTGCTTCTCCCCCGTCCTGAATTGGAGTTTACAGTGGTCAACGACAAAAGCAATTTACTTTATATCACAGTAACGACAAAAAACTTTGCCAAAGGTGTGCATGTAAGCTGCAATAGCACTAATAATTTTTCTGACAATTTCTTTGACCTACCAATCCATGGTACAAAAACCATTACACTGCCGCTTGATTATGGCACAGATATCGAAGCGCTCATTGAGTCAATTGAAATTAGAAGTCTTTGGAGTAGTATGCGCTAAAGATTAAACCAAAGAAGGCATCCAGATCAATGATTTAAAAATATGAGCCTGCAAAAGAGCGTCCCGCCCCCTCATATTATCCTAATAAGACCTCAAAATCAGGAAAGATTATAAAAGGATATTTAGCAACGAGAAGAAAAGAAAGTCCAAATTAAAAAGACATAGGAGTAATCCTGATCACTCGGTATAACTTTTGTAAATTCAATCAAAAATAAAATTGATATGAACCGTATTTTCAGTTCCCTTTTCCTACTTGCCCTATCGTTCCAGGGAATGACTCAAAAACAAGACCATTATGACAAGCTCTCATCTGAATGGCTCGAGAAGTACTACCCTAGTGATACGGTCATAAGAAATAAGCTCATCGCTTATTACGATCATTTGGAGAATCCTCTTAATGAACAGTCTATTGAAAATTTATTTTACGAACAGCAAAATATTGCAGGGCTCCTAACACATAATATAGACTTGGGAGAGGAAGATGATTTTCTAGCCTACGATCAGCGTATGAATGACGCTATAATGATTCTTCAAGACCTAGAATTACCTGGTTTTATATTTAGCTGTGCAGCGGAGTGCAGCATGTTCGATGTTTCCGTGGATTATTTAGGACTCATAGATGCGGCTATAAAGACATCAAGTATTCATGATGATATTGCCCTTGAGATTATTTCAGACACATGGGGTATCCAACGCGTTGAATCTCCAAGTTTTCAAAATGTGGATTGCTGTTCTTGTTCTGGCGAAAACGCACTAGGTACAGGAGAACAATATGATCTATTGAATAGAATTAATAAGCTCAAGTCTTCTTCAAATCTGTTCGTATCTGAATTAGAAGAAATCAAGAATACGATCAAGAGGTATATACTGTGGAACGACGGATTTAGTATGGATGATGTTTCTGTTATTCATGAATTTAACTTGGTTAAACCGCTCTTAAATTTTACTGAAAAGGAATTAAAGGAGTTAAAACAAAAAGATTTGTTTAAAAATCACATCTTGAATTATTCAGTTGTGAATGGTAAATTCCTCTTTAACCAAAAGGAAATACCTCCAGCCTGTATCGCACAACTTAAGACTGAATTAAATGGTGATAATTCTCAGGCAGCTATTTATCTTGAAAGAAACAGTTCAAGAGCTTGCGTAGACTCCAAGCTTCCTTTACCTGTTGGTGTTTCAGAAGATATTACGTACGTGATTAACGAGGATTTAGGTAATGACCGATATAAACTTACTGTGAAAGAATACATTGATGGTAGTGCGGGGGCATATTCAGATCATATTATTGTACAATTTACGAACAAGCCGTACATCCTGAAGGATGGAAGTACAATATACGTACTCGTCTTGGAGAAAAAAGGCGATTGGCAATAACAGTTTCGGTGTAATTAGCTTTACCCGGTGCTGTAATTTGGATTTTATCATTACCTTAGTGTTGATATGACACTTAATGTATGTGCTTATTTATTTTACGCAACTAATCGTTCTTCCCTTTAATTCTAAACAATAATGAACACTAAAATTATAGGTAGCGGAAGCTATATCCCCGAGATTAAAAAAGAAAATAAAGATTTCATCGGTCATACTTTTTATAGCGACCAGAAAGAACAGCTGAAACAAGACAACGAAGTTATTATTCGAAAGTTTAAAGAAATAACTGGAATATTAGAAAGAAGATATGTCTCCGACGAACTTAACAACAGCGATATTGCAAGCTATGCGGCAATAAAGGCAATCAAAGATGCCGATATCGATCCAGAATCTATCGACTATATTATTCTTGCACAAAACTTCGGGAACGTTAGCGAGAATTCCAACCAATGTGACATGCTTCCGAGTATTGCGTCGCGCGTCAAACACAATTTAGGCATAGCCAATCCAAATTGTGTCGCATATGATCTGATTTTTGGATGCCCAGGATGGGTTCAAGCAATGATTCATGCCGATGCCTTTGTGAAGTCTGGTTTGGCACACCGATGTTTGGTTATAGGATCCGAAACATTATCAAGAGTTGTAGACCCACATGATCGAGATTCGATGATTTACTCGGATGGTGCGGCGGCTTGTATATTAGAAAAGAGCCCCTCTACAACACAAGGGATTTTGAGTACTGCAGCGCAGAGCCACACTCTAAATGAAGCTCATTATTTATACTATGGAGCGTCCTACAATCCAAAAGAGACAGAAGGCATAAACTACATCAAAATGCATGGCAGAAAGATTTATGAGTTTGCATTGTCACAAGTGCCTATAGCTATGAAATCTGCTTTGGATAAAAGCGGTATTCCTATTGATCATGTCAAGAAGGTGCTCATTCATCAAGCCAATGAAAAAATGGATGCCGCAATCATACAACGTTTCTACAAACAATACGGAATCAAAGCACCAATGGACATCATGCCTATGAGTATACATAAATTAGGAAACAGTTCTGTGGCGACTGTTCCTACCCTATTCGATTTAATCGTCAAAGGAGAACTAGAGGGGCACCACATAGAAAAAGGAGATATATTGCTCTTTGCCTCAGTGGGGGCCGGCATGAATATCAATGCCTTTGTTTATAAGTACTAATTCACGTTTAGGGAATAAAATCCCTACTTGATCTGGGCGGAATCACTTCAATTCAGAAGGTTGAAAAAAAGGTAATTCTAAAAGAATTTGAATAATCAGGTACCTCCCCTAAACCTCCACTAGGAAAGTAGATATTTAGAACAAAAATAAAGCCTAAATCGAACAAGCTAGAGCGGCTAAACTTCCAGAAACTGTTTTAATACAATACGATAGACGCTATGGCAAGAACGAGCATTGCTTTGTAAATATTGTTTATGAGATTAAATTGCGTCGGCGTCTTCGAGGCCCGGAGTATAAACGTTGAAACAAAAATCAAGACAAAACTAGCTCCAAAATAATAAGCAATATCCTTATGAAGAATATTTGGACTCAGCACGATAATCATGACCATCGAAGCGATCATAAAGGCCAGTATAATATACTTGCAGTTTTTGATTCCAAAAATAATAGGAATACTTTTCTCCCCAACAATCAAATCTCCCTTAAGAGATACCATACGCTTCACGACCTCACGAGTGATCGTCAGCGCGAAAATATAAGCGATAAAAAGTAAGATCGTCAAATTCGTATGCATGTAATACAAGCTGATGCTTGCGAAAGGTGCAATGGTCAATAAAGAAGCCCCTACCTCACCCGTCAAAGGCTTCTTTCGCAGTTTATGAGAATAGAACCACAAACCGAAAGAAAAGACCGCATTGAACACAAAGACCTGCCATCCAGAAAATGCAGAGAGTAATAATCCAGAAAGCAATAGGGCCAAGTAAGAATTAAAACAAAATGATTTACTGATGACGCGTCCAAAAACCGTTTGCTTAGGCTGGTTGATCATGTCTTTTTCAAAGTCATAAAACCCATTGATGATATACCCCGCCATCACCAAACATGATATTCCTAATATATTCATATTCAATGATATATCCATTAATACATCTATCTTTGATATATCTGTATTCAGCATATACATCGCGCTCATATACAAGGCGAAAGCGAGTACAAGTACATTGAACCAACGTACCAAGGAAAGCATAGCAAGCGCCTTCACGACAAAGCGTTGCCTCCTTGATTTAAAGGTGGGACGAATTGTATTAAAATCTGTGGATGACATTTAATGGATACCCTTCTAATTTAGACTTAGCAGCTTCAATATCCTCAGTGAAACCAAGTATAAAGCCTCCTCCACCAGAACCGCAGAGCTTCAAATAATAAGCATTAGAATCAATGCCTTCTTGCCACAGCTTGTGATACAACTTAGGTATCATTGGCTTGAAATGCTCCAAAAGAATCGAAGAAAGACCTTTCATATTCTTTAGCAAGGGTTTTGACTCTTTATTGAGAAAAGCATCTATGCAAGCATCATTATACTGTTTGAATTTTCCTTTGAGCATTTTTCTAAACCCTTCCTCCTTGCAACGCTCCATAAAGTGCTGCACAAGTGGTTGTGTTTTTCCACTAGCCCCAGTATTCATCAAGAAAATCGCCCCCTTTCCTGTCGTATACTCAGGAAGACCAACGGTTCCAAGTTCTTCTTTAGATTTTATTAACACAGGAAGATTCAGGTAACAGATCAAAGGATCGAGTCCCGAGCTTCTTCCGTGGAAATAGGATTCTAGTGTGCCAAATATTTTCTTAAGCTCCACAAAATTCTCATTACTGAGGTTCTTAGAAGAATCAATTTTATCCTCGCAATAATGGTCATAAACCGCTGCAACAATAGCTCCTGAGCTACCGACACCAAAACCTTGCGGGATACTAGAATCGAAATGCATGCCTTTACAGAGGTCTAAACTTAATTTATCAAGGTCTAATGCACATGGTAACTGCCCTTTCTTGTTAATATTAATGAGGTAGTTTAAAAATTTCTTTAGATTTTTGTTGGATTCTCTAGAGACATCACCTTGGGTGTCACTAAACAAAAACTTTCCGTTATAATCGTTGTAGGGAATAGAAAGCCCCATTGAATCGTGGATGATTCCATATTCTCCGAACAGGAGAATTTTACTGTAGTACAAGGATTGTTTAAGCATATTGCTCCATTTTTAATAGCGGCCCTTTTCCCACTTCATCACAAATATACTGCTCATTTTGACAGTAAGCAATTAATTCATCTTGGATGAACTGTAGGGCAACTTGTTTGTATTCAGCGGGATAAAGTAGATGTACATTCGCTCCTGCGTCCAAAGTAATTGTAAAAGGAATCTTATCAGCTTCTCTTTTCTCCCATACCATGTGTATGATCTTTAAAGTATTGGGTTTGAACAACATGAAATAAGGATCCGAGGTCATCATCATGGCATGAAGCGTAAGCGCTTCCTTTTCAACTAACCGATTAAACGCCAAAATGTTCCCATCCTTGATGATTTTCTGTAAATCAAACATGTGATTACGCGCTTGCTCAAAACGATTTTTGGCAAACGGGTGGTCAATCATCAGGTCGTGCCCCAATGTAGAACTCACCTTCTTCTGCCCTTTATCCACCAATAAAATAGTATCCTGATAGTTTTTAAACACCTCATGCACATCGCTGTATGGTACCGCAAAATCATTACTACTACCCTCGTAATGTTCGTGCGCACCCCAAACGCCCATTGGTCCATAAACAGATCGACAAGCACTCCCTGAACCCAAGCGGCTCAGAAAAGATGCTTTTTTGTAAAAGTCCACATCTGACAATTCATTAATCTTTCGTTCGATACTCAATACACATAATGCCAATGCACTGAAGCCTGAAGCAGAAGAAGCAATCCCACTGCTGTGTGGGAAGGTGTTCTCGGTTTCAATCTTGAATGCGTAATTATTGACATACGGGCAATAAGTCTCGATGCGCTCAAAAAAGGTCTCAATCTTTTTCAAAAAAGAAGGTTTTTCTTGGCCATCAACGAAAACCTGAACTCTTCGTGTATCAGACTTTGTAAAAGATAGCTTCGTTGATGTGTAGCAGTTGCTAAGCGTGAAGCTTATGGAAGCGTTGGCAGGGAGTTGCACAGGTTTCTTGCCCCAATACTTCACAAGGGCTATATTTGAGGGGCTCTGCCAAGCGACTGCTCCCGTGTTTGGAAAATGGCTTAAGGATTGACATGTGAAGTCTTCTTGCTGCATCGAGTTTAAATGTAAGGGTTTAGAAACGGCCGAATAAAAGACCTAGGATTAATTATCAACATCGGATTCATGAAATCTTATTTCTCTATAATTAAAGACGCATATTCATGGGCAACCGTATACCCTTTATCCGTGAAATAAGCACGGTCACCAACACCACCTGTAGCCAATATAAAATCACCACCCCAAGCCCCAAGTGACTTCACAGAGCCTGGGTAATCTGCGAAATATAAGGCCTTCACTGTGGGATAACCAAGCACAATACTCATGATTTCCTCATGGGTATCTACGGCTTGATTAAATGCATCTATGGTAGTTGCTTCTATCATCTTTTGGGTGAGTTTAGATATTTTGGAAACTGTAGATGCGATATTAAGCTCTTTTTTTCGGTCTTGGTACTTGCTCACCTCGCGGCTGCTCTTTTGCTTGGTATTGAGGTATATAAAAAACAAAGAGTCTTTAAAAGATGGTTTCCAGTCAATGGGAAGCACTTCTGTTTTTTTATTTAAAAGCCGGTAGGTAATCGCGGTATCACTCAGGCCACAAGCCACATCATAACCACTACCATTGCTCACCTTGAAATGCAAGTCTAATGCATTAACTTCAAAACATTGTGCTACACAGCACAACAAGGTGGAACTCGAACCCAAGCCCCAATCATTTGGAAACTCAAGCCTTGTGGTCACTTCACCTTTCAAGGGTTTTGTCGTAGATGAAAGCGCTGTTGCTGCTAAAAGGATTTCTTTGAGTACAGCGGCTTTTTTTGTGTCAGAACTGTCTATTAATGAAAAATCTGAAGTTTTATAATGTGCCTCAAACCAAAGGTGGCCATTGACATCTAGGCTACGCCAATGCAAAACGTCAGTATCGGCCCACTCATAATCTAGCTCCTGCCCTCTCTGGGTCGGTAGCGCAAGCGATAAACTACCATCCAAAACGGTATACTCACCGCTAATCAATAGCTTCCCGTTTGCCCTATAGGTTTTCACTTTGATTGATTTTGTAAATCATTTTGTGTAATTCCCCTTAACGAGCAGAAAAAATCTACGACTGCCTTATGGGATACCACCTTGTCGGAAAAATGGTCCTTAATGACTTTTCGTTCTTCAAGTGTACCTCCCAATTGGTTGATAATATTGAGAAGATGCATTTTCATGTGTCCTTTCTGAATTCCTGTTGTAACCAAAGAACGCACTGCGCCAAAATTCTGTGCCAATCCAACACAAGCAATAATTTTCATGAGTTGCGCTGCATTTGGTTTACCAAGTAATTGATGTGCGAATTTCACCATCGGATGCAAGGCCGTTAAGCCTCCAATCGTTCCTAGCGCCATGGGTACCTCAATCCAAAATCTAAAGATTCCGTCCGTAATATCAACATGGGTTAAGCTGCTGTAGCTTCCGTCTTTAGCAGCATAGGTATGTCCACAGGCTTCAATCGCTCTAAAATCATTCCCCGTAGCGATGACTACAGCATCAATTCCGTTAAAAATTCCTTTGTTGTGGGTCGTAGCACGGTATGGCTCAATCTTGGCTACATGAATGGCTTGCTTAAACTTCTTAGCGAAATCATCTGGAGAGAGGTCTGTCCCCTCAGTAAGGCTTTCAATCGGACAAGAAACCTCTGCACGCACCAAACATTCTGGCGTATAGTTACTCAGAATACACATGATGATCATTATTTTCTTATCGGCTTCTGAAAGCGCACTGTTTTCAAGTTCGTGTTGTAAGATCTTGGAGAACTCCTCAAGGATACTATTGATGAAGTTGGCCCCCATGGCTTCACAAGTCTCAAACTTCGCCATCAATTGGTAGTAATTCGGTTCGTCATCAGTTTTACTGATGAGTTGTATGTCTAAAATACCGCCACCACGCCTACGCATGTTTGTGGTCAAGTCGTTTGTTCCTTCAATAAATTTATCTTTAATAGACTCAAAAAAGTGAACCAGTGTTTCATATTCCCCATACCAAGCAAAGTGAACATGCCCCACCTTAGTGGTTGAAAGTACTTCTGCCTTAAAACCACCACGCTGCATCCAAAAGGTTGCGTTCTTGGCAGCAGCTGCAACTACAGAACTCTCTTCTATAGCCATGGGCACACAGAAAATCTGATCGTTGATTAAAAAATTAGGAGCAATCCCGAAGGGCAAGTAGAAATTAGAGATCGTATTTTCAATAAACTCATCATGGATTTTCTGTACTTTTTCATCGTTGTGCCAGTAGCTCTTTAAAAGACCTACGCATTGCTCGTCTCCACCGAGATACTCATTAGCAATCCATTCCATTTTGGCTTCTTTGGATAGCTTAGAAAAGCCTTTCACAGATTTTTTGGTCATTCTTTCTTCATTGAGCTACAAAGTTAGTCGTTTACCTTGTATAGATAAGCATTTCACTACTTGAGTTTTAAACAGGTTTTGGACAGTATTGTTTGTAATTCTAAATAAGAGAAAACTTTGGATTGTATTTTATTATTAATCTTGAGAAATAAACGTAATACGTTTAGCCCGCCAATTTTAAATAAATCACAGGCAAAAGAGGCCTTTAAAAGAGCACCTAATGGCCTCGGAATGACCGTTAACTAACTCTTTAGATGACTTCTCTAATATTTGAATTATATTTGATTATAAACTGAGGAAATAAACGTAATACGTTTAGCCCCTCGTTGTCTGTAATTACCATCATGAAAAATAAATACTGCATATCGCTTATACTTCTGTTGTCAATAAA
>MEHZ011588838.1_pt1 | contig 17726 bp, 16 predicted proteins | sample 897221 | NCBI WGS metagenome assembly MEHZ01 (sample SAMN05514161, study PRJNA337945) | marine metagenome | isolation source: marine surface water | place: Arctic Ocean | collected 2007-12-13
AGCTAGTCGAGCGTCATCACGATCTTGCCGAAATGTTTGTTGGCCTTCATGTATTCAACCGCCTCGGCTGCATCATCGAAAGCGAATTCGCGGTCGATGGGCAGTGCAAGCTCGCCCGCTTCGACCACATCCCACAGGTCGGCTTTCATGGCCGTGACGATGTCGCGCACTTCTTCGACTGAGCGCGTGCGGAAGGTAACGCCGATATAATCGATGCGGCGTGCGGCATGCAGATCGAAATTGAACTCGCCTGAAAACCCGCCAAGACGGCCGACATTGACGATGCGACCAAGAATTTTGGTCGCCTGCATATTCTGGTTGGCGACATAGCCGGATACCTGATCGACGATCAGGTCGACACCTTCGCTGCCCGTGGCCTCTAATACCTGGTGGACCCAGGCGGGATCCGTCGAATCGACGGCAAGATCGGCGCCAAATTCGCCCAGTCGCGCGCGGCGTTCCGAAGTTGTGGAGGAGCCGACAACCAAACTGGCTCCCATGGCCTTGGCGATCTGCATGCCGAGCATGCCGACGCCCGTACTGGCGCCCTGGATCATTACGGCTTCTCCGGCTTTGAAGCGGCCGGCCGTGACGAGTGCATTGTGCATGGTCTGTAGCCCGACCGGCAGCGTCGCCGCCTGTGCCCAAGTCATGTTATTGGCGGGGATCGGAACGGTGCGGCCCCAGTCGGCGGTGGCGTATTCGCCCCATCCCTGGACACCTGTGCACATGACACGGTCGCCGGGTTTTACGTTGGAGACTTCCGGACCCGTTTCGACGACCTCGCCGACATATTCGATGCCGGGCACCGTGCCGGCGCCACCCGCGCGGCCATGCGCCATGCCGCTGGCGACCATGGCGTCGGCGCGGTTCAAACCGCAGGCACGCACTTTTATCAAGACCTCTGCCGGACCCGGTTTCGGGGTGTTGATTTCTCTGATTTTCAGACCGTTTTCGCCGACGACTGCCGCTTTCATGTTCGCTCTCCCATTTTATGAGGAGAGTTTAGCAAGCTCACCCCCCCGCGTCATTGCCCCCCACTTGCCTGCGATAGTGTGTCGATCCATCATGCGGCAACGGAGGGAGAACCGATGACGAACGCGAAAACACGAGGATATAATGACATGCAGGACCATCTGGCGGCGCTCGACGCTGCCGGCCTGCTGACTACGATCGACGCGCCGATCAACAAGGATTCGGAACTCAGCCCATTGGTGCGCTGGCAGTTCCGCGGCGGCATACCGGAGACAGAGCGCAAGGCGTTCCTGTTCACCAATGTCACCGGCGGGGACGGCCGCATATTCGACCTGCCGGTTACGGTGGGCGCACTGGCGGGCAATGCCGAAATTTATGCGGTCGGCATGGGGGTGCCTGTGGCCGATATCGGGAAGTGCTGGTCGAACGCGATCGCCAATCCGATCGCACCGGTCGTGGTCGAAAACCCCGCCTGCCAGGAAATTGTCTATGAAGGGGCCGATCTGACATCGGGCAAGGGGCTCGATGCGTTACCGGTGCCTGTCTCGACGCCGGGCTTCGATTCCGCGCCGTATCTGACGGCGACGGCCTGTGTCACCCGTGATCCCGATACCGGCATCCAGAACCTCGGTACCTATCGCGGCGGGCTGAAAGCGCCGGACCGGATCGGGCTGAAGCTGTTCATGAATCTCGGGCAGGGCGGCGCGGCCCATTGGGGAAAATACCGTGCCCGCGGCGAGGCGATGCCTATTGCCATGGTGATCGGCTGTCCGCCGCCGGTTGCCTATGCGGCACCGCAGAAACTGGCCAAGGATGTCGACGAGCTTGGCGTGGCCGGTGGAATTGCCGGCGCCCCGATCTGTGTGGCGAAGGCGCGCACGTCCGACCTGCTGGTACCGGCGGATGCCGAGATCGTCATCGAAGGGCTGCTCGATCCGGAATATTTCGAACCCGAAGGCCCGTTCGGCGAAAGCCACGGCCATATCAATCTCGAAGAATTCAATTTCATTCTAACGGTCACTGCCATTACCCGGCGGAAAAGCGCCGTGTTTACGTCGATCATCAGCCAGGTCACACCGTCGGAATCGTCGGTTATCAAACGCGTCGCCTATGAGCCGCTGTTCCTCGATCATCTGACCGGTCATCTCGGCGTGCGCGGGGTCAAACGCGTCGCCATGCATGAGCCGCTGACCAACCTGCGCAAGGTGCTGGTGGTCCAGTTCGACCGTTCGGTGGCGCGCACTGAAATCTGGCGTGCACTGTACGGCGCGATGTCGTTTCAGGCACCGGTCGGCAAATACCTGATTGCGGTGAACGAGGATATCGATCCGGACAATATGGATGCGGTGTTCTGGGCGATGAGCTACCGGGCTAATCTCGCCAAAGACTGTGAACTGATCCATCACCGGCCGTTAGGGCACGGCCCGAGATCAGGGGGATTAGGCGCGGCGGAGGATGCGACATTGCTGATCGATGCGACGCTCAAGGCCGATATGGCGCCGGTCGCTCTGCCGAAGCGAGAATATATGGAGCACGCAAAGGAGCTGTGGGAACAGCTCGGTCTGCCGCCGCTGAAGCCCGAAGCGCCATGGCACGGCTATGAGCTTGGCGACTGGTCGGCGGAATGGGACACATTGGCTGAACGCGCCGCCGCCGGGGACTGGATAACCAACGGGGAGCGTTCGCACCAGCAGCGTCGCGCCGGGGTCGAGCCAAACACCGATATTCGCAAGGTTGATGAGGAGGGGTGACAATTGGTGCCCACCTGTCTCCAAGCGTTATTACCGTGAAGGCCGGAATCTCTGGCCGTCTGGTACCTAGTCGCAGGGAGATCTCTGCAGTCGCGGGGATGATGTTATTGCCAGCGTGACAATCACACGATGAAAAACCTCTTCGCGGATGTGCCGCCGGTCATCGCCGGCCCCGCCTGGATGATCCTAGCCGGGCTCGGGTACACACTGACCTCTGTATGTACGCGCGAACTTTCATCGGATTATTCGACGGCGCAGCTGGCGTTCATGCGGGCGGTAATCGCTCTTGGATTTGTCGTACCGCTGATCCTGCGCAACGGCATCTCGGTCATGAAGACAGGCGTGTTCCCGCTGCACCTGTTGAGGTCGTTTTTTACCTATGGCGGCATGATGTGCTGGTTTTATGCGGTCAGCGTAATCCCGATTTCTGACTATACGGCGATGCTCTATTTTCAGCCGATTTTCACGATCCTGTTCGCGATGTTTATTCTGCGCGAAAAGGCGGGCCCCCGAACGTGGGCGGCAGTCGGCGTCGCGTTTGTCGGCGCGCTGATTATCCTGCGCCCGGGTTTCCAGGATATCAGTCTCGGCATGATCGCGACGATCTCAACCGCGGTGCTGTTCGCCGGGGTCAATACCTGCATGAAATTCCTGTCGCGGACCGAATCCGCCGCCGTCATGGTGGCCTATGTCAGCATCCTGATGCTGGTACTGTCTGCCGTTCCCGCCTGGTTTTACTGGACCGATCCGGTGCTGGCCGACGCACCGTTAATTCTCGGCATCGGAATCTTCGCGCTCCTCGGCCAGTATGCTATCACCCGGTCCATTGCCGTCGCCGACGCGCGCGTCGTCCAGCCCTTCGATTTTGCCCGCCTCATCACGGCGGCGCTGCTCGGATGGCTCGTCTTCGGTGAGACATCAGACGCCTATACCTGGGCTGGGGCGCTGGTTATCTTCGGGGCCAGCTATTACGTGATCGTTTTCGAACGTAAAGGCGGGCATTGAAGTCATGAGCACCTATAAAATCGCGATCATCCCCGGCGACGGGATAGGCAAGGAAGTCATGCCCGAAGGATTGCGAGCGCTGGAGGCGGCGGGCGCGAAGTTCGGCATCGATTACGAATTCACTGAATTCGGCTGGAACTGTGACGATTACGCGAAAACCGGCCACATCATGCCCGAAGACGGCATCGACCAGCTTCGTCCGTTCGACGCGGTGTTTCTCGGTGCGGTCGGCATGCCGGGCGTGCCCGATCATGTCTCGCTGTGGGGCATGTTGATCCCGATCCGGCGCGAATTCTTTCAATACGTCAATCTACGCCCGGCGCGGTTGTTGCCTGGCGTCGCCTCGCCGCTGGCGGGGCGCGGGCCGAACGATATTGACATGATGATCGTCCGCGAAAACGTCGAGGGCGAGTATTCGCAGATCGGCGGGCGGATGTACGAAGGCACGGACGCCGAAATGGCGGTGCAACAGGCGGTGTTTACGCGCAAAGGCTGCGACCGGGTCATGCGCTATGCATTCGAGCTGGCACAGACCCGCCCGGCCAAAAAAGTAACATCGGCGACAAAGTCCAACGGCATTATTCATTCCATGCCGTACTGGGACGAGCGCTTCGCCGCGATGGCCGCAAACTATCCCGATATTGAGACCGACCAGTTCCATATCGACATATTGACGGCGCGTTTTGTGACTAGCCCGGACTGGTTCGACGTCGTCGTCGGTTCCAACCTGTTCGGCGATATCCTGTCTGATCTCGGCCCGGCAATCGCCGGTTCTATCGGTATCGCGGCGTCGGCCAATATCAACCCCGAACGCGATTATCCCTCCATGTTCGAGCCGGTGCATGGCTCGGCGCCCGACATCTTCGGTCAGGGCATTGCCAACCCGGTGGCGCAGATCTGGTCGGCGGCGATGATGCTCAATCATTTCGGCGAGCGCGAAGCGGGGGCGGCAATTGTGGCTGCCATCGAGGACGTGCTGGGCGATGGTGGTCCGTGTACCCGTGATCTCGGCGGACAGGCGACGACCGAGGAAGCGGGCAAGGCGATCGCTGCGGTCATATGATTACCCAATACACATGGCCGACCCCGAACGGGCACAAGATATCGATCCTGATCGCCGAGCTTGGTCTTGAGAACAGGGTTGTCGCGGTCGATATCAATACCGGCGATCAGTTCGACCCCGATTTCCTGAAACTTAGCCCCAACAACCGCATACCGGTCATCGTAGATCACGATCCCGCCGATGGCGGCGATCCCGTCACGGTGTTCGAGACCGGCGCGATCATGATCTACCTTGCCGAAAAGGCGGAGAAATTTCTGCCTGATCTGAGAGATATCCGGGGCCGTCAGACTGTTATGGAATGGCTGATGTGGCAGATGGCTGGGCTCGGCCCGATGGCCGGTCAGGCGCACCATTTCCGCCAGGCGATGGGTGGGGAGAATGTGCCTTACGGCGTGGAACGCTATTCGAAGGAGGTGCGGCGTCTCTATGGCGTGATGGACAGGCGCCTTGCCAAAAATGCCTGGCTCGGCGGCCAGGATTATTCCATTGCCGACATGGCGTGCTGGCCATGGGCGCGGCCGTCGCGGCGCCAGGGGGTCGATAAGGCGGATTTTCCCCACGTGAAACGGTGGTTCGACGAGATGTCGGCGCGGCCCGGCGTACAGGCCGGGATGGAACTGCTGGCGGAACAACGGGGCTCCAAATCAATGAGCGATGAGACCCGTGACCTGCTGTTCGGCAAGGGACAGTTCGAGCGGAACTGATGGTCGATAACTGGATCGATTGCCCGCATTGCGGAAAGAACGTCATCGCTTTCCCGGACGAATGCCGTTCCTGCGGCAAAGATCTGCGTATTCTGCCCGACGGCAGCCCGAATCCCGGTCAGGAAAATAAATACCTGAAGGCGATGCAGGTTGGCAGCTCGGTCGATAAAGCAGTGTTTATGGTCATATTGATAATTTTTGCCGGGCTGTTTCTGCAGTTTCTATTCTAAGATAGAATTCTTAAACGAGACAACTTCAGAATCGGGGATCAGCTGGATGTCGAACGCACAGGGCCTGTCGGACAAGGCGGACGCGCTTGAATACAAGCAGATGCAAGAGCTTGGCGACCTGGTGATTCACCGGTCGCCTATCAACAAGCTGGCCGACGGCGAATGGTCCGACGCCACCGCATTCAAGATGGCCGGACCCAAGCCGACGCTGATGGGCGAAGATCATCGGCTGCCGGCGATGCCTGAAAAGCCGACCCTGATAGACTTCTTCAATCTGCGCTTCGCGCCATCTAAACAGCATTTGCTGCAAAGTGCTGCCCTCGCGCAAAAGAACGGCTTGCCCGAAAAGATGGTGCTGGCCTGTCTGCTGCACGATGTCTCGGTGATCGCCCTGTTCCGCCCCGATCATGGCTACTGGGGCGCCCAGATGCTGGAGCCCTATGTCGATGAGGAAATCTCTTGGGCAATCAGGATGCATCAGGCGCTGCGGTTTTTCGCAGATGAATCCGTCGGCTATGAATACCCTGGCGCCTATTCAAAGTGGTTTGGCGAGGATTACGAGGTCGAGCCTTATGTACAGCGGGACTACGAAGAAGCGCGTAACCATAAATGGTACATGTCGGCACGGATCATCTGCCTAAACGATCTATACGCGTTCGATCCCGATACGGTCGTGACGATCGAGGATTTCGAGGACATCATCGGCCGTCACTTCAAGCAGCCTGAAGAAGGTCTCGGGAACGACAATTCCCCGGCCGCCCATATGTGGCGTACGATTCGGCGGCCGGCCAGCGCGCTCTAGGCGAATTCGACGTCTTTGGCGATTAATGCCCGTCGGGCGAGCTGCCGCGGCGGGATTCCCCGCGCACGCTGTACCAGTTACCGGCGAAGATGATCAGCGCGCCGACCGCGGTCCACGGGTCCAGCGCTTCGGCATAAAGTAGGTAGCCGATGATCGCCATGACCGGGAGGCGCAGGAAATCCAGCGGGAAGATGATGGTGATATCGGCGAGCGCCAGCGCGCGGGCCATGGCGTAATGCGCCCATAGCCCGGCCAGGCCCCAGACCAGTATCCACGGCACGTCGGCGATGCCTGGCGTCACCCAGTCGAAGATAAATACCGCCGGGATCAGCCCGGCAGGCAGTTGCAGCAGATTCATCCAGAAGATGATGCCCTGCGGCGTTTCCGTGCGGGTGAGGAACTTCACGAGCACGCCCGAACCCGCATACAAGAACGATCCGATGATCATCACCAGACCGGCGATGTTAAAGGCCGACCCTTCCGGCCGCAGAATGATCAGCACACCGGCGAACCCGAAGATCGTCGCGACCCATTTATGACGCCACATGCGTTCGCCGAGGAAAAATACGGCGAGCAGGGCGGTGAAGAGTGGGACGGAAAACTCGATGGATGTCAGGTCCGACAACGTCAGGTGAACGATGCCGTAAAGCCAGCACATCTGCCCGCCATACTGGATCGCCGCCCGTCCCAGGTGCCAGCGAAAGTTCGTCAGTCGGATATCGATGAAATGGTTGCGCGCGATGAACGGCAGAACTACCAGCACGCCGATCAGACTGCGAAAAAACAGGATCTCGAAAGTCGACATTTCGGTGTGCAAGCTGCGCGCGGCGATCGCCATACCGGCGAAACCGGACATGGTACCACCGAACCACAGAATGGCTTGAAAAAGCGGTGGCAAGGGTTTCAGGCCTTGCCTGCGCGAGGCACTTCGCTGCGGGTTTCCCGCCAGACGGAATAATAGTTTCCGCCGAAGATCAACAACGCGCCGATCAAGATCCATATGCTGACACCTTCCGCATAGAACAGCCAGCCGACCAGTGCAGCCAGCGGCAGGCGGACGAAATCGACTGGGATACACACGGTCGCGTCGGCGATCTGAAACGCCCGGGCAAGGCAGAAATGCGCCGACATGCTAGTCAGTCCGATAGCCAGGAGCCACGGCGCGTCCGGCCAGTCCGGCCACACCCACTCGAACCAGAAGATTGCCGGGAGAAGGCTCAGCGGCAGCTGAATAACCTGCATCCAGAAGACAATGACCCAGGGCGCATCGTCGGATGTCAGCGATTTTACCATCACGTTCGATATGCCATAAAATAGTGCCCCAAGCAGGACGACCAGAGCGCCGTAGGTCACGATCTCAAGGCCGGGCCGCAGGATCACCAGAACGCCGGCAAGGCCCATCACCACGGCGAAGATGCGATGTGATTTCGCCTTTTCAGCTAGAAACAGCATGGCGATCACCGCGGTCCACATCGGCATGGTGAATTCAAGCGCGGTCACATGGGCCATCGGCAGCAGTGTGATGCCGATCACCCAGCACCACTGACCGCCGAAATGAACGACGTTGCGGCCGATATGCATGCCCAAACGGCGCGTGCGGATATTGCGAAAGCCCATATGCCAGGCGACAAGGCACATGATCGGAATGCCGATGATCGACCGGAACGACAGTACCTCGAAGCTCGACATACTTGTCGACAGCTCGCGCACGGAGACCATCATCAGGACGAACGATGCCGTCGAGCCCAATACCCAGAAAGCGGCGAGCAACGCATTCTGCGGCCGCGGCGCGGGTCTCTCAGCAATGTCTGCCATTGGCGTGGGGCTTTCAGGTCGGGGGGCGAGAACGTGAACCGCTACGTCGCGACACAGTTATTTCTGTGGTGATGTTTGAGAGTTCTATCTGGTTGGTCTGTTCGATCTGAGGGCAACTTACCTTTTTCAGTCAGGGGATTCCACTGGGCGGCATCGGGCGGGGCGGGGAAGAGCGGCACCGGGCGGGGTTGGTCCCCCTGCCATGGCAAAGTAGAGTGCGGGCAGAAGGAGAATTCGATGAATATGGACCTGAGAAGTTTTCTAGGCGAGGCGCGGCAGCTCGGCCCGGAGTTTTTTGTCAGTATTTCGAAACCGGTCGATCCGGTGCTCGAGACATGCGTAATTCAGCAGAAACTCGCGGCGGACGGTCGCTATCCGGCGATCCGTATGGAAAATATCAAGGGTTCAGAATTGCCGTTGGCGACCAGTGTTCTCGGTAGCTATTCTCTGCTCGGTCTTGCGCTTGGGGTCAACCCCGGTGAGCCCAAAAGCGCCATCCTGCAGCGCTTTCGCGACCGCGCGGCCAAGCCGCTGGAACCGCAATCAGTGCCGCGCGAAAAGGCGCCGGTAAAACAGGTTGTTCTGACCGGTGACGATGTCGATCTCGCCAAACTGCCGATCGTCCATCACGCGGAACAGGATTCCGGCAAGTACATCACCGTCGGCGTGCTGATCCTGCGCGACCCTGATAGCGGCGTGCTGAATGCAGGGATGTATCGCCACGAGGTGAAAGGGAAAGACAAGCTTGGCTGCATGTTCAACCCGGCCCACCATGCCGGATATATCTATCGCCGCTGCCAGGAACTGAACAAGCGGATGGAAGCGGTGTTGTTTATCGGCCATCACCCGGCGGCCCTGATTGGCGCGCTGGGCGAAGGTTCGATCGATACCTGCGAGCTCGACCTGATGGGCGGGCTCATGGGTGAGGCGCTTGCGGTCACCGACGCCGAAACCGTGGATCTGCCGGTTCCGGCCTTCGCGGAGATCGTCATCGAGGGCTATCTTGACCCCGCCGAGGAGACTGCGGACGGACCGTTTGCCGAATTCACCGGATATTACGGACCCGCCAAGGAGGATATCGGCCTGATGCATATCACGGCCATGACCATGCGCTCGGATGCGATCTATCACGATCTCGATCCGGCGCACCAGGAACACAACCTAGCCAACGCGTTGTCGCTCGAGAGCGCCGTCTATGACAGCGTCCGCCGGCTGGTACCGTCGATCACGGCCGCATATGTCCCGGTGTCGGGTTCGTGCCGGTTCATCACCTATGTTGCGATCAAAAAAAGCGTGGCCGGGCAGGGAAAATCCGCAGGCCTCGCTGCCATTACCGCCAATCCGAACCTAAAGATTGTGGTGGTCGTCGATGACGACATTGATATCTATGACGAGCAACGTGTGCTCTGGGCGATCGCCACCACGTTTGAGGCGGATCAGGACCTGGTGGTGATTCCTAACGCGATGGGATCCCACCTCAACCCGTCATCCTATGGCGAGATCCGAAGCGAGCACGGGCCCATGAATACAAAGATGGTGATCGACGCGACCCGCCCGGCGACCTTGCCCTTCGAAGAGCGTATCAAGCCGCCGCAAGATGTGTGGGACCGGATCAATCTGGCCGACTATGTCGACGGCACGTAACGGGGGACGCAGCGGTGGAACGTAGCCGTTCTGCGCGGGCGATCAGTTCGGGTGGGCAGCGCGTGCGGCGCGGCGCACGATGTAAACGGTCGAGGCGAAGATAACCATTCCGCCGACCCATGCCCAAACTGTTGGCGTTTCACCGAAAAAGATAAAGGCGCCCAATGTTATCCAGGGCAGCTTTGTGAAATCGACAACAATAATCAGACTGGCATCCGCTTCGCCCAGTGCCTTCGCCAGCAGCCAGTGCGCCAGCGTCGCCGAGGCCGCAAGGCCGATCAACCAGGGGATGTCCGTGGCCGCAGGGACGCTGATGCCCCCCAAAGCCCAGGCGGCGCAAAGCGCCATCGGCAGGTGCATCACGTTCATATAGAACACGATGGTGTTGCTGGAGCAGTTCCGCACCAGCACCTTGGTGGCGATGTTGGCGGCGCCATATCCCAGAGCCGAGACCAGGGCTGCAATCGCCGCCAGGGTGACGGGCTCAATCCCGGGCCGCAGGATCACAATAACGCCTGCGAAGCCGATGATCGTCGCCACCCAGCGTGCGGTATCGACTTTTTCGCGCAGAAACAAGATGGCGAGCAGGATGGTGAAAAGCGGTACCGTGAATTGCAGCGCCATGCCGGTCGACAGGTTCATCCGCGAAATCGCGTAGAACCAGCCGGCGACGCCGACGAAATGCATCACGTTGCGTAGAAGGTGAAACCGGAACTGTCGGGTGCGGAACAATGCACTGCCACTGCGGATAAAAATTGGTGTCAGCAGGACAAGCCCGATCAGCGCCCGCCAGAATGCCAGCTCGCCCGTGTTGTAGCGGTCCGAGATGTGCCGGACGATCATCACCATCGACATGAAGGCGAAGGTCGACAGCGTGATCCAGATAAAGCCGCGCAGGTTCGACGACTGGCCGCCGAACCAGGCGCGAATATCGTCGGTTTGCGGGGTGTCGTTCATGCGTCGGAAGCCCCGTTACCGGCACCCTTTGCAGCTCCGGCGGCTCTGCGCTCGCGTTCTATCCGGCTTTCGCGAGCAGTAATGTACCAAGTGCTGAGGAAGATAACGCCGCCGCCGACCCAGACCCATATCACCGGCACTTCGCCGAACAGCACGAAGGCGAACCCGGCTGAGATCGGCAGGCGCAGAAAGTCTGTCGGGCCGATAAGGCTGGCATCGGCCATCCGCAGCGCCGTCGTATACAGAAACGGCGCGAAGGTTCCCATCACGCCGAGAAGCAGGATTGGCATGATATCGTCGACCGTCGGTCCCACCCAGAACCAGATTGCCGGTGGCAGGCAGAATACGCTGATGAAAGCATTTGTATAAAACGTCAGCGCCAGTGGTGTTTCGGTTTTGACCATGAATTTCAGAAAAACCACCGTCCCGCCGTATAGCGCCGCCGAGGCCAGGATCATCAATTCGGGCCAGCCGATCTCGACGGCACCCGGGCGCATGACGATCATGGCACCAGCGAAACCCACTGCAGTCGCGGCGATGCGGCGCGGACCGATCCGTTCACCCAGAAAAATCACGGCAAACAGCAGTAAAAACAGCGGCAGCGTGAAGTGGATCGCGACCGCCTTGCCCAGCGGAACAATGCTGATGGCGTAGAACCATAGGATCATGCCGCTGAAATTCACGATGGCGCGCAGCGCATGCATCCCCGGCCGGTGAGTGCGGAGAAGGTGCATGCCTTTCCAGGCAAACCAGGGCAGCAGTATCGCCATGCTGACGGCCATGCGCCAGAACACGATCTCAAACGTCGACATCGTGTCCGACAGGATGCGCACGGATGTATGCGCCGATGAAAACAGGAACATCGAAAAGACGGCGATAAGAACGCCTTTGAGCACGGTCGGCGATGCGAGGTCGGCAGGCTGCGAGGGGCCGGGCGTAGTCATGTGGGTAAGTTACCGAGTTTCTCTGAATCGAGGCGAATTATTTGTGGGCGTCAGAAGCCTGCGTCGCTTTGCCTGAAAGCCGCGCTTCGCGCCTGGCAATATAGTAGGTGCTGATGAAGATGACGCCGGCGCCCGTCCAGACGAATTCGTCCGGTACCTCGCCGAACAGGGCGAAACCGAATGCGGCGGTGAACGGCAGGCGGAGAAAGTCGAACGCGCCGATCAGGCTGGCATCGGCCTTCTTCAGGGCCACCGCCACCAGGAACGGGGCGAACAGGCCGCAGGTACCGATCCCGAGGATTCGTATGATGTCGCTTAGACCGACCGGCGCCCAGTATAAAAAGGTCGGGACCAGGCACCACAGGCCAATCAACAGGTTGGTGTAGAACGTCACCGCAAGGGGCGTTTCTTCGCGCACCACGACTTTCAGCAGGATCACCGCCCCGCCATAGAGAGCCGCCGAGCTAAGAATGGCAAGTTCTGGCAGACCGATCTCGATCATGCCGGGGCGGAGGATAATCATGATGCCGGCGAAGCCGACCAGCATCGCACCGAGCCGCCGCGGGCCGACTTTTTCGCCCAGAAACATCATGGCAAACAGGGTGATGAACAGCGGCATCGTGAAATGGATCGCGATACCCTTTGCCAGTTCGACGATGCCGAGCGCCCAGAACCACATCACCATGCCGACGAAATTGAGGGTCGAGCGGATGAAATGAATGCCGAACTGACGTGTTTTTAGCTCGTACAGGCCCGCCCAGGCCAGATACGCGCCGATCCCGACGGTCCCGAACAGGGTGCGAATAAACACGATCTGCCAGGACGACATGGTGTCCGACAATGCGCGGACCGATGGCGGCACCACGCTGAACACCATCATCGCCACGATTGCGAAAATCGTGGCCTGAACGACTGGCGACAGTGCGCGGAACCGAGCCCCGAACCGCGTGCGGGCGGAGGATGATGAAGGCTTGTCGGGGGGGGGAGAGGAGGGCGTGCTCGGCATCCGCCGACCATACTCTTTTTACATCGCGGGGTGGGGTGTCACGAATGGGCGGCAGGTACCCGCCCGTCGGGGATGTGACGGATGTACAGGTGCGGCGAGGTGCCCGCCCTAGGTGTCGATTTCGCCATTTTCCAGGTCCTGCTGCAGCCGGGCTGCATCTTCGCTGGAGGCCACTAGCCGCTGGATCGTCTCGCTGAGCTGCAGGAACTCGGCGCGACTGAGCGATCCGAATTCAGCATCGTTCACCGGCCGCTGAAACGGTGCCAGTTCCTCGAGTAGGGCGATGGCCTTGGGGGTGACGGTCAAATTGGTTTTCCGCTTGTCGGTCGTATCCTGCGTTTTGCGGACCAGGCCCCGGCTCTGCAGTTTTCGGGTGGTATTGGTGATGAACCCGGTAGTGACATGCAGGTGTTCGGCGATGGTTTTTACGTTCACCGGCGCATCCTGGCCGAGATGCGCGATGGAGATCAGGATTGTGTATTCGGTGCCGGCAAGGCCGATCCGCCGCGCGTGCCCATCGCGGATCGTCTCGTGGCGGGCATTAAAGGCGAAAAACGCATGGACCATCTTGCGGAAAACCTGGTCGCCGCCATCGACCAGCAGGCCGTCATTCGCTATCGTGAGCGGCACGAAAAGCTCAGAAACCGGCGGGTTTTCGGCCACTTCCCGGGTCTTTCGGTCGGTTTCGATATCGACGTCGTGCCCGTCCAACAAGCTTCTCCTGCCGACGCGCCAAAACAGTTGACGCGGATCGATGAATCAAAATACTATACTTAGTATACTATTTTGCCGGTGAAAAAACAGGAGAAATTGTCATGGCCAAAACAGGTGCCGAACATCTTAAATCGTTGCAGGACGGGCGCGCAGTCTATCTCAACGGTAAACTGGTCGATGACGTCACGACCCACCCGGCATATCGCAATGCGGTTGGCGCGGCGGCATCCCTCTATGATTTCCAGGCCCATCCCGATAATATCGACTGGATGACCTTCGAATCCCCGACCTCGGGCGGGCGGGTCAACCGGTGCTGGCAGTTGACCAAAAGCTACGAGGAACTGGTCGCGCGCCGCCGGGCGATCGAGGGCTGGTCGCGGCTGTCGGGGGGCTGGCTTGGCCGGTCACCGGATCATATCGCGTCGTCGATGGTCGGCCAGGTCATGGGCCTGCCGGTTTTCGAAAAACATTCCAAGGAACGTGCCGGGGCGCTGATGGACTATTTCCAGTACGCCCGAGACAACGACATCTATATGACCTACGTCATCATCAATCCGCAGGCGGACCGCAACAAATCGGTCAGCGAACATGACGATGAGTTCTTGGCGACGGGCGTCGTCGACGAAGATGCCGAAGGCATCACGGTGCGTGGCGCCAAGATGCTCGGCACCGGCTCGATCATGGCGAACGAGGTATTGTTCGCGAACATCCAGCCGCTGAGGCCGGGCGAGGAAAAATACGCGATCTCCTTCGCGATCCCGATGAACACCAAGGGCCTCAAGGTTATGTCGCGCCGGTCCTACGAGGAATCGGCGACAAGCTCGTTCGATTACCCGCTGTCGTCGCGCTATGACGAGAACGATGCGCTGGTCTATTGCGATGACGTGAAAGTGCCGTGGGAGCGGGTGTTTATCTACAAGGACACCGAAGCGGCACGCGGCCAATTTCAGGACACGTATGCCCATTACATGCAGAACTATCAGGCGATGACGCGCCTGATGATTAAGATGCAGTTTCAGGTCGGGGTTGCGCGCCGTATGTGCGAGACCATCGGCACGATCGGCATTCCGTCGGTCGCGGAGAAGCTCGGTCACATGGCGGCGCAGGCGGCCATGGTCGAAGGGCTGGTCTATGGCATGGAATCGGGCGGCGGGATGTTTAACGGTTACTACGTGCCGGATCGCAACCTGATGTATACGGCACAGGTCCTGACCCAGCAGCTCTACCCCGAATTTATCACGTCGATGCGCGAATTGGCAGGCGGCGGGCTGATCATGCTGCCGTCTTCGGCAGAGGATTTCGCCGACCCGGATCTTAACCGGTACATCAACGCCACTCAGAAATCGGCAATCGGCTCGGCGGAGGAAAAGGTCAAGTTCATGAAGCTAGCCTGGGACTGCATCGGTTCCGAGTTTGCCAGCCGTCATACCCAGTATGAAATGTTCTATGCCGGCGCCCAGTTCGTCACACGTAGCCATGCGATGCGTACCTATGACTGGGACCGTTCTGCCGAACTCGTGGATTCGATCCTCGACAAGTACAGCCTGTCTGATGCCATTGGTGGCGACAAAATCGCGGCGGAGTAATCCAAGACAGTCGATAATGAGGGGACGTGAGATGGGGGATACGGACACGGTGGCGGCGGCGCGGCCGAGCAGCGATATTGACCCGTTCTCGCGTGAAAACATCCTCGATCCCTATGCGTGGCATCAATCGCTGCACGATGCCGGTCCGCTGGTCTGGATGACGAAGTACGATGTGTGGGGAACCGCGCGTTACGACATTGCCAAAGAAGTGCTCGGCGACTGGGAAACCTATGGCTCGGGTGCCGGAGTGGGACTGGCTAATTTCCATACGGATAAGCCGTGGCGCCCGCCCAGCAAACTTCTCGAAGCCGACCCGCCCGACCATACGCCGCGCCGCGACGTTGCCGACGGGGTGATGGCCCATTCGCGGCTGCGCGAATTCCGGCCGATCTTTGCCGAACAGGCGAAGCTGCTGGTCGACCGATTGATTGCGAAGGGCGATATCGACGGCATGGAAGATGTCGCCAAGCCTTATATCCTCAAAGTATTTCCCGATGCGGTCGGGCTAGGCCCCGATGGCCGCGAACAGTTGCTCGACTACGGCAACATGGTGTTCAACGGCTTTGGCCCGCTCAATGAGACGTTCAAGGAATCTGCGGCTGCCGCCGATGCCGTGGTCGATTACATCATGAGCTGTTGCGACCGCGACCGGCTTGATCCCAACGGGCTCGGCGAACAGGCCTATAAGTCGGCCGATGAAGGAATCGTCTCAAACGAAGAAGCCCTGTTCATCGTGCGTTCCATGCTGTCGGCGGGGCTCGACACCACCGTGTATGCCATCGGTAATGCGCTGAACTGTTTCGCGGAACACCCGGGTGAATGGTCAAAGCTGCGGGTCGACCCGTCAAAGGCGCGCAATGCGGTCGAAGAAGTGCTGCGCTACGATTCGCCATTTCAGACGTTCTTCCGCACGACCACCCGCGATGTCGAACTGGCCGGCCAGCATATTCCGGCGAAGACCAAGATCGTGATGTCGCTGGGTGCCGCCAATCGCGATCCGGATGCCTGGGAGAAACCCGACGTGTTCGATATCGACCGCAATGCAGCGGCCCATCTCGGCTTCGGCTTCGGCATTCATCACTGCATGGGCCAGGCAATGGCCCGGCTTGAAATGCAGGCGCTTGTCACCGAAATGGCCAAGCGCATCGAGAAGCTAGAAGCCACCGGTCCTGCCGTCCGCGCGATCAACAACACGCTACACGGCTTCGAGAAGCTGCCGCTCAGGGTACACGCCGCATAGGCAAAGTAGCGCGCCCACCGGCGCGGTTACAGGGCTAAGCGTTTTGGCTCAGGGGCAGGTCTTGGGTTTCCCTCAACAACATGCGACGGCCTGCTCAAGTTCTGCAAGCTTGTCAGGTGAAAGTTCTTTTGCCGCCAGCGCACGGCCCCTTGCCTGATGAGAGGAGCGTTTCAACTTACAGGGAGGGTTTTCGCCGAGCCAATGCGGCGGGGCGAAAACCCTTTAGCGGAAGTTCTCTAACTGAAATTACACGTGTTCATGCCGCCGCGTGTGGTCAGCTTGCTCCGGCCGATTTTTTCAGTTTGCCGCCCTTGCAGGCAACCTTGTCGACCGGCCTATTCGGCGACCCCGTCTTCTTTGAGCATTTTCTCGCGCCGCTGACGCAGGACCGGACCCTGACCACGTGGATGGTCACGGGAATGAGCCTGGTCTATCTGTCGGGGTAGGACCCGTATGAGAGCAGGTTGGTCGTCGTCTATGGGCTCTATATCGTTGCCAAGCGCAGCCGGCTGATTTCCACTGCGCCATGAAGGATTGGTTCATCCTTGGCTGGCCTGCTTTTGTCAGCCTGATGGTCGTCTTCGTGTTGATGGTGATGAAGCCGAAATTCTGGTGAGGACAGTTTCTACGCCCGCCGCAGTGTAATCAGCGCAACCTCGCCGCGGCAGAAGAAGCGGAGCGGCATGACCGAAACACCTACGCCGCTCGTCGTGTAGCCGGTCATGTCGCCATGGCGCCACAGGCCTCTGGCATAGCGCCGGTGCGTGCGGATATTGGTCATGACCGGTATGCCGCCCGGCAGGCAGATCTGGCCGCCATGGGTGTGGCCGCAGAGATAGAGCGACACGTTGGCGGCGTCCGCCTCATCCAATAGTTCAGGCGAATGCTGCAGCAGAATACGAAAGCCCCCCGGCATGGCGGCCAGGGCGGCGGCGGCTTCCTCCGCCGGCTGATAGGCATGCACGTCGTCAAGCCCGGCGAGCTGAACCTCGTCACTGCCGCGGCGCAGGATTACATGATCGTTGACCAGCATCCGGATGCCGGCGCTTTCGAGCGGCGCGATCATGGTCCCGAGATCATGGTTGCCCATGATGCCGAAGATGCCGTCCCGCGTGCGCACGTGTTTCACGATCCGGGCGATCGGGGCGGTAGCGTCTTCGTGGCGGCCGGACAGGCGATACCGGTAATCGCCGGTCAGTACGCAGAGATCGGCGTCGATTCCGTCGAGAATGCGGCCGACAGATGCCTCGAGGTCGATCGGCCCGTCGGCGTGGAGGTCGCTCATATGCA
>MEHZ011458269.1_pt1 | contig 17717 bp, 24 predicted proteins | sample 897221 | NCBI WGS metagenome assembly MEHZ01 (sample SAMN05514161, study PRJNA337945) | marine metagenome | isolation source: marine surface water | place: Arctic Ocean | collected 2007-12-13
TTATGGGTACACGCTCGGTTCCTGATATGCAGGGTATAGATCAATCTAAGTTGGTTCCATTGCTTACAGCAACTATTCAGGAGCTTATTGCTCGTATTGAAACATTAGAACAGGGAGTATAGCCCATGACCAAGGCAAGAGAAAACTCAGACTACACAGGTCTAGCAGCAGACATTGTAGCAGGAGACACAGCAGCTAGGGCTGGCAGGAAGAATTTGATTCTGAATGGTTCGATGCAAGTTAGCCAGAGGGGTGATTATACGAGTGCTACGACTATAGCTAATGGTAGCTACTATCAAGATCGCTGGACTGCTGTTATTGGAGTAACTACGTCTACACAGACAAAGTCCACGGATCAGCCTAATGGTCAAGTGGGTAAAAGTATACGAGTTCTAGCCTCCTCTGCAAGCTCTGCCCATCAGTGCGCTATAGACCAAAGGGTAGAGAACCCTGAGTGGTTAGCAGGTAGAACTATAACATTTTCAGTATGGATGAGGAGTAACACCAACAAATCTTCGCTAGGTCACTACAATAACCAAGACAGCTTCGTAACACCTTCTAGTCACTCAGGAGGAGGAGCTTGGGAAAAACTAACCCTTACTCACACAGTAAGTGCCACTGGCCCTACTGATTTTAGAATGCGTCTTGGCATGTCTCAAGCAGGTAACACTACAATAGCATCTGGTGATTACTTTGAAGTCACTGAGGCTCAACTAGAACTAGGCTCAGTAGCCACAGACTTCGAGCATCGGAGTTACGGGGAAATTCTAGCGGATTGCCAACGCTTTTATCAAGAGGTTTACTATGGAGGTACTCCCAGCAATGCGGGTTACCCGAACTCGTTTGGCCCGTGGTTGTCTTTACCCGTTACCATGCGAGTAAGCCCGACAGTGGCTAGAAGCACATTTTCTGGGCATAGCTTTTACGACTATCCCGGCGCTAATGTTAATAGCTCTAACCTTGTATTTCATGCGGTTCATGTTCTCGGAATGACGAATACAGCGGTTAGAGCTTACTATACTGGCAGTGCAGACAGGCTCTATTTTGAAGGGTATATAACAGCAGATGCGGAGCTATAACATGATTGAAAACAACACAGCATGGATAACCTCCTGCAAATCCCTAGAGTCTGGCTGGCAAGTCAACGGCAGCATGGGCGTACCCAATGACCCTGCTAACCGTCACTGCGCTGATGTACTACAGTGGATAGCAGAGGGTAACACTCCTGCACCTGAGTACACTGATGCAGAGATTGCAGCCAACACTCAAGCAGAACTAAACGCAACCAGCCAAGCATACTTAGCATCAACCGATTGGTACATCACACGCCACGCTGAGTCAGGTGTAGAAGTGCCAGCCGATGTGACTACAGCCAGAGCAGAAGCTAGAGAGGCAATTAGCTGATGTACGGCATAGTGGTAGCTATCCTGCTAGCGGGTGCCAGTGAACCTAAGCTGCCTGTGCTAGTCGAGAGTTATGGTACTCTTGATAAGTGTAGGGCTAGTCTGATAGAAGTGAGTAAGTTACCTGACTTTAAGCGAGTAGTTAGTCCTTTGTTTGGCTACTCAGTAATCAAAGAAATAGAAGGTAGTACCACAATGGCTTTCTGTGTTAAGAACATAGTTAGTATTTAATGTGGTTAGTCCCTTAGAGTTATACCCTATCCATGTATCACCTGATCTAGCACCTATAGGTCAGAGGTTACTGGTAGAGCCACAGACATATAAAGTAAATGTAGAGTACCTCGTAGTGAAGCCCTTTAGGGGGCCGTATGCTACGCCACAAGAATACACTAAGAGGTTATGGGTATGTTAGCTGAACTTGCTATTGCGAATGCTGCCTTTGCAGTTATCAAGCAAACTTTATCCAATGGTAAAGAGATAGCTGACGCTGGGGCATCTCTAGGGGAATATTTTGGAGCGGAAAAGGCTATAGCTAAACAAGTAGCCACTGGATCTGGCAATGTACTTGAGGCTTTTCAAGCAAAGGAGGCACTTGTTAGGCAAGAAGAAGAACTGAGGTTCATGCTTAATAAACAGCGATTGCATGGATGGAAGGACTTTGTGGCATTTAAGGCAGCATACACCAGAGAATTAAAAGAAGCTGAGAAAGAAAAGTTAAGAAAGAAAGCAGCTAGAGCCAAAGCACTAAATAAAAACTTAAGTGTTGCCTTAAAGGTAGGGTTAGGTTTAATAGTCACAATGTCTGCACTAATAGGTGTAGCTCTCTACATAAAAGGGTATTACTAAAATGTCAGGAACGGACGACTACGAAGCAGGGCAGCTTGCCAGTGCAGTAACACAGCTAAATAAAGATGTAGAGAAACTCATTGGGGCTATGAGTAAACTAGATCGCAGGCTAGCATGTCAGGAGCTACAGTTAGCCAAGGGCAAGGGTATGGCGGCAGGTGCATTAGCACTAGCAGCTTTATTAGGTGGACTCAGTGCATACTTTATGGGGAAGATGTAGACATGGATAATAAATTAAGTAAGCTGGGATTGAAGGGCTATAACAAACCCAAGAAGACTCCAGACCACCCTAAGAAATCACATGTAGTGGTAGCTAAGGTAGGTGGAGTAACCAAGACAATACGCTTCGGTGAGCAAGGTGCTAGCACAGCAGGTGCTCCCAAAGCAGGTGAGTCAGATAAGATGAAAGCAAAGCGTAAGTCTTTCAAAGCTAGACACGCTAAGAACATTGCTAAGGGTAAGATGTCTGCAGCATACTGGGCTGATAAAGCTAAATGGTAGCATGTAAGATATGTAATTCTAGGGATGTTAAGGAAGGTATGAAAGTTTGTAGGCAGTGTAAGAAAAGGAGTGGGTAATGGCAGCAGGTGTAAAGCATTATTTAAAAGATGGTACTGAGTACAAAGGTAAGATACACAAGACTGCTGGCATGGCAATGACAGGTGCAAAGCATACAAAGGCTAGTAAAGATTTATTCCATAAGAAAGATCTGTCGGCTACTGTAAAGAAGAAGCTTAGTAAAAAGGGGTAAGAGTATATGTTTGGAATGCCAATAGAAGTAATCACATTACTGTTAAGCGTCATAGGAGGCGCTGTAATGAAGATGTGGTCGCAGAGCCAGAAGGATAAGGCTGACCAGCAAAAGGCTCTCCTACAGCAGTTCACAGCCTCTGAGGATAGTGTAGCTGCAGCAAGGGCGTATGATACTCCTAATGCACAATGGATACGTAGATTCTTAGTTGTATCCTTCATGAGTATGGCTGCTTTTATTCTAACTGCTCCTATCCTAGGGCTACCTACTGTAGTACCTGTTGAGGTAACCACTGGCTTTAAGATATTATTCTTTGACTTTACTAACACAGTTACGGAGTGGAGGACATTACAAGGTATGGTTACTCCTGAATGGTTACCCCATGCAATTATGTCAGTTGTCGGTATGTACTTTGGACAAAGCATTGTATCTCGAAAGTAATTGATAATATAGCTTGACTATTGGTTGTTCTCATGCTATTCTAGTGAAACCCCCACCCCCCGTGATACATATAGAATATATACTACTATAAGGTTACCACACTCTCTAGTGTCTACTTCCCTTCCTAATCAATACTATTTATAAGAGAGTCAATATATGCCTCAACAACAATTCAAAGGTTACAGTGAAGATCAGATGAAGCGTATTGCTTCAAAGCTGGGGCATACGGGTGACTTAAATACATTCGATGGTTATCTGAATGGTAACCCTAAAGCTATGGGTAAGTACAATTCATTGAATGGTGCTGTTACTCAACGGTATGCTACGGGTGGTGCTGTTACTAAACGAGAAGCTGTATCTGAAGGTATAACTATTCCGACAGTACCTGAAGGTGAGGGTATTGCTGGTCAGCTTACAGTCAATCAAAGCTTAAGGCCACAACTTCCCTCTGACGCAGCTACTGAAGTATCTAACATTAGACAAGATTCTAACCAGCTAATTGACAGCAATGCAGGTCAGGTATCCACTAATGCCCCCACTGCTGCCTCTACTACTGCTACTACTACAACTGCTGCTACTCCAGTAACATCTGCAGCTAACCTAGCTACTACCTCAACTGCTGCACCTGCAGTGGCTCAAGACTTAGCAGGTGTTAATGCTGCTCAGGGTACAGTGACACAGAATGCACAAGTAGATGCTGCACAACAGGTAGGTTCATCCGTAAGTACCTTAGATGCTGCACAGGGAACTGCTACACAAGTAGAAGGGGCACCAACACGTACTCTTGAAGGTGGTGAGTTAGTTAATCCTGTTGCAGATGCACAGAAAGCTGCTGCCTTTACTGAAACTATTACTGCAGCACAAGCAGATCCTTCTGCAAGGGCTACTGTACAAGGTCAGCTTGCTACATTGATGACTTCCTTCGATGAAGGTAAGACACCAGCGTGGGCAGCAGGGGCTATGCGTAACGTGACAGCTCAGATGGCTGCCCGTGGTATTGGTTCATCTAGTATGGCAGGTCAGGCACTCATACAAGCAGCCTTAGAGTCTTCATTGCCTATCGCTACTGCTGATGCACAGACCTATGCTAACTTTGAGATTACCAACCTTAATAACAAGCAACAACGAGCTATGTTATCTGCACAGCAACGTGCTACTTTCATGGGTCAGGAGTTTGATCAAGCATTCCAATCAAGGGTACTGAACTCTAACAAGATAAGTGAAGTAGCTAACATGCAGTTCACTGCAGACCAGCAGATTGCTATTGAGAATGCACAGCTAGCAGGTACCATGAACTTAGCTAACCTATCTAATAGGCAGGGTGTAGTTATGGCTGAAGCTGCGGCACTATCACAGCTTGATATGGCTAACTTAAGTAATCGTCAACAGGCTCAAGTGCAGAATGCTAAGTCCTTCCTTGATATGGATATGACTAACTTATCTAATAATCAACAGACTACTTTGTTCAAAGCACAACAACGTACTAGTGCCCTTCTATCTGATACTGCTGCTATGAATGCCACTAAGCAATTCAATGCTAGCTCTGAGAATCAGACAGATCAGTTCTTCTCTAACTTAACTAGTAGTGTATCTCAGTTTAACTCTGCACAAAAGAATGCACAGGCTAAGTTTAATGCAGGTGAGGCTACTGCAGTTAGTAAGTTTAACACTGAAGTACGTAATCAAAGAGAGCAGTTCAATGCTACCAACAGTCTAGTAATTAATCAGTCTAATGCTCAATGGCGTAGGTCTGTAGCTACTGCTGACACTATGGCTGTTAACAGGGCTAATGAGATTAATGCTAAAGCACTTCTAGACATTAGTAATACTGCTTACAGCAACCTATGGCAAGAACATAGAGATGAAATGGATTGGGCCTACAAGGTAGCTGAGGGTGAGAATGAAAGATACAATGCTATAGTACGGGCTACCATTGCAGCAGAAGCAAATATTTCAGCAGCAGGAGCTACCTCTGACTCTAATATGTGGGGTAGTTTAGGGAATTTAGTAGGTACTATTGCTGGCGCATACATAAAGAACAAAAAGTAGGTTAACACAGGAATAATATACATATGTCAAAACATATACGAAAGTTGTATACAAGGGTAGATAATCATATTACCTCTGCACCTAAGAAATCTGAGCCTACGAAAGGTTTAGTGGGTAAGCGTGGTGTTGCTAGTAGTGAAGGTCTTAATCCTGTTATAGATTACGTTACCTACATAAGAGAATCACGGGAGAAGCGCAATGCCAATACTTAATGAACCTGATCTATTAGATGCCCCTATTGCAGGGCAGTCTTTGACAGGTGAGCCTGGAGCTACTCCTTGGGAACAACCTCCCCAGTTAAACACTGTAGATGAAGCAGTAGAACATTATGTTCCTATGTTTAATGAGGACGAGATACTAAGTGGCATACTAAGTCACATTGAAGGTGGCGTTGCTTTAACTACAATGGCTGATCTAATCACCAAAGGTGGGGTAATGACAGGTCTTCATAGTATTGATGTAGGCATTATGGTGACACCTGTTCTGGTAGAGATGATGATTAGTGCTGCAGAGGCTGCTGATATTGAATATAAGGTAGGTACTGAAGTAGAGAAGAAGCAAGGTTCCACCCCAGCCTCCATACGAGCGGCTATGAGTAGCGTAGAAGAAAAAGATGAACCTATGCTAGAGTTAGAAGAGACACCCGTAGAGGAGCCAGAAGAAGCTTCTATGGGCATGATGACAAGGAGGGGTGTGTAATGGGTTTTAGTTTAAAAGGTTTTGCAGGTGGCCTAGCAGATAGTGCTACTTCATACATTGAAGATAGAGAGAAAAATCGGGACGAGAGTACTACCCTTAAGCGTGGACTTATTTACAATGCTACTGAAAGTATGTATGGCAAAGCTGCTACATTGAAAGAAGAGAATGATAAGTTAGTTAAAGCAGATAAGCAGTACCTCAGTACTATCCTAAGTATCGACCCTCAAATCTCTAAGGATAACCAGAATAAGTTATTATCACTGGGAGTGGATGATCGTAAGAAAGCAGAAGAAGAGTTCTACTACCAGAAGTCTAGCAACCCTAGTGTAACATTTGGGGATTTCATGCAGTATGTTAATGAGCCTGAAGACATAGGTAACACTGAGGTAATGCAGGCTAACCAAGTTGCTGCCACTAAGCCTGCACCTAATGTTGTTTCAGCCTTCTATGATAAGACAGGTTTAATATCTGACTCTACTGTGGATGACATCTATGATGAAGCTGTAGGTGTAATGACTAGCATACATGGATTCTCTGCAGCTAAGGCTCAGTCAATTATCTCTGAAGGAGTTTACAATGTTCAACATCCTCCTATTAAGATTAACTGGTCTAAGAATTTAGGAATTGCAAATGAGGCTGCGCGAGATAGAATTTATAAGGAGGCATTACAGAAGGCTAACTTAACAGAAGCAGCCGTAAACATAACCAATGGGCAGATTAAGGCTACTAACAGTGCAATAGATTCAATGAGAAGTCTATGGCAGTCTAACTATATGATTCCTGTAATGGATAAGGATGGTGAAGAAGTAATAGAGAATGGTAGGGTAAAAATGCAAGTTATGCCTGCTATGATGGCAGGTACTAGGTCAGGATTAGAGCAGGAATTTAGAAACTCACCAGAGTATAAGCAGTTTGCTGTAGATTCTATGACTCCCCACATTGTAGCTCTAGTGGAGAACCCTGCCCTTAGTAAGAAGACTTCCCTTAACTATATGAACACCACCTTTCCAGGTGTCTATGGAGGCACCTATGATTTATCTTCTGCTAGCCCTGAGAAAGTTGTAAAGGATCTTGACCCATCAAAGATTTACCATGTTCAGAGTGTTGATAGAGATGGTGGCCCTCCAAAAGGTTATGTATACACGGGTCAACAGGTAATAGCTGCAATGGGTACAACTGCAAGTACCGTTACTACTAATGATGTAGTAAAAGGAAAAGAAGCAGTTAGTGAAAGCACCCTTACAAATGATATGGAATTATCTGCGGCTGAAGCTAGAGTAGAACTAGCAAAAGAGTTGGGTGAAACAGATTCTCAGATAGATAAAGACACTGCATTTGTAGACAAATTAACTGCTAAAAAAGAGACTAACAAATTCTTTAGAGATTTAGACTCAGGGAATATTAGACCATCAGATGCAAACCGCATGTTAGAGGCAGCAATGGATATATCAGAAACTGGATCTATTCAAGAGATACAAGAAGCTTTTGATAAAGTTAATTCCTATAAGTCTTCTGCTGGGGTAGGGCAATCCCCATTAGTCACTAACGCTATTATTAATGCATTATCCGTTTTGGGTAGTGTTCTTGGGGCAGAAGATAATAATATACAAGAGTTAGAAATAGCTTCACTATCTAAACTATCAAATACTAATAGTGCTACTATGGATATGCTCAAGGATGCCGTGAGGACTATTAATGCCTACCCTAAGTACCTTATAGATAGAGATGACGTTGCTAAGTTGAAGGAATCCCTTTTGTCAAAAATAGCGAGTATGTAATTAATGCTAAAATTTAATTTTGATAAGGGTAAATAATTATGGCATTTGAATTTGATTTAGACAATGTACCCTCTATAGCGGAGCTATCTAATGATACTCCACGTAGTCAGTTGGGTACTGCCTCCGCTAACCTTGAGGCTTACCATACCTCTGCCAATGTAGACTTAGGTGAAACTAGGTCTAGCAGTATGACAGAGAAGGACTTAGGTAATGACTATAGTGTCAAGAATTTGGCACAGCATGACGGGTTTGTAAGTAAAGCAAACAACTATTTAAATGGACGGTATGGAGCATCTAGGGAGAAGGGTGAAACCAATGAAGATGTAGTCGAAGAGTACCTAACTCATTATCGCTATATGTCTAACAACACAGTAGACCTTATGCAAGAGGTAGACTTCCTACGTGAAGCAGATAAACAAACCAAAGACGACTTTCAGATACTGTACAACATCTATCAGGATACCCCTAACTTCTTATCAGAAGGTGGTGGTGGTGTTATGTCAGGTGTTGCAGACATAGTAGGCTCCGTGCTTACTGACCCTGCGACTGTGGTAGGTATGGGCTTTGGTGGCCCTATAGGTTCTATCCTAGCTCAAGCTGCTAAACAAGCAGGTAAGGGTGCCACTACACGTATGGTGCTAAAGACTGCACTGAAAGGTAACCTTGGTAAGATTGGTGGTATGACTTCTGTTGAAGGATTACTAGGCTCTATGCATGAATCTCAAAGACAAGAGATGCTTATAGAAGCAGATATGATGGGCAAGAAAGATGTAGGTGACATTGTTACTGCAGGTGCATTGACAGGTGGACTATCTCTTATTGGTTACCCACTAGCTGCTAGGGGCTTGGCTAGTACTGTAGGTAAGGCGGTACCACATAGTCGTCTGGACAGAATAGCAGCCATTAAAAGTGAGGGTTCAGGTACGCCTAAGGCTCCCCTAACTAGGGAGGATACCTTAGAATCCCTTGCGCCTTCAGAGATTGGTAAGTTTGATCCTGAAGTAGCTATGGGAATACGTAACAGGATTTCTCCAGGGACAGATCTCTTAGATACAAAGACTACTCTTCAGATAACTAAACTCACTAACCGTGTAGCTATTGATATGCATAGCAACATGATGTCCTCCCTTAAGCCTGAGCTACGGGACAAGTTCGCTAGGCAAAAAGGCGAGAAGATTTCAGACCTTATATATAGAACTATACTTCAAGCAAATACTATTGACGACGAGATAGTTGAACGTGCTATCACTAAGCAGGGTCTAACAGTGGCTGAATTTGGTGAGCTACATAGGCTTACTGCACGGGAGGCAGGTCAAACCCTACGATCTTTCCGTGGTATGGGAGCTAAGATTGAACAGATGGCAGCGGATGACCCTGACTTAAAGAAGAAGTTAGATGAACTATATGGTACGCCTAGTGACTCTAGGACAGCAGTAGGTACAGTGTATGATCTACTACGTAGGGCTGACCGTGAGACACGGGCAATGATGGTAACACAGGTTGCTACTACAGCACGTAACGTATTATCAGGTGCAGCTTACTTAACCTTTGGTGCAGCAGCTAAGGCACTAGAAGGTACCATCTACGGTGTAGGTAAGAGTATTCAGTCTATTGGCAGAGGTACTGCATCTATACAAGGTACTACAGAGGGCACTACTAAGATAGTTAAGGATGCCGCTAGCACACTAATAGCTGTTATGAATAGCAAAGATAGTCAGGCACTAGCTAATGCCATGTTAGAAAATACACCTAAGCTACACGGTACCCTATTCAGATCATTGCAGGAAACAGGTAACGAGACTCTTAGTAAGTTTACACGATCTATGAACGGGTTGAACATGGCACAAGATGTGGTGTTACGCTCTGGTGTTTTCACTGACAGTGTTAATACTCGTATGATGAAGGTAGGCTTAGACATGGAAGAGTATATCGCTAAGAATAAAGATATACCTATGGAGATACTAAAGTCAGCCATAGATGATTCATTAGAGGCTACGTTTGCTCGTACCCCTAGCTCACCACTGCTCAAAGCTTTTGTTCAGGGCGTAGAGCGGATGCCATTCTTACCTATCATTGGTACATTCACATTCCCATTCGCACGTTTCACTGCAGATGCTCTAGCCTTCCAAGCTTCGTACAGTCCTGCTAACTTCTTCAGTGCTATGGGTTCTGGATATAGATGGACTAAGCAGGCAAGAGAAGCTAAGAATACTCCTGAGGGAGAACTTAAAAGGTCACTGCTTAGGCAGAGTGAGACTAGTATGGAAGAGACAGTTCAGCGTCTATCAAAAGGTGCTGTAGGTTCTTCTGTGTTGTATGGTGCCATGATGTACCGAGAGGAACACCCTGAGCTTAAGTGGTATGAAGTTATGCAAGAAGGTAAGCCTGTAGATATACGAGCTATCTTCCCTATGTCTCCCTACCTAGCCATTGCAGATATTATAACTAACCTAAATAACAAAGCACCCGATGAAGTGTTCAGTCAGATCATGGAAGGTGTAACAGGTTCACAGATGAAAGCTGGCTCAGTTAGTGGCTCAGTTGGTGACTTTTTTGAAGCCTTACGTGACCTTGATTCCTCCGATGTATCTTCAGAGAAGGTAGGCGAGATGTTTGGTAACTGGACAGGTGCAATCACAGGTAGAATACTTACCCCTGCTGCAGTAGTACGTGATGCATTTGCAGTGTTTGATAGTTCAGAAGCTATTGTACGTAGCACACGTATAGCAGAGGGTGACACTGGCACTGATAAGTTCATAAGCGCATTCACCAATAACTTGAAAGCTAAGATGCCTGTACTACAGAAAGACTTACCTGAGTACCAGTCACCTACTAAGGAAGGTGCAGTATACAGGCAGAGTCCCTTCGCTACACAGCTAACAGGTATGAAACCCTCTGAGCATCGTAGTGTTGTAGAGACAGAGTTTGCAAAGCATGGCCTTGAAACATACAGGTTGTTCTCTAGCACTGGCAGTAAGCAGTCAGACTACTTGGTTAATAAACATGCCCCACCTTATGTGAACACGATGATAGGGGCAGTCATATCTACTCCTTGGTATAAGAGTTTACCTAAGAGTTCACAGCGTGTTGTATTGAAGAAGAGATTGCAGGGTGCTCGTAAGATGATCAAGGAAGTGGCAGAAGGCGAGGCTATAATGCAGGCATACCGTAAGGGTAAAACCTTTACAGTGTTTGACAAAGCCAACTGGTCAAAGCTACCTGCAGCACAAAGGCGTTTAGCAGACGAGTACTTTAAGATGTACTACGGCGGTTCAGTAGACGAGCTAGGTTCATACAAGGCTGCTATTACAATAGGCCGAGCATTAGAGAGAGCATTATAATGGGATCAATATACGATGAAATGGAAACAGCTAATTTTAATCATGGGGGTGTTGTTCATGGGAAAGCGGATGCCTCGGATGCAGGGGCCGAACTGTTAAGAAGTATAATGTCAAAGTATAAGGGCGGTGACTACGCTGCAAGGGACTCAAGAGAAGAGGCTTTCTTAAAACCTGCAGCACCTGCCCCTGCTGACGCTGCTTTAATAGAGATGGTAGCCAAGCACAAACGCAAGAAGGTAGAGCAAGTAGAAGAGGTGCCACAGTCACCCCAGTATACCTTTGGTGATAGTCTAGCCAGTGCAGCAGATAAAGCTGCAGACAAGCTATCTGTTGCTGGCCCTGCCTTAGGTGCGGCTGCTATGGGGGGTGCTAGTGATGCCCTGTCTACTGTCACTGCTAGTCTAGCCAGTGCTGCACAGTCAGTGTCTGGTGTAGGTACAGATTTGGTCAGCAATGCTGGGGATTTCTTAGTGGGTTCCTATCAAGATTATCAGCAACGAGACTTAAATACTAGAACCAGATTAGGTTCGACATATGATGACGAAATGGCAGGTATGGATTTAGTAAAGAAAGGGGCCAACACGAACATCGTAGAGTCCATACATACTGTTGTCCGACAGCAAGAGAATGGAGTACGTGCAGGGTGGACAGAGAAGACAGGTAAGTGGCTACCCCATCCATCTGTAGAAGGGGGAATAGATACCATTGGTTATGGGCATAAGTTTGCTACTCAAGAAGAGGCAGACGCTATGGCAGCAAAGGGGGGTATAACGGAAGAGGAGGCCCAAGCTCTATTCAAAGTGGACATGGCTGTTGCGGAGGCAAGGGCTAAGAAAGCTTATGAAAATAAGTATAAGGAAAGAGAGTGGGATAGCCTAGATACACTAGGTAAGCTAATGTTATCAGAGATTGCCTTTAACACGGGCACCTTACTAGAGAATGGAGTATACAACTGGCCTAACCTAACTAAGGCTATTCATGATAAAGATTATAAGGCTGCTTCTAAACAACTAAACCGTACCTACACAAGAAAGGATGGTACACAGATTTCTCTAAGAGAACGTACCGATGCACTGAGGGTAGTGTATGAGAGTCTATTACCCGAAGCAGGGTGGAGTACTGGCAATACCCAAGCTTCTGTAGACAAGACTGACTGGAACAGGGTGATTGCTTAAATAGCACCCAAAGAAAAGCCCCATTGCCATCACTAGCTTTGGGGCTTTTTAATGCCTACTCTTTAGGCGGTGGTGGTGTCCATCCCATTCCAATGAGTGCCTCTACTAAGGCTTGCTCCTCCAACTCCACTGTCTTCCTTGATAGCTCGTCAGATATATCACCTACTGTAACACCAGAGACTAGCTCCAGTGTAGCAGGGTCTACATTCATCTTAGCATTAACAAACACACTTGCTGTGAATGCTTTAGTGTCTTCACTCATGCATCTTACCTACTATTAAGTTGTTGTTCCAATCATATATAATGGGGGCATCTTGCATACACACTACGGGTGTCCCGTACTCCTGTGCCACCTCCTGTGGCGTTGACGCATCCTTGACTAACACTACAGCTAATGCAATACCCATGCCAATAACTACGGGTAGTATATAATCTTTAAATAATTTCACACGCTCCTCCTGCACAAGCAGCCTCACCTGATAGGTCAGTCTCGTCCTCTGCCTCTATCACTCCAGTCAAGTCAATGTCGTTAAGGCTACGCTCTAACATATTGAATCGGTCTTCTGTGATATCCTCAAAGGGTGCTTGAGTATAAGTACCTCCGTTGTATGGTAGTACAGCAATACCATTGAAGGTGTTACGGTTCTTCCACATCCACTCACCTACGTCAGGCCACTCAGTATCCTTAACAGAGATAGTGCAAGACACGTTGTGTGAGTTCTGACCTTCTCTATGGCCTGGCTGAACCCATTCTGTGTTGAACTTACGTACACGGTCAAGTAAATCTAAAGCGTTCTCAGTGCGTAGTATGGAGCCTTTAGGAGCCTTCTGTGGTATCTCTACTACAGCCTGTGACTCAGGGTTAAAGAACTCGTCCTCTACTAACTCAGGGTGGTGCTTGGCTAAGTGCTGGTAGAGTGCTTCGTTCTTACCTAGTCTCTGCCTACGGATATAATAATCATTGTGCCAAGCATGAATGCCACTAGAGGTACCAAGTACGCAACTAGAAGTGCCTGAAGGTTTAACAGTAGTGCAACGAGCAGCAACATTAATATCCAGTAACTTAGCAACACGCGCATTCTCTTCCTTAACAATCTCAGCCGCTTCAGCGAGGTCATAGGGTAGTATAGCACCAGAACCAATTCCCGTTTGCCCGACACCAATAAGGGCATCACGTTCTGTAGTTTCTTTCCACACATCACGTAGGTAGTGGAAGTTAGTGTAGCCAGCTTGTAACGTACCGATAAGAGACGCTGCTTTAGACCGTTCATTTAAGTCCTCCTGTGATTTAATGTCGGATACATTTAGCTCACACAAATTGCAGAATTGATATGGGCGTAACCCGATTTCGCAACATGGATTCGTACCCCAGTCCTTGTCATTACTGAAGTAAACTCCTGGCTCACCTGATCCACTAGCCTCAACACGTTCCCACAATTTAAGGAAATCATCCTTGGTAGCACGGTGACGTAGGATAACAGCACTGTTGTTAGCACGACCACGCTGTGGGTTGTCAACATACCACTCACCTGATTTGCATGACATCATCTCAAGATCATCCATACTGAACAATGCAATCAATGCCGCCCTACGAATACCACCAGCTAGTACTGCATCTGCAATGTAACACATGAGGTCATGCGCTTCTATTGTAGTAAGGTTACGACCTACTGCAGCATCCATTACCTTAGTCAGTTGGTGAATGCAATCCTTTAATGGCTGAGGGCCAGGAGCTTTGCCACCTGAGGTAATCAACATAGCACCCTTAGGGCGAATGTCACGATAGTCAAAGTCTACTGTCATACTACCTTTGAAGTAAGACTCCATCAGTACCTTCACTGCATCTGCCCAACCTTCAATGTTGTCAGACACTAAGAACCTACGCTTGCGTTTGTTAGGGCTACGCACTTCAGGTAGCTGTGTTACATGGTGACGTTGCACTGAGTACCCTACACCTGTACCACCAAGTAGTAAGAACATAGTCTCACTGAAGGCTTCCACTTCCGACACAGGTAGGTAAGCACAGTTAAAGATACGGTTAGGTGCTAGCTCAATAGGTGCCCCACCGAACTGTAGGGAACGCATAGAGGGTAATACTTTCTTGTCATATACAAACTTATATGCACTGGCAATCTCCTCTACCATATGAGGATACTTACGTTGGTGCATGTTCATATTACGTGTCACTAACTCGTCCCATGTTTCACGCCGTTGTAGGGTGGGGATGTATTTAGCATACTTAGAAAAGACTGTTATGTCGCTAAGTATTTTGTTTGATGTTTCCATTACTGGTTACCTCGGATGCTGTGCTGTGTAACATCTGAGCTAAGTTTTATCTCAAGGCAGTGGTTTGATCCCACATCATCCTTAAGACCCTTGCAGTTTATCGTACTGACCAATCCTGCTGGCGCATTATCTTCTGTTGGTATTACTACGTTTGATGTTTCCATGTTATATCCTGTTAATTTATTGGGTCGTACAGTTATACTGATTTATATCTAAATGTCAAGGACTATTTTAGTATAGTACTACGTAGGTTGGTATAGACTTACGTATACCAATGTCATACATATGCTTAGTACCTTTAGATATACCATCCCAAAACACTACTATCTCGTCACATACATCTGCCATCTCTACATTTCTCTTATAGCCTGCTGACTTGCCATGTGTGTCCCACTGGGCTGGCATACGAACTATCTTAAACCCATGATCTTTTGCATACTGCTCCCCTAACTTGTCAGCTCCATTGGCAGTACCTGATATGACGGTGATCTCATACCCGCTTTCTATATGCACCTTCAACACCACATCCATCCTAGCGGTCATTAACTCATAGTCTGCAAATCCTCTGCCACCTGCTATTACTACGTTGTGTGTCTTCATATTGTTACCCATTAAATATAATCATTGATAAAAATAAAGTAATAAGTACTCCCGGCATTAGGTATTCCACTAAGTTAATCCTTTATTGAAGTTGTCCATGAAGTGCTGCATCTTACTCTCGTATGTATATGCAAACTCATTCTCAATCAACCAGTCTTCCATACTCCTACGTGTCCCATCCTTACGTTTCTGTGCTCCTGGAAGTGATACGTTCTCTGAGTGCAGTACAAATATAATGACTGCCATTGGGTTAGACCTACGTACATGTATGTACTTATCCATCTCATGCCGTGTCCTAAACCTACCCTTAACCTCAAACCAGACGTTACCTAATACTCCATCAGGGGTGTACTTACGCTGCTCTACTACCTCATAGTCAGCCTTGATAGGCTCGTAGTCTATGTCCTTCATAGGGCCGTCTGCAAACAACCTGAACTCCAGCCATGAGCGGTAGGGCTTAGGCTGGTCACGGTTCATGACAAGATAATCACTCCATGTTTGGTATGGTTCAGGTGGTATAGCTGTACAATTAAGACCGCAGGTTTTACCTAAGATGCTAGGTGTTACCTTGCGGTGCTTAGGTTTCTTCTCCTTCCTAACGGGGTATCTCATAGAGTATCCAATAACTTATTCATGTACCAGATAGCTTTCTTGATGTTAGTATCTACATCATGCTTGCGGTTGCTCCTCCATGTGTACTTGATGTTGTTACCCTTGCAGAATCCTTGGAACTCCTCCTCTGTTAGTGCTGCTTGGATAGCATCAATACATTCAATGCCACTCGCCCCATCTGACTTGTAATGGTTGGGATGATTAACTAAGTCCTCCAGTGCATCATCTAAGTTGTCTACATTGAAGTTGTCAGCTACCTTGTCCATATCTTTACCATACATATCCATGCTATTTCTCCACTATATCCATGACTTTACCTAGGGTATTGGCTAACTGACTTACATGCTGGGTGATAACACGCTTCTCAATCTTCCAATCTTTAACGGACTTTGCTAGTACGTTCTCCTTAGTGAATGTATCTATCCAATAATCTTTAAGCTCCACCTCCTTATGAAGATGGGCAATGATTTCTTCTAAGTCCTCTATCTTACGTTGCTGGCCTTTGCTCATTAACCTTCTCCTTCACATACCGTGTCAAAGTCTAGTGTAATAACATTACCTATCTTGCTTGTAACCTTTGCCTTAGGTTTAATCTCATATGGTTCCTCTGTCAGTAAGCCTAGCTCCTCTACTAGGGCACTGGTATGTTCAGTTAACATGTCGTCAAAGTCAGGGTTATCCTCACAGAACTCAAGCATTGCTGCCATCTTATATGCTAGAAACATATACTGTGCGTGTGCTTCATCGTCTATGTCAGGCATACGCCCACTGAATACAGCAACTTCTACGGAACCCCAAGAAGAACCATCGTCCTCCTCGTCTACCTTGGTGGGCCTGAGTATTACACCGAAGTCGTTCTCTTCCATATCAATCATGCTGCTTCCTCTACTATGTGAATGTAGTTAACCATTGCAGGTGTCTTAGCCTTTGATGGTATGGAGGGGCGTTCTACTAAGGTATCCCAACACTTATACTTATGCTGACAGAAGCCGCACTCTACGGTTAGGGTTAGGTTACCTGTCTCTACCTTACGGAACTTCTCCTTGACTGGTTCATAACACCTTTCAAAGGAATCCCCATCTACTATGCGGTTAGCCTTGACCTCTAGCTTATCTAACTCAGCTTCCATATCAATGCCGTCAGCAGTTATAAACTTGAACTGACCATTTGCTTTGTTAATAACTATCCAGCCACCAGCATCTAAGTCTAATGCCCTACTGTACCCTACGAGTTGACCTACATACCCAAAGGAATCGTGATCCTTAACAGTAGCAAAGTCTATCCACTTGTTAGCATAAGCCCAAGGACTACAGGATTTGATATCCCATACAGCACCATCAATGATTAGGTCAGGCGTACCATTGATAACATGCTTACCTAGGTTAAGCTTTAAGTGCTCACCATCCTGCCATATTACACCAGCCTCTGTGAGGACACCTTTCATGATCGCTTCTACAAGATCACCGAGGATCATGTTAATTAAGAAGCTGTTGGGAAACGGTAAAGCATCTGTTGGCTGGTTCTTATCAAACCAAAGCTGGCAATAAGAACGACCTATGTTTGACATACGTAACCTAAAGTCTGGATTACGCTTGTCTACGAGTTGCTTTTCGAGAGCTAATTTAACATCGTTAACCATGAAGTCAAGGACAGGGCGACTCATGCCACCCTTCCCTGCCACTACACTATTAAGATATTTTTGTACCATTAATTCGTGTATGTTCATGCTTACTCCA